>TARA_Y100000385_G_scaffold233146_1_pt1 | contig 21352 bp, 21 predicted proteins | sample TARA_Y100000385 | Tara Oceans TARA_Y100000385 (sample SAMEA2620980) | marine metagenome | biome: marine biome (ENVO:00000447); feature: surface water layer (ENVO:00002042); material: "saline water (ENVO:00002010), including plankton (ENVO:xxxxxxxx)" | depth 5 m
ACCACTCAAAAGTAAATGGAGGAGTCCCTGCATAAGTAGTAGCTACTACGGAACCATCTGGAGCAATAGCAGATGATGCATTTACAGATTCTAAACTTAAGGAAAAACAAAAACAATTATCCGCTACAACAGGTATATAAAAATCTTGTGAAACACCATCTCCAGAGGGAGAATTTCCATTGTTATTTATCAATAATGAGTTTCCTCCACACGTACCAACTTCGTAAAAAGAATTCGAGCCCCAGCCATTACCACCTGTATCGTATGCATTAAAAAGATATAATTCACCTTCGGGTAAACAAACTTCATCAGATTCGTAAAGAAAATTTGCTGCGTAAGCGAAAGGAGATTGAGCTAGTATAACACCCTCGTCATCCTGTATATCCCAAGAAACCTCATTTGGCCCAAATTGAGTATAGAGTAGACTGACTATTACACCAACTTCTGAGTCTTGACATGAGGAAGAGTTTTGAGCTCCAAGATTTAGAGACAATAAAAAAATAGAACTTAAAAGCTTAAAAATCTTATTCATTTAATATGGTATTTGGCTTTGAAAAAGGCAACATTTGTCTTTAAAAAATCTCAAAAAATTAAAAATATATATTATTTTTTGCTTCAACTTTTAATAGTAATAATTATCCAATACTTTTAACACAAATATAAGTTTTTTTTAAGTGCCAATGCAATTTAATATTTACTTCAAATAGCTTAGTTTTGCATTAATGAAACAAGAAAATATACGCAACTTTTGCATTATTGCTCACATCGACCATGGAAAAAGTACATTGGCTGATAGACTCCTGGAACATACTCAAACTGTAAGTGAGCGAGAATCCCAAAACCAATTACTTGACAACATGGACCTTGAGCGTGAACGAGGAATAACAATCAAGAGTCATGCCATACAAATGGAATTTCAGCATAATGAAATTTTATACCGTTTAAATTTAATTGACACCCCCGGACATGTTGACTTCTCATACGAAGTCTCTCGTTCTATTGCAGCATGTGAAGGAGCTCTATTAATTGTAGATGCAGCTCAAGGAATTCAGGCCCAAACGATTTCCAATCTATACTTGGCTCTTGAAAATGATTTACAAATCATTCCAGTGCTAAACAAAATTGACTTACCAAGTGCTAATCCAGAAGAGGTGAAAGATCAAATTATTGATTTAATTGGTTGTAATCAAGATGATATTATTTCTGCAAGCGCAAAGACTGGGGTTGGAATTCAGGATATTTTAGAAACAATTGTTCAAAGAGTCCCGTCACCAAATGGAAACGAGGCAAGTGAATTACAAGCTTTAATATTTGATTCTGTCTTTAATCCCTTTCGAGGAATTGAAGCCTACTTTAAAATCATAAATGGAACGCTCAAAAAAGGTGAAAAAGTTAAGTTTTTTGCCACTGGAAAAGAATATTTTGCCGATGAAATTGGTGCTTTAAAATTAGACCAAGAACCCAGAAAAGAAATAAAAGCTGGAGATGTTGGTTATATTATTTCTGGGATCAAAGTTGCCAATGAAGTGAAAGTAGGTGACACTATAACCCACACCGACAGACCTTGTGATGAGCCTATTGATGGCTTTGAAGATGTAAAACCTATGGTATTTGCTGGAATATACCCAGTAGATACTGAGGATTACGAAGAGCTGAGGACTTCAATGGAGAAACTTCAGTTAAATGATGCTTCTCTCACATTTGAACCTGAATCCTCTGCGGCTCTAGGCTTTGGTTTTCGTTGTGGATTTCTTGGCATGCTTCATATGGAAATCATCCAAGAGCGTTTGGAGAGAGAATTTGATATGACAGTGATTACCACAGTTCCAAATGTATCCTATTTTTCATTTTCTAAAAAAGGAGATAAACTATTGGTTAATAATCCTTCAGACCTCCCAGACCCATCCACAATAGAAAAAGTGGAAGAGCCTTATATATCTGCACAGATCATTACTAAATCGGAATATATAGGATCTATTATCACTCTTTGTATTGAGAAACGTGGAGTTTTAAACAATCAAGTATATCTGTCCACAGACAGGGTTGAACTTAGTTTTGAACTTCCACTTGCTGAAATTGTATTTGATTTTTATGATCGATTAAAAACCATTTCGAGGGGGTATGCATCATTTGACTACCAACCCATTGGTTATAAAGAGTCAAATTTAGTTAAGATGGACATCTTACTAAATGGAGACCAAGTAGATGCATTGTCAGCGCTAATCCATAGAGACAACGCACATAATATTGGTAAGAAAATTTGCATTAAACTTCGTCAATTAATTCCTCGTCAACAATTTGATATTGCGATACAGGCAGCTATAGGTTCAAAAATTATCTCTAGAGAAACAGTCAAAGCCCTTAGAAAAGATGTTACCGCAAAATGTTACGGAGGAGATATTTCGAGAAAAAGAAAATTACTTGAAAAACAAAAAAAAGGGAAAAAAAGAATGCGTCAAGTTGGGAATGTAGAAATTCCTCAATCTGCATTCATGGCTGTTCTTAAACTAGATTAAAACTAGATGATGCATAAAAAACTAAATGTCCTTCAAAAAAAAATTGAAGAAGCTAAAAAAGGAGGGGGTTACAAAAGAATCGAAGCCCAACACAAAAAAGGGAAGCTAACCGCCAGAGAAAGAATTCACTTTCTCCTTGATGAAGGGTCCTTTGAGGAAATAGGGATGCTTGTCACACATCGCTCTTCAAACTTTGGATTAGAAAAACAAAAATTTCTTGGTGATGGTGTAGTAACTGGTTTTGGTCTAGTAAATGGTCGACTCACCTATGTATTTGCTCAAGACTTCACTATTTTAGGAGGATCACTAGCTGAAGCTCATGCTCAAAAAATATGTAGAATAATGGACTTGGCTATTAAAAATGGAGCTCCTGTATTGGGCCTTAATGATTCTGGGGGTGCTCGAATTCAAGAAGGAGTAGTCTCTTTAGGAGGGTATGCTGATATCTTTTATAAAAATACAATGGCCTCAGGAGTCATCCCTCAGTTGTCTGCAATCATGGGACCATGTGCAGGTGGTGCAGTGTATTCTCCCGCACTCACAGATTTCATAATGATGGTTGAGGAAAGTTCATATATGTTTGTTACGGGTCCTAACGTTGTAAAAACTGTTACTCACGAAGAAGTTACCTCTGAAGAACTAGGGGGATCATCTACTCACTCAATAAAATCTGGTGTATCACATTTCTCATATAGTAATGAGATATCCCTAATTAAAAACCTAAAAAAACTACTCAGCTATATTCCGCAAAACTGCGAGGAAACACCCCCATCTATTCCCTATATTGATTCAGATGAAACCCGATTATCATTAAGCAAAATTATTCCATCAAACTCAAATCATCCTTATGATATGAGAGAAGTTATCAAGGGAATTATTGATGAAAATTCCTTCTTTGAGGTTCACGAAAATTTTGCAGAAAACATCCTTATAGGATTTGCTAGACTTGGCGGAAAATCTATTGGAATTATTGCAAATCAACCTGCGTTTTTAGCGGGCGTACTGAATATTGAAGCCTCTATAAAAGGAGCGCGTTTTGTTCGTTTCTGTGACTGCTTTAATATTCCCCTCTTGGTTTTAGAAGATGTACCTGGTTTTCTTCCAGGTACGGACCAAGAATGGAATGGAATCATCACACATGGGGCAAAATTGTTATATGCCTTTGCTGAAGCCACAGTTCCTAGAATTACTGTCATTACCAGAAAAGCATATGGTGGCGCATATGATGTAATGAATTCCAAACATATTGGGGCTGACATGAATTATGCATGGCCTAGTGCCGAGATAGCAGTAATGGGAGCTAAAGGAGCTGCTGAAATCATTTTCAAAAAGGAGATCAAAGAAGCAAAAGATTCTATGGAAAAATGGGAAGAAAAAGAAAAAGAATATGCTGATCTTTTTGCACACCCCTACAATGCAGCTGCGCGTGGTTATATAGATGAAATTATTAGACCCGAAAACACAAGAACAAAATTAATTAGAGCCTTTAAAATGCTAGAAAAAAAGGTTGACAATTTGCCTAAAAAGAAACACGGAAATATTCCACTATAAAATGAATGTACTTTTACTAGGATCGGGAGGTCGAGAACACGCTTTCGCATGGAAACTGTCTCAAAGCAGATTATTAAATAATTTATTTATTGCCCCTGGTAATGGAGGAACTGGCCTATTAGGAGAGAATATATTCATCGATGTAAATGACTTTTCCGCAGTAAAATCAATTTGCTTAGAAAAAAACATAAATATGCTAGTCGTTGGACCTGAAAATCCATTAGTCAACGGAATTCACGATTTTTTCTTAGCAGATAAAGACCTGAAAAAAATCCCAGTCATTGGCCCCAAAAAAGCGGCAGCAAGATTGGAGGGTTCGAAAGATTTTGCAAAAGAATTTTTATTTCGTCATGGAATTCCAACGGCTAAATACAAGACTTTTACATCAGAAACTTTAGAGCAAGGTTATCTTTTTCTTGAGACACTAAAATCTCCATATGTCCTGAAAGCAGATGGTTTAGCTGCTGGAAAAGGAGTACTCATATTAGATTCTTTGAATGCCGCAAAATCCGAATTAAAGCAAATGTTAACCGAATCAAAATTTGGTATAGCAAGCACAAAAGTTGTTATCGAAGAATTTTTAGAGGGAATAGAGCTATCTGTTTTTGTCTTGACCGACGGAAAAAATTATAAAATTCTGCCTACAGCCAAAGATTACAAAAGAATTGGGGAAGGAGATTCTGGACTAAATACCGGAGGAATGGGAGCTATTTCTCCTGTTCCATTTGCAAACAAAGCATTCATGCAAAAAATAGAAGATGAAATTGTGATACCAACCGTTGAAGGACTTAAAAAAGATAATCTACCCTACAAAGGATTTATTTTTATTGGATTAATTAAAGTAGATAACGCACCCTTTGTAATCGAGTATAATGTTAGGATGGGTGATCCCGAAACAGAAGTAGTTCTTCCTAGAATAAAATCTGATCTTCTAGAATTACTAGTTGCAGTTAGTAAAAATAGACTACATGAAAAAAACTTAGATATAGATCCAAAATTTGCCTCTACCGTCATGATGGTTTCTGGAGGATATCCTGAAGATTATAAAAAAGGTTATAATATTACAGGCATACTTTCAGAAAAGGAAACTCTAATTTTCCATGCTGGTACAAAAAAAGAAGGTGAAAATTTACAAACTTCGGGCGGAAGAGTAATGGCTATAACTTCTATGGACAGTTCTATGAAGAAAGCTCTTAAAAAAAGTTATACACACGCAAAAGAAATTTCTTTTAAGGACAAGTACTTCCGGATGGATATCGGCTTTGACCTATAAAAATAAGATCATAAAGAAAAGACTAAATTTATTGGAGAATATTTTTTTCGGTCGTCACAATTTTCATGCAAAATAAGAGGCCGATACTTCCAATAATGATTAGTGTAATATTGGGCAACATTCCCAAACTACTCAGGATTTTGAAGAATGATTCAAAAACGCTTCCGATAGTGTACCAAATCTCTGCCATTACAATAAATTTAATTTAAAGCACAAATTTACATATTTTTACTGAATGATTGTCAATTTATTTCGCCATACTCAGTGGCTCTCAATTTTCGTCTTATTTATTGCTTCAACTTTGTTATGGTCAATTTTTTCATTTTCTTCCTTTGAATTTGGTAATCCTAATAAGTATGGCCCTTTTGAGCTATTGATTTCATCTTTTGCAAAACCCATTTTCATTCAGCGACTACTGTTGGGTCTTTTCATTTTTGCACAATGTCTTTATTTTAATAAAATAATTGTCAATCAAAGGATTATTTCAATAAACTCATTGTTTCCAGCTTTTTTTTACTTTTTGATTTTAACGAGCTTTCCCAATTCAATTCAGTGGAGTTCGATTTTAATATCTCTGGTTTTTATCCTGCTTGCCCTGAAAAAAATATTGACTCTTTACCTAAAAAAAGAGGCATACACTACAATTTTTGATGCTGCTCTGATGATCGGAATAGCATGCATAATTCACCCCCCTTTTATTATTTTCGCTCCTAGCCTTTGGATAGGCATGTCTATATTTTCTCAAGTGGAATGGCGACTATGGGTACTTAGCTTTGGTGGACTCACCCTGCCATGGCTTATTTTTTACACAATTGTCTCTAGCGGAATTATTCCTAAATTAAATATGACATACATTGTCAGAGCTTTCAAACCCTTAAAAGCTTCAGGTTTTAAAGTTACTACAGAGATAAATTATGGAGATTATATAACTCTTGGCTTCTTATTCATCATTGTATTAGTGGCAATATATGAGCTAATTTCGGGCTTAAAATACAAAAACATAAGGGCTAGAAAATCATATATTCTTCTTATGTGGATGACACTAATGGGTTTTATTTTTATATACACCAGCCATTGCTCAATATTCTTGAGCTTTATTTGTCTAGCCATTCCTCTCTCCGCGATCATCTCAAATTACTTTTATTATCACAAAAACTCTATCTGGTTAAATTTCTTATTATTTATTTTTATAACACTAATTCTTGTAAATCATTTAATGATCTAAAAAGAAAACACCCTCGAGATATTAAAACCAAAGTAAATATCTCCCTGAGACCACTTACCAAGTGTTTCTCCAATAAAAGATCGTTCAAACATTCCTTGAGAGTTTGTAAGGTGGAGTTGAAAAACATGTCCCCCAGTTTCAATATCAAACCCAATAGACAACGAATTAGTAAAGTCCTCTGGACCCCTATCGAATTGATAAAAGTATTCAGTATTCAAAGAAACTCTTTTGGATAATTTATATCGACCTCCAAATCCTAAGGCGACAAAATCATTTTTCATAGACTCTGTGGGAACAATATTTCTATGAATAAAACTAGGCGTGATTTGAAGAGATAAATTTTGATTAAACTTTCTAGCCAACATAAACTGGTATGCGAACGAAAGACGTGAGCTAAACTTATTGTCTCGATTCTGATCAGGCCACCGTATTGAATTCAAAAAAATCGCAGAATACGCGGTTACTGAGACAGGTGATCCCCCTGAAACATTTTGTCTGAACAACTTCATTTTTGCAGAACTCTCGTAAGTTTTCTGAAAAGAACTTCGAGCTAACGATAACGAAAAACCATCAAAAACTCCATAATCAAAGGACATTCGCATAGATGCCTGATCTAAACCCCAGAGTTCATAAGCTCCACTACTTAGAGTACCAAATCGATGTTCAATAACAAACAATAAATCACCTTTCTCTACAACCTCAACCGATTGTCCATTAATTACTCTAATACCTTTAAAAGTTGCTTGAATAGGAGGTGATTCAGGCTCCCCCAACAATGACATCAAATCATCTTGTGCATGAAGAACCGTTGAAAAAATCAAGAAAAAGAAAAAGAAATTCTGCCTCATACTATTTATATTATACTTAGTTCGGCTTTAACTGTAACTTTAATCTCATTGGCTAGCTTATCGGAAACGATCTTTGGAATATCAATCTCAAAATCAGAACACAAAAGACTAAATTGAGAAGTTCCATGCAGTATGTTCTTCTTCATAGAGACTTTAACAGGCAATGTCATTTTTCGTTTTCGTCCATGAAAATCCATTTCGCCCTGAACCTGAAGTTGTATCTCTGAAGAGATTTTTTCTGGAAGATCAGTAAACTTTCCCCTAAATGTGGCTGTTGGATAAAGATCTGATTCCACATAATTTTCATTAAAATGTTCTTCCATCAATGCGATCTTAAAATGAAATGCACGCAACTGAATTTGAAAAGCAATCTCTGCTGTTCCCAGATCGATAACAGCACCAACTTGTTTGTTAGTGGCCTCTACTATCTCTAAAGCCTCTTTTTCTGACAGGAAATAAACTTCGGCAGAACGAGTCATATATCTTTGGGCGCAAAGAGAAAAGGAAAAAGTCAAAAATAGAATAATTAATATGTTTTTCATAACTAATTGTTTAAAGATCCTTGGTTTACCCAGGCAATAATTTTATTAATCTGACATTGCGGGATGCGATAACTAGAAGGCATCATTAAGGGATCTCCTTCCAAACGACTGACCCGATTTATCATACCACTAATACTTGGATCGGTGGCTGACGATTTAATTTGAGAATGAGTCACCAATAATAATCCCGCAGATGCAGCGGATGAAGAAGTTCCTCCATGACAAGGAGAGCAATGATCAGCCACAATAGGAGAAATATCTAATGCAAACGAAAGATAAGAAGTGTCGCAGAGTGTTACCCCATATAAGTTTTCCTCACTATCATAAGAGCAGTGAGGAAAAATCAAGAAACTTATAATAGAAAAAAGAAATATTTTCAGATTAAGGTAACTCATATCAATATAATTATCTAGAAAGGTACAACTATAAACTATTTTATGTGTTTTAAATAAAATTAATTTTTGATTTATATTAGGAATAAAATTTATTTCGAACAACATTAGAGAATAATGTTTAAGACGCCTAGATATGTGTTTATTTTTAAATAAATTTGATAAAATCACATATAACTATGAAAATAAAAATGATTATTTTTCTATCAGCACTAATCATCAGCTTATATATTGCGTACAGCTATGTCTACCAATCACATAGAGACATTCGCAAAGAAAAGCCAAAATTCTTTATAAGCAGCGATAGCCTTCACCATCACTTTGCCCAACAACAACAACAAAAATCTCATAATTTATACATGAATCAGGTCTTAGTAGTTGAGGGAACTATTTTATCTTTGTCGCAACAGATGATTATGCTTAAACCAGGAATTTCCTGTCTGAAAGATAGCTCCTCTGAGTTTAATTTAATAAATGTGGGAGACCGAGTAACGATAAAAGCCAGATGTATTGGTTATGACGATTTATTTGGAGAAGTCAAAATGGACCAAAGCACACTAAATTGACCAACATTATTTACAACTTATTTGTAATGATCCCCTATAATATGAATCTTAAAATACTCTACATTTTAATATTTTCTGTTTACAGTTATAGTACTGCTCAGCCTACACAAACCCCATTTAATATTGGAGAGAAACTAGAATATAAAATCCATTACGGACCAATCGATGCTGGTATTGCTGAATTAAACGTAGGTTCCATTAATAATCAGTACCAATTTATTGCAAAAGGAAGATCGACAGGGATTTTTAAACTATTCTTCAAAGTCGACGATTTCTATCAAAGTCAAGTAAACCCAATCACATTAAAACCAAACTATTTTTTTAGAGACATCAATGAAGGCGGCTATGAAAAAATTGAAAAAGTATTCTTTAACTACGAAAAAAATCAAGCTGAATCAACTCGGGATACTATATCCCTCCTTGATAATACACAGGATATCCTCTCTATATTTTACTATCTGAGAGCTCAAAACCACAAACAAATGGAAGTAGATAGCGTAATTGCCTTGCAGGTATATTTAGACGATAAATTTATGTGTTCAAACCTTCGCTACTTAGGAAAAGATTCAATCAAAACAAAATTTGGCCTATTATCATCCACCAAATGGGCACCAGAATTAGCCGTAGGACGAATCTTTAAAGACCCAGAAGATCTCGTTTTATGGATTAGTGATGATTCAAATAAAATACCACTGAGCCTCGAAGCTAAAATCAGAGTTGGATCCATAAAAATGGATCTTGTAAATTTCGAGGGACTAAAAGAACCCCTTGGATTTATATCAAAAAAAAAATAACCACTTTATTTTGAAATATTCAAATCATATATGTGAGTTGAATTTGTAAATTAGCGGCGATGAGTTTAAAACAAGATAAATTTAACAAAAGAAGACTGAGATCTTCTTATATCTCAGTAGTAGTTAGCATGAGTCTTGTACTATTTCTCATGGGTTTACTTAGCTCTATACTTTATCATTCTAAAACTCTAAGCCGAGAAATTCAAGAAAATATAGCCTTCACAATACTTATTAAAACTGATGCCAAACAAATAGCCATAAAGCAGTTTCAGAGAAAACTAGAACTTAATGATCACGTAAAAAAAACAGAATATATTTCTAGGGATGAAGCAGCTCAAAATTTAGAACAACAGCTAGGTGAAGACTTCTTGAAATTTCTGGGATATAACCCCCTATCGAATGCAATCGATATTTATTTCAGTTCCTATTTTACCCAAAATACAAATGCAAAAGACATTGAAAAAGAATTACTTACATCTCCAATAGTAAAAGAGGTCCTTTACGATAAAAATTTAATTGATTTGATTAATAAAAATAGAGAAAAAGCGACTTATTTTTTAATTTTTTTGTGTCTTTTATTTAACCTAATTGCTATAGCCTTAATCAATGCATCGATTCGACTCAGGATGTACTCCAAGCGTTTTCTGATTAAAACTATGCAGTTGGTTGGAGCCACCAAACATTTTATCCAAAAGCCTTTTATCTTATCTGGATTAAAACATGGCTTTATAGCAGCAATAATTGCAATTATTGGTTTGGACTCCCTCTTCAGGTTCGGGATTAATTTCATTCCCGAAATGTTTGATCTAAATAACCCCTTTGCAAAAATTATTCTATATTCAGGAATTCTTACACTAGGAGTTCTAATACCCTGGATTTGCACTTATTTTGCTGTAAGGAAATACTTAAAATTAACGACTGACGAACTACATTATTGATATGGAAGAAAACAAGATTTTATTTAAAAGAAAGAATTATCATCTCATGCTTCTTGGAGTTGCATTTATTATTGTTGGTATGATTCTTATGTCTGGTGGAGGATCAGCTGATAAAACAAGCTTTAATCCAGACATATTTAGTCTACAACGCATTACCGTTGCCCCAATATTTATATTGATTGGTTTTGTTATTGAGGTTTTTGCAATTATGTATAAGTCTAAATAAATCCTTCTGATGGGAATCTTAGAAGCGTTTATTTTAGGAGTTGTGCAAGGGATAACTGAGTTCTTGCCGGTTAGTAGTAGTGGACACATAGAAATAGTAAAGGTTCTATTAAATACCCCCGTAAAAGAACAAAATTTACTCATGACAATTGTACTTCACGTAGCTACAGCACTTAGTACAATTTTTGTTTTCTGGAAAGACATTAAACAGATACTCATAGGATTGTTTGAATTTCGCTTGAATGAAGAACTTAAATTTTCACTGAAAATAATAATCTCTATGATACCAGCCGTCATGATAGGATTATTTTTTGAAGCTGAAATAGAATCTCTTTTTAAAGGCCAGATTATTTTAGTGGGAAGCTTCCTTATTTTAACAGGTCTACTTTTATTTTTGGCTAATCAAGCAATACAAACAGGACAAAAAGTAACTAAAACAAAGGCCTTACTGATTGGAATAGCTCAAGCAATTGCTATTTTACCTGGAATTTCTAGATCTGGAGCAACAATCGCCACATCTGTACTTTTGGGCATAGACCGCGAAAAAGCAGCTCGTTTCTCATTTCTAATGGTAGTACCACTTATACTTGGAAAAATAACCAAAGATCTTCTCGATGGAGAAATACAGACAGAATATAACTCCTCCCTGCCCTTAGTTATCGGGTTTATTGCTGCTTTTCTGACCGGTTTAATCGCTTGTAAATGGATGATTGCACTTGTAAAAAAAAGTCAACTCAAATACTTCTCTTACTATTGTTTTCTCGCGGGAAGTATTAGTTTGATTTTGAGCTTGATCTAAATCTGAAATATATACAGTCTACACGGACTCAAGAAAAGAAGCAACCTGGACAAAGAAAAAGTAGTATTGCAGTGATTCAAAAGATTAGTTTAAATCTATATTTGTGCTATGTCAGATAAAACAATCATCCTTAGCATGGGAAGTATTTCAGCACTAGGAAGCCATCCTGAAGAAGTTTGGAAAAACTATCTAAATGGATTTCCTCGAATTGGACTATGCTGTTATAACAACTGCAATACCCCAGTTGGAAAGTTACACCTGAAGGAAGAAGAATTGATCAAAAGCGTTAGGACTGAAAATAGCCATTATCGCCGCTTGGATAAAACTGTACTTTTATCCATTATCGCCTCAAGACAGGCTGTAAAAAACGGAGGTTGGGAAAACAAAAAAGACATCAGTATTAATATAGGTTCTTCCCGGGGAGCTACACATTTGTTTGAAAAATACCACAAACACTTTATAGAAAATACCGGAAAAAGATTGAATCCCAATGTTTCCCCCACAACGACATTGGGAAACATATCTTCATGGACTGGTCATGACTTAAAATACACTGGTTCTTCATTCTCACACTCCATCACATGCAGTACATCACTGCACTCTATTCTAAACGGAAAAGCTTGGATTGATTCTGGTATGGCATCTAGATTTATTGCTGGAGGATCTGAAGCATCGCTGAGTGACTTTACAATAGCTCAAATGAGTGCATTGAGAATTTATTCTCAAGAAAAAGGACTTTATCCCTCTTTACCTCTTGAATCAAATAAAAAAAACAACTCAATGGTCTTAGGGGAAGGATCAGCAGTATTTTGCCTTGAAAAAGATGCAAATCAAGAGCGAATAGCTGTTATTGAAGGTGTCGGTTTTGCCACAGAACCTATCCAACATAATACATCTCTTTCCGCCAATGCCGACTGTTTGAGAAAATCTATGAAAATGGCTCTTAAAAATGCCCAATTGACTCGAGTTGATTCGATTGTCATGCACGCTCCAGGAACCCTTCGAGGGGATGAAAGCGAAATCAAAGCCGTCAAAAATTTATTTAGCGATAATATTCCGCATTTAATTTCCACCAAACACCTTTCAGGGCATACATTTGGAGCCTCAGGAGCTTTGAGTTTAGAATTAGCTATTTTGATGTTACAAAAGCAACAATCCGTCTTTCTTCCATATCCAAGTGTCGGAGGAAAGAATTTAAATAAACTTGATCACATAATGGTTAACTCTACAGGTTTTGGAGGAAATGCCGTGAGTATCATTTTATCTAAATAAAATCAAATAGCTCAAAAGAAGCATTATATTTGATAAGCAATTATATTAAAAATGAAAGAAAACAAAAATTTATGGACAAAGGAAGAGATCTTGGATCTCTACAACAAACCTCTTTTAGAATTAATATTTGAGGCAGCCCAAATTCATCGAATCCATCATGATCCAAAAGAAGTTCAAGTAAGTACTCTTTTGTCTATTAAAACAGGTGGTTGCCCTGAAGACTGTGGTTATTGTCCACAAGCATCAAGATACCATACCGATATTGAAAAAAATGATCTTATGACTGTTAAAAAAGTGAAAGCTCAAGCCTTAAGAGCTAGAAGCTTTGGATCATCTCGAGTATGTATGGGGGCTGCTTGGAGAAATGTAAAAGAAGGCAAAGACTTTGATCAGGTACTAGAAATGGTTCGAACAGTTCGAGACCTAGACATGGAGGTCTGCTGTACTCTTGGAATGCTTACTGAAAACCAAGCAAAAAGACTATCTGAAGCTGGGCTATATGCTTATAATCATAATCTTGATACTTCCGAAGAACATTACAAAAAAGTGATTTCTACTCGCGGATATGAAGACCGAATTGAAACCATAGGAAATGTAAGAAAAGCAGGTCTGACTGTTTGTTCGGGAGGCATTATAGGTATGGGCGAATCTCCTATGGATAGAGCCGCTATGTTGGTCACTTTATCTAAATTAAATCCATACCCAGAATCTGTACCTATCAATGCACTGGTTGCCGTAGAGGGAACTCCCATGGAAGAACAAGAAAAAATACCTATCTGGGATATAATTAGGATGGTCGCAACTACCAGAATTGTTCTTCCAAAAACGACTGTTCGGCTTTCTGCAGGAAGAACACAAATGACAGACGAAGGACAAGCAATGTGCTTTATGGCTGGAGCAGGATCAATATTTGCAGGAGACAAACTTCTTACCACACCAAATCCTGACATAAATAAAGATATGGAGTTATTCGGAATATTGGGATTATCTGCTCAAAAACCCTACAAGAAAGGAGATAAACCCGAAGTCAATGAAAACTATAAAATCAGTGACGAAAAAAAAGAAAAACCTATTTGGTCTAGACCAGGTCACAAAATAGATGCTAATATTGCTGCTACTAAAAATGCAATGGAAATAAAACAAAAAACAAAACTCACTTTAAAACAATAATATGAAAAAAATCATTCTACTACTTTATATTCTTTCTATGTCATTTTCTACTCACGCGCAAAAATTTTCTTGGGGGCCAAAAATTAGTATTTCTTCTCCAACGCTTAAACTCAGTGACCTTTCCTCTGCGAGTGTTGAAGATCAGGCAATAAGTCTACTTGAGCAATCAAATCCATCTATCGGATTTCAACTGGGTGTTTTTGCAAGAGCCTCCTTTCTTGGATTCTATGTTCAACCCGAAGTTCTATTGAGTAATTCCAGTTCAGAAATTAGTTACAGTGATATTACAGACCTGGAAAACCCTTTGGAATTAGTGGGAGATGTAAAATTAAACAAATTAGATGTTCCAGTACTTTTCGGAAAACGCTTTTTCAAAATTATTAGAGTGAATGCAGGACCTGTTTTTACTCTACTTCTGAGCCAAGATGTAGAACAACAATCGAATACAGCAAAAGAAATTGAAACTAACTATAAAGACTCTACTGTGGGTGCTCAGTTCGGAGTTGGACTAGATTTAGCTCTAGTGACAATTGACTTGAGATATGAAATAGCCCTTCAGAATATTTCTGAGGGATTAACTATTGGTGACACTCAATTTGTTGCCAACCAAAGATTAAATCAACTAATGCTATCTCTAGGAATGAAATTTTAAACCCTAAAACTATTTTAGCTTAGGATTATCTCTGTGTCGATTTGTATCGCGCAGAGATTTTTTTTTGAGATTAGCATGCATTGCCTTACCTAAGTCAATACCCGTTTGATTTGCAATACAAGTCAAAACAAACAATACATCTGCGAGTTCATCTGCTAAATCCATGTCCTTATCAGATGCTTTTTCTGACTGGTCTCCGTATCTTCTAGACATAATTCGAGCAACTTCCCCAACCTCTTCGGTCAGTATGACCATATTAGTTAATTCACTGAAATACCTAACACCATATTTCTTAATCCATGCATCTACGTTATTTTGTAAGTCATTAAGTTCCATTACTCTCTTATTTTTGAATCAATATTTATTATGACGGAAACGTCATTGCGACTAAAAACTTGCACATATTCTCTGAATTGTCAAGTAAAAATTTTTTCCAAATTCTCATCAATAGAATATTTAAGTTCATTATACATTGGTCCCGCAAATTCTAGGGAAGCGGAATTTATGAATGAGGGAAGATCCCTTTTTTTTTGTGTTTGCAAAAAGTGTACACTGACTAATTAAAAGAATATCTCCCGCTTCCTTCCACCAATAAAAATTTATTTTTCCTTTAAAATTAAAAAAATCCGCAGTAAACATATTTTATTAGATAACCAAATAATATTTTTTTGAGTATGTTATCATTGCCAATTTATGAAGACTAATAATCCTTTGCTAATTTCGGATATCTCTTTTCCAAAATATATGAACAGAAGATTGCTTTACTCTTTGAATAGTTCCTCTCATTAATGGTATTTAGTTTCTCTGTATGAATTATTATCGTCTTCTAAAATAGACAAATAACTATCATATCGAATTGGGTGAACTTCTCCAGAATTTAAAGCTTTTTTCACCGCACACTTTGGTTCATTTATATGTTGGCAATTATGAAATTTGCATTGACTTTTAAGTATTAGCATCTCAGGAAAATACTTGGATAATTCTTGAGGATCTATCTCGACTAAACCTAAGCCCTTTATCCCTGGAGTGTCAATTATAAACCCACCAAAATTTAGGGTAAACATCTCTGCAAAGGTAGTGGTATGTATTCCTTTTTTGTGCGCATGAGATACACTCTGTGTGTGTAAATCTAGATTTGGATCAATGGCATTAACTAACGTTGACTTTCCCACGCCAGAATGGCCAGAAAGTAAGGTGACCTTATCTTGCATCTTGGCCGTTAATTCTTCAATATTTTGATTCTTTATTGCAGAAACTTCAATACACTTATAGCCACAACTGCGATATATAGAGATCAGATCTTGATGGTACTTTAAATCAAACTCATCATACATATCAATCTTATTAAAGACAAGGACTACAGGTATTTGATATGCCTCTGCTGTGACTAAAAAACGATCGATAAAACCTACAGAAGTTTTTGGACAAGCTAATGTAACTACCAGAAACGCTTGGTCTATATTAGCAGCTATAATATGCACTTGTTTGGAAAGATTTACAGATTTTCGAACGATATAATTCTTTCTTTCCAATATTTTATTGATCATGAGGTCCTCTCCTTGCCTAGACAACAAAACCTGATCACCCACAGAAACTGGATTGGTACTCTTAATACCTTTCATTCTAAACTTCCCCTTGAGTCGACACTGACAAAAGGTTCCATCTTGAATTCGAACACTGTACCAACTTCCTGTCGATTTAACTACCACACCTTGCATAAATACAAAGATATGATTTGGTAGGAATATTAAACAATTTAGTTGAAATTTGATAAAAAATATGAGCAAAATATAAAGGAAGCGATTTGCTACTCTCTTTTTGCATCACTTTCCCCCTCGAGATAATGCATAATTAAATTATTTCATCATACTAAATAAAACCTTAATACATTTAATTACAGTTATTTAATTATATAATTTTTATATTTTATATTAACAATCTAAATTGTGAAAATAAATAATTATTTGAGAATCATAAAATTAACTTACCTTCGTAGATATGTCTATAGAAGCATTGAAGATTAGCAAATTATACGGAAATAAAAAGGCATTAAATGACCTTTCTTTTGAAATTAAAAAAGGAGAAATCATAGGACTACTTGGACCGAATGGCGCTGGAAAATCAACGCTAATGAAAATTCTAACAGGATTCACTCCTCTCTCAGCAGGTAAAGCTAACATTTGCGGTCTTGACATCCAAGAATATAGTTTACAGTCCAAAAGTAAAATTGGATATCTACCCGAACACAACCCCCTTTATCAATATATGTACGTGAGGGAATATTTAGAGTTTATAGCGAAAATATATAAGGTAGATATCAATCGCGTAGATCAAATGATTTCACAGACTGGCTTATTACTAGAAAAAAGTAAAAAAATTGGATCACTATCCAAAGGATATAAGCAGAGGGTAGGTTTGGCACAAGCTCTCATTCACAACCCGGAAGTACTAATTTTAGACGAACCGACTACTGGCTTAGACCCAAACCAACTGGTTGAAATTCGCGCATTGATTAAAGAAATGGGAGGGGAAAAAACAGTTCTTATTTCGACTCATATTATGCAAGAGGTTGAGGCAATTTGCGATAAGGTAATTATTTTAAAAAACGGAGAAATTGTTGCAAACGATTTCGTTAAAAAAATCACTAGAAAAGAAAAACTTGAAGATGTTTTTAGAAGATTAACTAGTTAAATAAATTATTATCTTTGAAATGAATTCGTGGATTTATTTGACTGATTGCTACCACTTTAAAAAAGGCTAAAGCAGTATTCCCAAGCTATGGCCAAAATCAGACTTTTCATTTTATTAACATTTAAATCAATATATGTCTTATTTTTTCACCTCCGAATCTGTATCTGAAGGCCATCCTGATAAAGTTGCTGACCAAATTTCTGATGCTATTCTAGATGCTTTTTTAGCAAAAGATCCAGAATCAAAAGTTGCTTGTGAAACGCTAGTTACAACGGGACTGACAGTAGTAAGTGGCGAAGTTAATTCAACTGCGTGGATAGATATTCAAAAACAAGTAAGAAACGTTATTCGTAAAATTGGCTACACCAAGTCCGAATATAAGTTTGATGCTGAATCTTGTGGAATCATATCCACTGTTCACGAGCAATCTGATGATATCAACCAAGGAGTTGTTGAAGGCAAAGGTTTACATACTGAACAAGGTGCCGGTGATCAAGGCATGATGTTTGGCTATGCAACAAATGAAACGGATAATTACATGCCCCTAGCAATTAGTTTATCGCACTTACTTTTAGAAGAGTTGGCTTTAATTAGAAGAGAAAATCATCCTGTAATGTTTTACCTAAGACCCGATGCAAAATCTCAGGTAACCATTCAATACTCAGACAATCACAAACCAGAAAGGATAGACACCATCGTTATCTCCACCCAACATGATGAATTTGATGAGGAAAAAAAAATGCTCACAAAAATCAATCTTGATGTGCAAAATATTCTCATTGAACGCATCAAGAAAAAACTTCCTTCATCTATAAAAGATTTGTTTGACACGCATGAAGCTGTTAAATATCATGTGAATCCAACTGGCAAATTTGTCGTCGGTGGCCCTCATGGAGATACCGGATTGACCGGAAGAAAAATCATCGTAGACACTTATGGAGGAAAAGGCGCACATGGCGGGGGTGCCTTCTCTGGAAAAGATCCCTCAAAAGTAGATCGGTCTGCAGCTTATGCCACTCGGCATATTGCAAAAAATATGGTCGCTAGTGGGATATCTGATCAAATCCTAGTTCAAGTATCCTATGCAATTGGTGTAGCAAAACCAATGAATATTTTTATTGACACCTATGGTACAGAAAAAGTAGGGCTAAGTGACAGTGATATTGCTAAAAAAGTGGATGCTATCTTTGACATGAGACCAGCAGCTATTATAAATAGATTTAATCTAAAAAGCCCCATTTACAGTGAAACTGCAGCATATGGGCATATGGGGCGTAAATCAGAACAAAAATCAGTGGTCTTTGAAATGGCAGATGGAAAAAAAATAACCAAAGAAATTGAGACCTTTCCATGGGAGAAACTAGATTATGTTCAACAAATAAAAAAAGCTTTTAAACTTTAGTACATGAAGTACACTTTTAAAGATAAGTCCTACACCATTAGTAGATATCCCAAAACAGAACAAATCTCACTAAGAGCTTGGAATTCAGCTGATGAGCATATTTTAAAATATCTAGAAGAAGAAGAAATTAAATTAAAAAATATCGCTATTTGTAATGATCGTTTTGGATTTTTGAGTGTCCTACTCGCTGAGTATAAACCCAAGACTATTTTAAACTTTAGAAGCCAAGAAAAATCTATTTACATAAATCTCCAACTAAATGACCTAGATACAGAAAGCGTTATTAAAACAAGTCCCTTAGATAGCATAAAACCATACTGTGATCTAGCCTTAATTAAAATACCCAAGTCTTTAGATCTTTTTCGACTTCAAATGGAGCAACTTTATAGTGCTTCAAAAAAAGACACAAAAATAGTATGTGCTTTCATGACCAAATACTTTAGCTATCAAATGCTAGATATTTGCAATGAGTACTTCGAACTATGTAAACAATCTAAGGCCTGGAAAAAATCAAGATTAATTGTTCTAAAGAATAAAAAGAAGCGGAAAAAATCGAAAATTAAACATGAAATTACTTTTTCTAACTCTAAAAAATTCACTCAATACTATGGAGTTTTTTCAGCTAAAAAAATTGACTATGCATCACAATTTTTTATCCAAAATATGGTCGTGACCCTCTCAGATAATAAAATCTTAGATTTAGGCTCCGGAAATGGAGTTTTAACATACGAAGCACAACGTCAGAAACCCGACGCAATTGTCTATCTTGTAGATGATTCTTTTCTAGCAATTGAATCCTCCAAAATGAATGTAGATCCAAAAAGATCTTTTTTTTATTATCAAGACGATCTATCACAATTTGAGGATAACAGTTTTGATCTAGTACTATCTAATCCTCCATTTCACTTTGAACATGAAACCAATATCGATATATCAATAAATTTATTTAGAGAGGTAAAAAGATGTCTAAAAAAAGGTGGTTCCTTCCAATTGGTCTCAAGTAATCACTTGAATTTAAAAACACAGCTTTATGATTTCTTTCATAAGATCCAAATTGTTGATCAAAACAAAAAATTTACTGTTTACAACTGTACTTAGCCACAAACTAGAATTCTAATTTATACTATAACTTCAAAAAGTTAGTTAGATTTATAATAAATATTTAAATGTCTCATGAAAAAACTTATTTATATACTATTAATTTGTTTGGCAATTTCTTGTCAAAACAACCCTTCAGAAAATGTAATCATCAGCGGTAAAATAACCAACTCTGTGAGTGAAACTGTATCTATACTGTTTAGAGATGGAGCAAATAATATGACAGACAGTCTAAGTGAAAGTACAAATTTTAAAATAGAATTCTATCTGGAAAAGGCACAATATGTCAGTTTCAAACATGGTCCTGAAACAACAGCAATGTATATAAAACCAGGGGATAATATTCAATTAACTATCGATCCAAATAAATTTGATGAAACAATCTTTTACACGGGAAGTAATGCCTCTAACTTTCTTGCTAAAAAATATTTGTTAGATGAAAAATTAGACAGAAGAGCCCTATATAGTCTACCCGAGAAGGAATTTCTCAGAGGAGTAAACAAAATAGAAAAGGATTTCTATGCTCTGTTGAATTTGGGGCTTGACGAAACATTCAAAAAAAATGAAGAAAAATCAATTTGGAGGGAGTGGGCAACTGCAAAACTCAATTATCAAAGTTATCACGAATCTATTTCTGATTCTAGCATCATACTGAGTGACAATTATTTTGATTTCATAGCTGAAATTGATGTCAATGACCCAATTCATTTAGAAAACTACGATTCATTCAATTTTTTAAAAACCTATGTGATGTCCCAAAAAACATCACAGGGTAAAAGTCACATCCTTAATAGCTTTGAATTTTTAAGTACTAATTTTGAATCACAAAAAACTACTGACACCATTGCTACGGTCTTGATAAAAAACTATTTGGATGGAGACGATATTTCTGAAATAGAGGAGGTCTTAATAGCGTTCAAAAAAACCCATTCCAATCCCACTATGGTAAGTGAAATGACAAAACTGGTAGGTGCAATGACTCTTTTAAACACAGGAAATCCGGCAATAGACTTTACTTATCCAGACAAAAACGGAGAAGAAAGATCATTATCTGACTTTAAGGGAAGCTATGTATACGTTGATGTATGGGCAACTTGGTGTGGGCCGTGCAAAAGAGAAATTCCAGACTTAATAAAATTAGAAAAAGACTACCATGATAAAAATATTGTCTTCATGAGTGTATCTGTAGATGAGGAAAATGACCACCAAACTTGGTTAGACATGATTGAAGAAAAGCAATTGGGAGGTGTTCAACTATTTGCGGCAGGATGGTCGAAAATTGTAAACGATTATCATATAAAAGGGATTCCAAGATTTATGCTCTTTGATCCCCAAGGAAATATTCTAGACACTAAAGCTCCTCGTCCTTCAGACCCTCTGACTAGGGTAATCTTTGAG
>TARA_Y100000385_G_scaffold109379_1_pt1 | contig 21266 bp, 26 predicted proteins | sample TARA_Y100000385 | Tara Oceans TARA_Y100000385 (sample SAMEA2620980) | marine metagenome | biome: marine biome (ENVO:00000447); feature: surface water layer (ENVO:00002042); material: "saline water (ENVO:00002010), including plankton (ENVO:xxxxxxxx)" | depth 5 m
ATGGTTATTATCAGATGAAGCTCGAATGACAGCATCTAATATGGGCCAAAATTTTATTGATCATATAAATGTTTTATTTGAAAATTGGAAACCTGTTGAAAAATACACAATTGAAAAAGTTGGTGAAGGACACACCATATATAACCCAAACCCCGTTCAGTACACTCCTGAATTTGAACAAAAATTAAAAGAAGTTTTATCATGAAACCAGTTTGCATAGTTAGTTGTCCAATAGATACATTCAGCGGATATGGGCACCGCTCTCGCGATTTTGTTCGCTCTCTTATAGAAGCCAAAGAAAATGATTGGGATATTAAAATAGCCCCACAACAATGGGGAAATACTCCTTGGGGGTTTTTAGATAAAAATGACCCCTTAAAATCTCGTTATGCTCAAGGCAAAACCCAACGCCCCGATATTTGGATTCAAATTACTATTCCTAATGAATTCCAACGTGTAGGGAAGTTTAATATAGGAGTCACAGCAGGTATTGAATCAACATGCCCCCCTCCCGATTTTATAGAGGGAATGAATAGAATGGATTTAAACCTTGTATCTTCTGAATTTACTAAAGACACATTCCAAAATATCCAGCTTACCCAAAATGATAAACAGGGCCAACCTATTAAATCCTATAAACTAGAAAAACCCATTGAGGTCTTATTTGAAGGTTTAGATACTGGAGTATATTTTAAAGAACCAGGTAAGTCTGGATTACTTAATAATATAGATGAAAATTTCTGTTTCCTATTTACGGGTCATTGGTTACCTGGTAATTTTGGGGAAGATAGAAAAAATGTTGCTACTATGATTGAAACTTTTCTTAAAACTTTTAATAAAAGGGGTCCTAAACCCTCATTACTTTTAAAAACTAATAAAGTAGATTATAGTCTATTAGATAAAGAAGTTATTTTAAAAGATATCCGCAAAATAAGAAATAAGTTTGATTTTAAAGAAAATTTACCTAATATTTACATTTTACATGGTGAATTTACTAATGAAGAATTAAATAAAATTAATAATGATCCCAAAATTAAAGCATTTATTTCATTTACTAAAGGTGAAGGTTTTGGACGTCCATTACTTGAGCAAGCAATCACCGGTAAACCCGTAATTACAACAAATTGGAGTGGACATGTTGATTTTATTCGTCCTGAATATAATGTGTTATTAGGGGGTGAATTAAAACCCATCCACAAATCAGCAGCCAATAAATGGTTACTTAAAGAAGCCCAGTGGTTTAATGTAAATACTGATGTGGCATCTAAAGCAATGAAGGATATTTATAAAAACTATAAAAAATATATTGAGAATAGTCGTAAACAAACTAAATGGCTTAAAGAAAACTTTAGTCAAGATAAAATGACTGAAAATCTTAAAGAATATATGGATAGAATAAAAACAGTAGTAGATAAACCACTACAGTTACCTAAACTTAAAAAAGTAGAGAGTACTGTAACCCCTGAATTACCTAAACTTAAACTCCCTAAACTACAAAAAATAGATGGATAATTTATCACAATGCCCCTGCTGTGGATCAGATGCTTGCTCCATTTCACCCCTTGCCCCTGGGATTGATGCCCATTTATGTTGGACTTGTGGGTTTAATACCCATACAGGTATGACTGATGGTAGTGAACTTGAAAAAACAACATATGAATCTACAGCTGAAATAATAAAAGACTTAAAACAAGTACATGATGATTTGGCTTGGTATCCTAAAGTTATTAACTTACAAGATAAGGGAATGGTATTTCCTGAATGGAATAAACGTCTCAAGGATTGGTATTGGGCATCTGTTAAAGCAGTACCCGTAATTGAAGAGGAAAAGGAAAAATATCCGGATCCCGCAAATCCCGGTGAGTTTTATAAATTTAGAATGGATATGAAAAATATCAAACGTTTTGATAAATTAGAATTCATGGATGCCGTAGAGTTAATAGGATTGTTTGATGCAGAATAAAAATTGGAACGACGAATATGAAGATTAGTTACGCAATACCAGTTCATAATGAACATGAAGAATTAGACAGATTACTAGGTCATCTTTTAAAACATAAAAAAGAAGATGATGAAATAATAGTACAATGTGACCAAGGAAATACTGTTCCTAATGTTTATAAAGTACTAAATAAATATAAAAATAAGGTCAAGGTAATTGAATTCCCCCTTAATCGTGACTTTGCGACTTTTAAAAATAATTTAAAATCCCATTGCACAGGGGAGTGGATATTTCAAATAGATGCTGATGAATATCCTGATGAGTATTTAATTGATACTTTACCTTATTTTCTAAAAGAAAATCCAGAAACCGAAGTATTTTGGGTACCACGAACTAATATTGTAGATGGTATAACCCCCGAACATATAGCTAAATGGGGGTGGGTAAAGGATAATCAAGGAAGAGTTAATTACCCAGATTACCAATGTAGAATTTTACAAAATAGTCCTACTATAAGTTGGGTAAGTAAGGTACACGAAGTCTTATATGGACATAAAACCCAAACCCAATTACCTGCTAACCCCGAATTTGGTTTAGTCCACCATAAACACATAAGTAGACAAGAAAGCCAAAATAAATTATATAATACGATATAATGATATTTTACAGAGTACTAGATAGTAAACTATATCACGTATATGAAACTGATAAACTCGGATTTAGTTCAAAAGACGCTTCATTTATACCTGATGAGTATTTACAAGAACAACAATTTACTATATTAAGGACTGCCCATGGTATAGGTGATTGGGGTATTCTATCAGCAATGCCAAGATTGTTAAAAATTAAATACCCAAACTGTAAAGTATTTATACCCTCAGAAAAATTAATTGAGGATATATTTGGGAAAAAGCACAAAAATGCATATTTTATTTTTAAAAATAATCCCTACATAGATGGGTTTACTGATAGTGTTATAGGAGATATATACCATGACCAATATAGAATATATGACGAAAATAATGTTGATACTCCTTTACTAGAACAAATGTTAAAATTTTGGCAATTCGAAGAACATGAATATAGTGATTCACAACCCGAAATATATTGGACAGAAGAAGAAAAAAATTTAGGAGATTATATTATAAGTAAATATTGTAAAGATAAATTTGGTTGCCTATTGATCTCAGAAAGATTTGGAACCCAACGAGGTAAATTTGACCAAAAATCTTTTAACCGAGATACTGAAAATATTTGTAGTATATTAAAAGATAATGATATGCCTTATTTTTATTGGAGTCATAAACCCCTTAATAAAACTCCTTTTAATTTTATAGATAAAGCTTTAAACTTAAGGCACATAAATTTAAGAATACAACTTTATATTAAATCAAAGGCTGAATTAAATGTAGGAAATCAGTGTGGTACTAATCATATGGCTGTAAGATATTCTAAAGTTTATGAGTCCCAAAGACAATTTCCATTAGAGCATAATTACGTAAAAGGAGAAATATACCTATGAAAATAGCGGCAGTAACTCCCTATAAAAAGCCAGATTATTTAGCTAAAACAATAATAGAGGGGCTATATCAAAATAATATTGAATTAAAATGTTCATGTCCAGGAAATGGTGTATCTGAAAAGGATATATTATCTTCTGATGAGTTAATAGAATATGCAAAAACCGCAGATTATGTATTTGCTATATGGGGGAAGAAAAAAGGTACATACCCAGGGGTAGATTATAACTTAGTAAAAAAAATCAATCAACCCCAAAAAACAGTATATATTGATGGTAGCGAATGGAATTGCCACGCTCAAACTTATCCTAACCAAGTAGCAATGGCTAAACAAAATCCTCAATTAAGGAAAGGGACTCCCTGGATTAATGAAGATATGTACTCGTATTGTAATTACTATTTTAAAAGAGAGTGTTATCCCGAAGATAAAAAACAAGGAATAATACCTTTATTATTTGGGGCAGTTGATAAAAATTTTAGTGAATACGAATTATTAGAAGATAAAACTATAGATATATTCTGTTCATTTGGGCAAGTTAATGATGGTTTAAGATTAGAAGCCACACAAATATGCCAAAAATTAAAAAACGAAGGTTATAATGTAGTAACAGAAAGTAACCTTGATTATGAAACCTTTAAAAAATATATATTATCTTCATATATTTCTATTGATGCTTGGGGAGGGGGTGATTGTTGTGCTAGATTATGGGAAATATTAGCTAATAAATCATGTGCTTTTATGCAAGAATATAATATAGAATTTCCTAATAATTTTACTGATGGCGAAAATATTGTAAAATATAATACTAAAGAAGAATTAGAAAATAAGTTAAGGTATTACTTAAATAATAAAGATAAATGTTTAAAAATTGGGGAAGAAGGTTATAAACATTTAATAAATTACCATACTTCTAAAAAAAGAGTTGAATATATTTTAAATAAGATAAATGAATAACTGTAAAATTTTTATATCGACTAGTAACAATTACCATAGATGTTTATTACCATTTGCTTATTTATTTAATAAGTTTTGGTCAGATAAACAAGAAGTAATTATTTTAGGATATGACAAACCTAGTTTTAAATTACCTTCTAACTTTAGTTTTAGATCTTTAGGCACACAAAGAGGTCCTAAATATTATACTGAAGATTTACGTAATTTTTTTAATTCTATAGATGATAAATATTTTATTTATACTATGGAAGATCAATTTATTTTAGATTATGTGAATTTAGATATACTAAATGTTTTATTAAGTTTAGTAAAACAAGAAAAGCTAGTAGGCAGGGCTAATTTAACTAATTCTATTTTCCAAACCCATATGGGTAAAAAACATCAAACTTTTAAATCTATAGATGATTTTGAAATCATAGAATATACCCAAGATTCTTCATTTAGAATAACTTGTGAGTGGGCTATATGGGATAAAGATTATATGCTAAAATATCTACAGGATGATTTGACTCCTTGGGAGTTTGAAAAACAAAAAGGCAAAGATGGTTATAATCTTATAGGGTGTAAAAATAAAGTAGCTATTAGACATGCCGAAGCTATTAGAAGAGGTAAAGTAAATGAGGATTTTAATTTTTTATTTGTTAATGAAAATGAAGAATTAAATAGTGACATAAAAGAAGAACTATATAAATTTTTAAATTAAATACTATGAAACAAAAAACAGCATTAGTATTAGGAGGGGGTGGTTTTATAGGAGGCCATTTAGCAAAGCGACTTAAAGATGAAGGTTTTTGGGTTCGTATTGTAGACATAAAAGAAAAACATGAATTTTGGAACCATAATGAAATTTGCCATGAATATATTTGTGGCGATCTTAGAGACCCTAAAGTAGTAAGTCTGGCATTATGGGCCCCTCATCAATCTACAGAAAAAAACGACCCAAATTCTTTTGATGAAGTTTATCAATTAGCCGCTGATATGGGGGGTGCCGGGTATATTTTTACAGGTGAAAATGATGCTAATGTAATGCATAATTCTGCTTTAATAAATTTAAATGTAGTATATGAAGCTGCTAAAAAAGGAATTAAAAAAATCTTTTATAGTTCTTCAGCATGTATATATCCTGAACATAATCAATTAAACCCTGATAATCCTAATTGTGAAGAAAATTCTGCTTACCCAGCCAACCCTGATTCAGAATATGGGTGGGAAAAATTATTTAGTGAACGTTTATTTTTAGCTTTTAATCGTAACTATGGTTTAAATACTAGGGTAGCTAGATTTCATAATATTTTTGGGCCTAGGGGAACATGGCAAGGTGGAAAAGAAAAAGCTCCCGCAGCTATGTGTAGAAAAGTAGCAGAAGCTGATTCTGAAATTGAAGTATGGGGAGATGGACAACAAACCCGATCTTTCCTTTATATTGACGAATGTGTAGAGGCTATCCTTAAATTTATGAGACAAAATACATTCCAGGGACCCGTTAATATTGGTTCTGAAGAAATGGTTACTATTAATAAATTAGCACAAATGGCTATAGATATATCTGGAAAACCTCTTACTATTAAAAATATAGAAGGTCCTTTGGGGGTTAGAGGAAGAAATTCAGATAATAGGCTTTTTAAAGAAAAAATAAAGTGGGTTCCTACTCAACCTCTTTTAGTAGGCATAGAAAAAACTTATAACTGGATATTAAATCAAGTCTAAATGGAAAAAATATACTCAAAGATAGATGGGAGACTATTACATATTATAAATAGAATCCATGAATTTCAAGGAAGAAAAGAAGTAATACCCGAAGATAATTTCATACAGTGTGCAACCCTAAGAATGGAGAAGGACAAAACTTTTCCACCACATAAACATATTATAAAAAATAGACATTATCCAGAGCAAATAGCCCAAGAATCATGGGTAGTTATAAAGGGTAGTGTTAAATGTATATTATATGATATAGATGATAAAATAATTGCAGAACCTGTATTAAAACCAGGAGATGCTAGTTTTACTTTGTATGGTGGTCACACTTACAAAATTTTAGAAGAAGATACTCTTGTGTATGAGTATAAAACAGGTCCCTACGAAGGGCAAAAATTAGATAAAGAATTTATTTAAATGTTGGCTTTAGATAACGTTACTTTAGTATGTGTAACTTCATATAAAATAGAAGAATCTATTACTTCTTTAAAATATTGTTCTAAATTTTTTAATTTTAAGGAAGTTAAGTTTATTACTCATGAAGATCTAGAATTAGAAAATATTATAGTAGAAAAATGTCCTAAATTAGACTATAAGGGATATAGTGAATATATTATATATCACCTCCATAAACATCTTAATACTGATTATGCACTAATTATTAATTGGGATGGTTTTATACTAAATCCGGATAAATGGGATCCTAGATACTTAGATTATGACTATATAGGGGCATTGTGGACACATGAACATAATTTTTACGATATTAATGGGAAAGAATCTTTAGTAGGAAATGGTGGCTTTAGTTTAAGAAGTAAAAAACTTTTAAAATTAGCAAGTGAAATTAATATTCCTTGGGAACCCCGAGAGGGAAAATATTGGCATGAAGATGCATGGATATGTGTTAAAAATAAACACTTATATGAACAAAATGGATGTAAGTGGGCACCTAAAGATTTAGCATCTAAATTTAGTACAGAACAAGGATTTAAAACACAATTAGAATCTTTTGGTTGTCATAGCAAATTTTACTACAAACAATTTAAACATTTGCTAAAATGATAACTTTTAAAAAATTAGGACATTTAGGTCGCCTTGCTAACCAAATGTTCCAGTATAGTTTATTATATTCAGTTGCTAAACAAAAAGGCTATGATTTTGCATTACCTTTAGAAAATCTCCAAAATACTGTAGATTCTGGTTTTAATCCTGCAATAAATAAAAGAGAATCTATGTACCTTTACTTACCGGAATGTTTTAATATTACTGGAAATTTTTTACCACAATCTCAAATTACTACTAAACATCTATATGACCATGGTCGTGATTATGCCAAATACAGTCCTAATATATTTGGCATAACCGATAATACCGATATTAAGGGATATTTTCAATCTTACAAATATTTTGACAATATAAAAGAGGATATTATAAAGGAATTTACTTTTAAGCCATTAATAGAAGAACTAACTACTGAGTATTTTAATAATTTAAAAAGCCAATTTAATGTTGATACTATTACAGGAATACACGTAAGACATGGGGATGTTAAAAATGAAAAGGGTGCTAGATTAGTTCTTTTAAATAAAGATTATTATAAGAAAGCTATAAATAAATTTAGATCTTCAAATAATTTATTTTTAATTTTTAGTGATGATATAAAGTGGTGTAAAGAAAACCTAAATAATTCTGATGTAGAATATTCTAAATATTCAACATATGAAAAATCTACCCCCCGAAATGAATTTATGGATTTATGTTGTATGACTCATTGTGATAATCTAGTTATGGCTTGTAGTTCATTTAGTTGGTGGGGGGCATATTTAAATAAAAACGAAGGGAACATAGTAGTACCCGATAAATGGTGGGGTCCCCAATACCATAATAGAACAGAAACAGATATAAGATTACCCCATTGGTTACAACAAAAAGCAGAATCAAATTACCCAATATGATAACAGATACTGAAATAAATAAAAATATATTTAAAAAATTATTTTTAAATAAAGAAGACCTAACAATTTTTGATGTAGGGACTTATGATGGAAATGATAGTACTGAGTTTAGTAAAATTTTTCCTAAATCTAAAATATATGCTTTTGAAGCTGACCAAAGATCTATTAATCTTTTTAAAAAAGTTTCTAGTAATGTAAAGAATATAAATTTAGTAGAAACAGCTTTATCTAATATAGATGGGGAAATAACATGGTATGCTAGTAATAGTGAAACTAGAAAACATTATGATTTTCAAGAAGAATGGTCAGCTTCGAGTTCTATAAAAAAACCTGAAAACCATTTAAACGTTTTTACGGATATTTCGTTTTCTATGGAGAATAAAGTTAAATCTATAAAACTTGATACCTGGATGTCTCAGAACCCAAATATTAATGAAATAGATATAATGTGGGTAGATGTAAACGGGGGTGAAAGAGAGTTTTTAGAAGGGGGGTTAAATACCTTAAACACAAAAGTAAAATACTTGTATATAGAATTTAATTCTGCTAATAATAAAAGTTTATATGAAGGATGTCCTACTAAAGACGAGATAACCCAACAGTTAAGTAATTTTGAAGATTTAGGAGTATATAATTTTATGGGCAATTTTGGAAACATTTTATTAAAAAATAAACATGAGTTTTGAAACAGTTAAAACATTTGAAAAGCAGATAGCTAGCTTTTTTGGTGCAAAATATGCTGTTGCGGTTGATAGTTGTACCCACGGTATTGAACTTTGTTTAAGATACCAAAATATAGGCACCATTACAGTACCAAAAAGAACTTACATATCTATACCTTTTTTAGCTAAAAAATTAGGAATCCAATTAATATGGAAAGATGAAAATTGGGTAGATTATTATAAACTTAATAATCATTTTGATCCCATATATGATGCAGCTGTATTATGGAAAGAAAATAGCTATATACCAGGATCTTATATGTGTTTAAGTTTCCAGTACAGAAAACATTTGGCCCTTGGGAGAGGAGGTATTATATTAACGGATAATAAAGAAGCCTTTACACAATTGAAAAAAATGTCATATGATGGTAGATTACCTGATATCCCCTGGAGAGAACAAAATATAGACACTATGGGATATCATTATTATATGACTCCTGAAACTGCACAATTGGGTTTAGATAAGTTACCTAATGCAATAAAAAACCAACCCTATCAATGGGATATAAAAGATTGGCCAGATTTAACTCAAATGGATATATTTAAATCTAAAGATTTAACAGACCCATACTTACAGACTAGATAAAGTGAATAATAAACCTAAAATATCTATAATTACCCCTACAAGGAGACGCCCTGATTTACTCTATAGGTGTATAAAGGCTATACAACTGTCTACCCTACAAGAATATGAACACATTATAGTAGGGGATAATTGTACCTATGCAAAACAAGTATGTGATCTGTTTTTAGATGATAAAAGAATAAAATATTATGAAACACCCTCCCCCCATGTATGGAACGCGGGGGCCAGTGGCAAAAATATAGGAATATCCAAATCAACCACTGAATATATAGTATATTGTGATGATGATAATATTATGCTTTCTAACCATTTAGAGGTTATGTATAATGAATTATCTTCTGGCACCCCTATATGTAGAAGTTTACTTTATGAAATAAACCTCCCTAAAGGTGCAGGCAGCATAAAAAAAGTACTAGAATTTCCTATTACTAATCCTTCTTTACAGGGGGGTAAACCCCATAGAAATGATATGCAGTGTATAGGGCATACAAAAGAAGCTATTAAAGCCGTGGGATATTGGAATACAGCAGAACAAATTCAAAATGATACTAGTTGGTCTAGAACTGCTACTAGTGAAGATGATTACCTTTTAAGAAAGTTTAAAAATAAATTTGGTCCTAATTTTTATAAGGATTTACCTGATATTACTTTTTTATATTATGGTAGAGCAGCATGTCAAAATCTAGATAATGATTACGATTCTAGGTTAGAAAACAATAAATTATTTATATACCCTAATTTAATCTCAAAATACTAATGAATAAAAAAGCATTTATAACTGGAATAGCTGGGCAAGACGGTAGTTATTTAACTGAATATCTCCTAGAATTAGGGTATGAAGTCCATGGAATTATAAGAAGAAATTCTACCCCGGAACACCAAGAAAGTAGAGTTGACCATTTAGAAAATAAAATCCATACTTACTATGGAGATTTATTAGACCAAGGGGGATTAGAAAGATTATTAGACGATATTCAACCTGATGAAATATATAACATGGCAGCACAATCACATGTTAGAATTAGTTTTGATATCCCACAATTCACAGTACAAACAAATGCTCTAGGTGTACTTAATGTGTTAGAAGCATATAGGAGAGCATGTCCTAATGCTAAATTTTATCAGGCAAGTAGTTCAGAAATGTTTGGATTATCTGTAGATGAAGATAACGCACAACGAGAAACTACACCTATGAACCCGGTTTCACCCTATGGTTGTTCTAAGGTATTTGGTTATAATATAGTTAGGAATTATAGACGTGCCTACGGGTTACATGCTACTAATGGTATATTATTTAACCATGAATCTCCAAGAAGAGGAAGTAATTTTGTTACTAATAAAGTAGTTAAAGGAGCCGTTAGAATATCTTTGGGACTCCAAGATAAACTTGAATTAGGTAATATGGATTCATATCGTGACTGGGGTCACTCATATGACTATGTTAGGGCTATGCACCTAATGTTACAACAAGATAAACCAGATGACTGGGTAGTAGCTACTGGTCAAACACATTCTGTTAGACAAATGTGTGATTATGTTTTTTCAAAACTAAATATGAATTACCAGGATTATATAACTCAAAACCCAAAATTTATGAGACCCGAAGAATTACCATATCTTAAAGGCGATTCTACTAAAATCCGAACAGAATTGGGGTGGGAACCCGAATATAGTTTTAATGATCTAATGGATGAAATGATTAACCACTGGTTACAAATATACAATTAATAAAAATGATATAATGGACGAAAATTTAAATGTAGAAGAAAATGTAAAGGATGAAGACGTTATAAAACTACTATGTGATCAAAATATAGTTTGTGTTTTTGGTGGAGGATCAGAGTCGGGGAGGAGAGCTCTTGGTAATAGAAGTATACTTGCTGATCCAAGAAGCAAAGAAATGAAAGACTTAATTAATGATAAAGTAAAACATAGACAGTGGTTTAGACCATTTGCCCCTTCGATTCTAAGAGAAGAAGTAAAAAATTGGTTTGAAAAAGATATAGATAGTCCCTATATGAGTTTCGTAGTAAAATTTAAAGAAGAAGTTAGAGATAAAGTACCTGCTGTAGTTCATTTTGATGGTAGCGGAAGATTACAAACAGTTACAAAAAATGATAATGAATGGTACTATAATTTTATATCTAAATTTAAAGATGAAACAGGAGTACCTATTCTGTTAAATACAAGTTTTAACGATAGAGAGCCCATTGTAGAAACTCCTGAAGATGCTGTTAAATGTTTTAAGGGAACTAACATAGACTACTTATATTTTTATGAATATGGAATATTAATAAGTAAAAAATAAAATCTAATGAAAGAAACAATATTAATAGTTATCCCTACTACAGCTAGTAGATTAAATATTCTCCAACAAGTATTAGACTCAGTTTATTCTAATAGTAATTTTAATATTAAAACTGTTATAGTAAAAAATGGAAAATATCCAATTGAAGAATTTTTAAATTATGATTTTGGCCATCCTAATGTAATTAAAACTAATTCTACTCCAGGAGGACATATATCTAAGGCCATGAATAAGGGCTTAGAATACCTTGAAAATGAAGATTGGTTTTTGTACCAAGAAGATGATTTTATTATCCATGATAAAGCTTGGCTCTCTAAAATAGTTGACTTATATAAATCTATCCCTAACTGTGGAGTTTTTGGTACTAGATTACATGGTGGGCAACGAAAATACAACCCCCAACAAGAATATACTATAGAAAGTTTAAAAATTAAAGATAAAAATACCTTTGAAACCTACTGGACAGATGGTATAACGTTAGTAAAAGGAGATATTATAAGAAAACATAACATTAAATATGATGAAGATATGATGACTGTCCCTAATGCCGATTTATGTTTACAAATGTTAGAAAATAATTATGAAAACTGGAGAACAGAACTAGATTTTACCCACTACCATACACCCGGATCAAAAACAGGTACTCCTAAATGGAATTATGCTGATATACCTGTTGATATGAAAGAAGGAGATTGTAAAATTCACCTAAAATATAATGGGTATGGGAACCCAAAAATCCAAGAATGGATAGATATGGATACTCAAGTAGCCGCTAAGTGGTTAAAAGATAATAATAGAGATAAAGAATCCTATAAATCGTTTAAATTATAATAATAATGAAAAAAGTTTGGTATGCCCCCTATAAATTTGAATCTTATGGGGAAGAAGAAATTAAAGCAGTAGAAAAGTCTCTACGTTCAGGGTGGCTTGGTGGTCAGGGACCCCAATCAACTAAATTTGAAAAGAAAATATCAGAAAGATTTGGAAAAAAATATGGTGTTTTTGTAAATTCAGGTAGTTCAGCTTGTCTTTTAGCAATAGCTTCTCTTAATTTACCTAAAGGAAGCAAAATAATAACCCCCGCCTGTACTTTTTCTACAACATTAGCCCCAATAATCCAATTGGGGTATATTCCATTATTTGTGGATGTAGATCCCACTACCTACTGTGCTAGAGTAGAAGATATTATAAAAGCATTAGATAAAGATGTTAAAGCTATTATGTTACCTAATCTTATAGGTAATAAACCCGATTGGGAAAGCTTAAGATTTGAATTAAATAACCATAATAGACATGATGTTATTTTAATTGAAGATTCTGCAGATACTATTACTAAAACAGAATGTACCGATATTGCCACTACTAGTTTTTATGCCTCACATGTCATTACAGCGGGGGGTGTAGGGGGAATGGTTATGTTTAATGATCAAAAGCATGTTACTAAATGCCTCCAATATAGAGACTGGGGTCGTTTGGGTAATGATTCCGAAATAATGGACGATAGATTCAACCATAAAGTAGATGGTATACCTTATGATCATAAGTTTTTATATGGGGTATTAGGTTATCATATGAAGGCATGTGAAATGAATGCTGCATTTGGGTTAGTACAACTAAAACGTTTTGAGAAATTTTCTAAAATTAGAAGAACTAATTTTGAACGGTACTTAGAAAACTTACAAGGGGTAGGTGACTTAGTTTTACCTGATGATAGTCTTAAACCCAATTGGTTAGCAATCCCCCTTCAAACAAAAAAACGATTTGAATTATTAACCTTTTTAGAAGAAAATAATATTCAAACTAGAGTAACTTTTGCTGGGAATGTTACTCGACATCCGATTTATAGAAAATATCTTCAAGATTTTGAACACTCTGATACTATAATGAAAAATGGGTTTTTATTGGGGGCCCATCATGGTATGAATATTGAAGATGTAGATTATGTTTGTAGTAAAATTAAGGAATTCTTTAACAAATGAAAAATATAATATTAGGGGATGGTTTATTGGGAGCTGAATTACACAAGCAAACAGGATGGGATTATTTTTCTAGAAAAAAAGATAATTTTGACATATCTGATAAAAGTTTTATTACAACACCTTTATTAGGTTGTGGATCGATTAATTTAATTAACTGTATAGCTAATACAAACACTTATTCTAAAGATAAAACCTCTCATTGGGATGTAAATGTTTTAGGAACTAAAAACCTAATAGATTACTGCGATAAATGGGGTTGTAAATTAACTCACATTTCTACAGATTATATTTATACTAATTCAGTTTCTAATGCTAGTGAAGAAGATGTTCCAGTACATTGTAATAATTGGTATGGTTATACTAAATTAGTATCTGATGCTTTAGTACAAATGTATTCTAAACATTTAATAATAAGGGGAACACATAAGCCTAATCCATTCCCTTTTGAGAAAGCATGGGTAAATCAGATGGGAAATTTTGATTACGTAGATAAAGTTGTACCTTTAATTGTTAAATTAATAGAAAAAAGGTGTACTGGAATATACAATGTAGGTACTGAAGCCAAATCTATGTATGATTTAGCTTCTAAAACTAAAAATGTACAACCGTCGAATAAACCTTTACATTTCCCTAGTGATACTACTATGGATTTATATAAATTAAATACGATATTAAAATGAGTAAAATAGCTTTTATATGTACAACCCACCAAAGCCAAAAGCATAGACCTAACGGATTTAATCTTTTTAATAATTATTTAGAGTCTCTTTATTTAAATTGTGAATATCCTTTTAAATTATTTGCATTTGATAATGCTTCTGAAGATAAATTCGAAATAGAAAACAATCCCGATAACTTACAAATAACCTATATTAAAAACCAATATAAAGGGGGACTAACACACACATGGAATGAAGGGGTAAAACAAGCCATAAAAGAAGATTATGATTTGTGTATCATAACATCTGATGACCAAATATTTGATAAAAGTATAAATAACTTTATTAAAGATATTTTAGAACACCCCTTAAAAGATAATGCAGTATTTGGCCCCCTGTCAAATAATTCTAATAATTCTTACCAAAACGCATTAACCCCACACGGAAAAATATTTGAAATTAGTGGTAATTCTGGTGATGAATTAAATGGTTTTTGTTTAGCTATGACTAAAGAAACAATAAAATCAAATTACTATGATGATAAAGGAAATATATTCAGTACAGATGATGAAGATAAATGGGGTCATCAAGATAAAGAACTACAAACACGTATAAAACATTCAGTAGTAGTAGGAACTTGTTATCTCCACCATATTAAACAAGGAGGGTGGAGAGATATTAGAGAAGCTGATAATAAAAATTTATTAAGATATGAATAAAGATTATAAAATATTTGTAAATGGTAATTGGTGGGAATCAACACATATATCAATGCCTAAAGATTATATGGATCATTTTGATTTTATAGATTTAGGAGCTAAACAAGGTAAAATGAGAAGATTTGCTGGTGATAATTTTGGTGGTAAAAATGGATTACACTTTGAAATTGAAGAAAAATATATAAAAGATATGGAATCTAATAATATACCATGTGTTCAGGCAGACGTAACTAATTTATCTTTTCCTCCTAAATGTGTTGATTTTGTAATAAGTACTCATACTTTAGAACATTTACCTAACTTAAAATCAGTAAAAGATGTTGTTAAAATGTCCATAGATGCCTCTAAGGATTTTGCTTATTTTACATGGCCTTCTTTTGACTCTGAAGATTATTTAAAAAATTTAGGAGTCACCCAATTCTTTTCAAAAATGAGTGGGCATACATGTCATTTAACTATCCAAGATATGAATAATATTTTAAAAGAACTAAATATAAAAAATAGTTTATGTACATCTTGGAATAGGATATTTAATTCTACCTTCTTCAGTATATTACCATCTAACTCCCCTATTGATTGTAAAATAGATAAAGAAAAATATGGCCCAGTACCACAAGTAGAATTCAAAGAACCAGTTTTTTATGAAAATATTTGTTTAATACAATTAAGCGATTCTTTTAAATATCAAAATGCCTTAAATTATGTAAAAAGTTTTACTAATGGATAAAAAAGTAATATACACAGCAATTTTTGGGGGATATGATCAATTACCTGACCCCGAATATATTCCCAAAGGATGGGATTTTGTTTGTTTTACAGATAGTAATATTAAATCTAATGTTTGGAACGTTAATAAGGTTCCTGCTATATATGAAGATTCAACCAGAAATGCCAGGAAATATAAAGTATTACCTCATAGGTGGTTTCCTGATTATGATTATAGTTTATGGGTTGATGGTAACATTCTAATTAAAGAAGATATTAATAAATTAATAGATATTTATTTAGATAAAGTTAACTTAGCAGTACATGATCACAATCAAAATGTATTAGATCCTAGAAGCTGTGTTTATAAAGAAGCCCAAACTATTTTATATTTTGGGGAAAGGAATGGAGGTAATTATAAAGATGATCCTAATCTTATTACTAAACAAATGAATAAATACCTTCATAAAGGCTATCCTGAAAATAATAGTCTTGCTGTTACAATGCAATTATTAAGAAGACATAACCAAAAGGATTGTATAAAAGCAATGGAAAAATGGTGGGAAGAAATAAAATATAATAGTAAAAGGGATCAATTAAGTTTTAACTATTCTATGTGGGATACTAAAACCCCCTTCGTATATTTTAAAGGAGATTCTAGAAGTAATAAGTATTTTTTACATATGGGTAAACATAAGGGAAAAAAATGAATATAGTTTTTATACCAAATATAGATTTAGGAAATAATAGAAGTACACCATATCATTATTCTATAAAAAGTTGGAAACAATGGGCTAAACAACATGATGATATTGAAATTATAGAGTGGACAGAACCTATTATGGACCCAAAAGAATTTAAAATTACCCTACAAAGATATTGGGTCCATGATATATTAAAACATAATAATATAGAATATGATCAGGTATTAATAGTTGATGCTGATACTATTATACACCCTAATTGTCCTAATTTTTTTAATGAAACCAAAGATAAATTTGGAGTAGTAATTAATAATGGTTGTTATGAATGGGTCACTAGAAGTATAGGACAATGGGGCAATGCTTTATTTCCTAATGAACCCAAAGTTAAAACTTGGGAATATTTTAATGGTGGTTTTCAAATAACAAGTAAAAAACATATTCCTTTTTATAATTACGTAAAGGAATATTATATAACTAATATTAATCAAATTAATCAATTAGGAGAACAAATTAAAGCCGGTACTGACCAAACTATTATAAACTATTTAGCTCAACAAAACAATATAGATGCTATTTATTTACCAGAATGTTATAATCTACAAGATTTATTTAAAAAATCTTTACTACACATACCAGGATACTCAGGGTTTCCTGACCAATTAAGATTTTTAGAAGCTGGCTATGTTTACCATTTTAATGCTATCCCTCAAAACGATAGACACGTATCATATTGGATGGAAAGAACTTATAAAGAATTATACCTATGAATATAGCATTTTTTTGTGAAGGAAATATTAAGGGGAAGATCCCCAGAAATTATCCTAATATGAGAACGGATTTAGCATGGATATGTGCTTTAGGAGCAGATAGAATTCCATTAGATCAAATACCTAATAAAAAATATGATTTAGGTATTGTAATTATCCCTAAACAAAACCCCCAATTTAAATTAGAAACTCTAAAACTTTACTGTAAGGAAATAGCGGTAATGCAAGAAGGGCCAAATTGGTACTGGCAGGATTATCCTTTAAACCAACAAATATGGTATTATAATACCATTCAAGAAGCAGACTTTATGTTTGTACATAATGAATCAGATAAAAAATACTATGAAGGGTTAACAAATAAGGAGTGTAAAGTTTTATCTAGCTTAATGATTGAAGACTCAGTTAAAAATTTACCCCAAATAGAAAGAAAAGATATTATTATAGGAGGTAATTTTTGTAGTTGGTATGGTGGATTTGATTCATACATAGTTGCTCAAGAAGCCCATTGTCCTATCTATACCCCTAGTATGGGAAGAAAAATCGAAGGCGAAGAACAAATGCCTAACTTAAACCATTTACCCTACATGAGTTGGGTAGAATGGATTAAAACGCTTAATAACTTTAAATACGGCGTTCATATGATGCGTACACATGCCGCGGGTACATTCGCTTTAAATTGCGCTTATTTGGGTATTCCTTGTATAGGATATGAAGGGTTAGACACACAGGAAAAATGCCACCCCCATCTAACAGTTAAGTTAGGGGACTTGGCTACGGCCAAAGAAAAACTTACACTACTCCAAACTGACCAAGAATTTTATAATGATTGTAGTAAAACAACTATAGAAAATTATAAAAAACATTATCACGAAAGTAAATTTAAAATATGAAAATAGTAGGCTATCAAACAGGCAGACATGATGTATCTTATTGTATATTAGAAAATGGAATTCCTATAATTCATGAAGAATTAGAAAGACTTATTCGTATAAAAGAACCATCTGGTGATGGGTTAAAAATGTATATGGATAGAATAGGGAAAATTGATGAAGTTAATTATTTTGTAAATGGTAACCCAGGATTTCAAGGAATAAAACAACATGAAGAAACAACTAATACCTTAAAAGAATTAGATAATAAAAACATACCTAATATTACTATAGGACACCATAAATCCCATGCCGCTAACGCGTTCTTTTCTAGTAATTTTACTGAAGCACTAATTTTTACCATAGATGGGGGCGGTGTTGAAGAAAATGGAACATCCACTGCCCTTACAGTATGGCAAGGAAAAGATAATAAAATAAAACCCATTGATATTATTCCAATTACAACCCTAAATTTAGGTTCACCTTGGCGTTTATATACAGGAAAAATATTTGGTTTGTCTTCAGGCTACCCTAAAGGTAATCAATCAGGTACTGTCATGGCCTTAGCTTGTGTAGGGGATCCTAATAAATACTTTAATGATTTTTATAAGGGATTTAAAGTAGGAGGAGGTGGCCATAATTCTGTTACCTTAAATAACTGTAAAAAATATAAACCCATAGCAGAAAAAAGTGAACAAGATAAATTTGATGTTGCTGCCTCGCTTCAAAAAGCAACTGAAGTAGTTACTAAAGAATTTATGCAAAAATATATTAACCAATATAACCCTACTAACATTTGTCTTTCAGGAGGGGTATCTTTAAATTGTCTAATGACCGGAAAAATGTTAGAATGGTGGCCTAATATAAATTTTTATACTGATCCAGTTCCTTATGATGGGGGTTTATGTTTAGGTGCTTCAAGATATTTATGGCATAATATTTTAGATAATCCTAGGATTAAATGGGAGGACAATACAACTTCATACTTAGGTCCAAAATATAGTAAAGAAGATATATATAAAGCTTTAAATTAATTATAGATATGAAAATAAGTTTAATACAACCTGGTAGAAATAATCTTAAATATTTAAAATGGTCTTATGATTCAATTAGAAAAAACCAAGGCTATCATGAAGTAGAAATTTGTGTTGCAGATGATTTTAGTAATGATGGTACCTGGGATTGGTGCCAAGAAATGATGGGTAAAGATCCGTTATTCAAAGCAATTAGAAACGAAGGTCCAACTAGATTAGGTCATACTATATTATATGATAGGTTAGTTAATGAAGTAGCAACAAAAGATATTTGTATGATTTACCATGCAGACATGTATTTGTGTCCAGGAGCACTTGATGCTATTGAGAAGCATATGTACAAGGAATTAAATACTCCACCTACAGACCCAGACGCAATTTGGACTAGCTGTAAAGAACGACAAGAAAAAACAATAGTATCACTTACTAGAATTGAACCGCCACTTCATCCTAATGGTCCTGAAAAAATACTTAAAGATTTTGGCATTGAACCTGAAGAATTTGATGAACAGGGTTTACTTGATTTCTTAAATTCAAGAGTACCTATGGATGATGTTACTGAAGGTATATTTGCCCCATGGGCCTTTTGGAAAAGCGATTTCCAAGAAATAGGGGGACATGACCCCATATTTGCCCCACAATCAAAAGAAGATACAGATATATTTAACCGTTTCCAGTTAAATGGTATCAAATTTATTCAAACATGGCATGGGTGTGTTTATCATATGACATGTAGAGGTAGTAGATTTGCAGATGGGGCCAAACGTAATCCTAACGGTGAAGTATTCATGAAAAACAGAGAAACAGATGAATGGTTAAAACAAAACCAAAAATCAACTCGAGAATTTTTACGTAAGTGGGGTCATTACTGTAAGCATGATGCCTTATTAAAACCCATTATTCCTCCTAAATATGATATTGGATTTATAATAGATAATCCTAATCTACAATTATTACATATACTAGAACCTTGGTGCAGCACTGTGTATACAGATTTTAGTATAGCTATGGAATATACCAATAACGAACAACCTAATACTTCGTTTAATTTAAAGAAAAAATTTTATCCCTTTAATCAATCTAAAAATAATAATACTTTAGTTGAAATAAATGGTAATAAATTCACACAACAAGATTATCAAATAATACAACAATTATCTGAAATTATTCAAGATAGTGGTGAAATAGGAGAATTTAAATTAGGCAATTTAAAACTCAACATTTCACATCTTACAACACATGAAAACGAATTAATAAAAGTACAATGAAAATAGTAGTAACAGGAGGTGCAGGATTTATAGGCACTAATTTAGTTAAAAGATTAATAAGAGAAAACCATACAGTATGGTCAATAGATAATTATTCTACAGGCTTTACAAAAAACCACCAAGAAGAGTGTAATTATATAAAAAATGACGTTAGAACTACAGACTTTGACTTTTCAGATATAGATGTAATTTACCATTTAGCTGCACTAGCTCGAATTCAACCTTCACTTAAAAATCCCCAAACTACTATTGATGCTAATGTAATAGGCACATTAAACATTTTAGAAAAAGCTAGACAATATAGTATTCCTGTTATATATGCAGGTTCAAGTTCAAAACATCATGGCTTATGGGGCAGTCCATATGCTTGGTCAAAATATGGGGGTGAACAATTATGTAAATTATATTCTGAAGTTTATGGGTTGAATACAACTATTTGTAGGTTTTATAATGTATATGGTCCCCACCAGTTAGAAGAAGGAGAATATGCTACTGTGTTAGGTATTTTTGAAAAACAACATAAAAGAGGAGATTCTTTAACCATTACAGGTGATGGTGAACAAAGAAGAGACTTTACACATGTAGACGATATAGTAGATGCTTTATATAGATGCAAAGATAGAGAATCAAAAGCTGATATATTTGAATTAGGAAGAGGACAAAATTTTTCTATAAATGAAGTAGCAAAATTATTTAAACACCCCTATGTTTATATAACAGCAAGAAAAGGAGAATACCCATATACTTTATGTGATTATAGTTATGCTCAAAAAGAATTAGGGTGGAATCCTAAAATTAATTTGGAAGATTACCTTACCTCATATTTATTATCAAATGACAACAATGAAAAAGACTGAATTACACGATATGGTTTTA
>TARA_Y100000385_G_scaffold291773_1_pt1 | contig 21251 bp, 18 predicted proteins | sample TARA_Y100000385 | Tara Oceans TARA_Y100000385 (sample SAMEA2620980) | marine metagenome | biome: marine biome (ENVO:00000447); feature: surface water layer (ENVO:00002042); material: "saline water (ENVO:00002010), including plankton (ENVO:xxxxxxxx)" | depth 5 m
CCACCAGAGATTATAGCACCAGCGTGTCCCATTCTTCTACCTGGAGGAGCAGTTTGACCTGCAATAAAACCAACAATAGGTTTTGTAGAATTATCTTTTGCCCATAAAGCAGCTTCTATTTCCATTGTTCCACCAATTTCACCTATTAGAACTATTCCTTTTGTCTCTTTATCATCTTCGAAAAGTTTTAAAGCTTTTTTCATGTCCGTTCCAATAATTGGATCACCGCCAATTCCTAGAGCAGTTGTTTGTCCTAAATTATTTTTTACTAGCTGATCTATCGCTTCATATGTTAAGGTTCCAGATTTCGAAATTACACCTACAGAACCTTTCTTGGCTATAAAACCTGGCATTATTCCAAGTTTGCATTCATCTACAGTTATAATGCCTGGACAATTGGGTCCAACTAAATTTACTTTATTTTTATCAATTATTTCTTTAGCTTTGATCATATCTCTAACCGGTATACCTTCAGAAATACATACAATAGTATTAATTTTCTCATTTGCTGATTCAATAATTGCATTTGCAGCAAATCTAGGAGGAACAAAAATTATAGATGCATTAGCATCAGTTGCATTTTTTGCTTCTTTAACTGTATCAAAAACTGGGATATTATCAAATACTATTTGACCACCTTTGCCTGGCGTTACTCCTGCAACTATATTTGTACCATAATCTATCATTTGTTCTGTATGAAAAGAACCTTCTGAACCGGTTATTCCTTGCACTATAATTTTACTATTTTTATTAATTAAAATTGACATTATTTAATTACCTCTTTTACTACTTTCTTTGCTGCATCTTTTAAATCATTTGCAGGTATAATCTTAACATTAGATTTTGAAAGAATATCTTTTGCTTTGATTGCATTAGTACCCTCTAATCTTACAACAACTGGTACTTTTAAACCAAGTTCATTAACAGCTTCAACTACACCATTTGCTACTCTATCACACCTTACAATACCACCAAAAATATTAATTAAAACAGCTTTTACATTTTTATCTTTTAATATTATTTTAAACCCATTTTTAATGGTATCTGCGTTTGCAGCACCACCAACATCTAAAAAATTTGCGGGTTCACCTCCAGTTAATTTTATAATATCCATAGTTGCCATGGCAAGCCCAGCACCATTGACCATGCATCCAACATTTCCATCAAGCTTTATATAGTTTAAATTAAATTTATTTGCTTCAATTTCCATTGAATCTTCTTCTGATAAATCTCTCATAGATAGAATGTCTTCGTGTCTAAATAATGCATTTGAATCAAAGTTTAATTTTGCATCAAGTGCAATGATTTTATCATTATCGCTTTTTATTAATGGATTAACTTCAAGAATTGTACAATCCATTTCTTTGTAGCATTTATATAAATTAATAAAAATTTCTTTAGATTGATTTTTTAACTCTTTATCAAATTTTAGACTATCAGCTAATTTTTCGGCATCTTCATTACTAAGATTTTCAAGTGGTTCTATCCAAATTTTAGTTATTTTTTCAGGAGTATTTTTAGCTACTTCTTCAATATTTACTCCACCTTCAGTTGAAACCATAAAAACATCTTTTTTACGCTCTCTATCTAAAGTGATAGCAACATAATATTCTTTTTTAATATTAAATGCTTCTGTAATATAAATTGTATTGACTAATTTTCCTCTTTCACCTGTTTGGGGGGTTACAAGATTCATTCCTAAAATATTTTTTGCATTTTCGTAAGCAGTATCTAAATCGGGTGAATATTTAACGCCTCCACCTTTTCCTCTACCACCTGCATGGATTTGTGCTTTTACAACAAAGTCATCTGTGCTAAAGTCGTTTTTAACTTTTAGAATTGTTTCTTTTGCATCTTGGATATTATTTAAAGTATAACCATCTTGTATAGGAATATTATATTTTTTTAAAATGCTTTTTGCTTGATATTCGTGTATTTTCATAATTAATTTGTTATGTGTGTTCCTGCATTATTGTTTAAAGCTTCTTCGATTTTATCAATAGAAGTAATAACAACTTTTTTACCATGATATTTTAAAAAATAAAGAGCTGATTTTATTTTTGGCTCCATGCTTCCAATTCCAAAATGTCCCTCTTTTAACCATTTTTTAATTTCATCTGCAGTTGTGTTAGTAATCTTCTGCTGATTATCTTTATTGTAATTTAAATATATATTATCAACATCTGTAATAATAAAATATTCATTTGCTTTAATAATTCTTCCAAGCAGTGCAGAACTTTTATCTTTATCGACGACACCATCAATACCTTTTAAATTTCCATTTTTTTTATTATACGCAGGAATTCCACCTCCACCTCCAGCAATGACTATAGTCCCAAAGTCTACCAGATGCTTAATTGATTTACCGTTAAATATATACAGGGGATTTGGAGATGGAACAACTCTTCTCCATTGATTATCCTCCTGCTTGGCAATATCCCATCCATATTTTTTACCTAATTTAAAAGCCTCTTTTTCAGAAAATATTTTACCAATAAATTTTGAAGGATTTTTCAATGATTCATCATTACTATCAACTTTCATTTGTGATATGAAAGTTGCAACTTCTCTTTTTGAATCTTCACTGTAAAGAGAGTTTTGTAAAGATTGTTGAATCATATACCCGATAGCACCTTGAGTATTTGCAACTAAAACATTCAATGGTAAAGGGGGAATAATATTCATAGAAATTTCATTTCTTGATAATTCTGCGCCTACTTGTGGACCATTTCCATGAGTAATACAAATATTATAGTTCTTTTTAACAAAATGCATGACAGATTTTAAACTGTTCCTAGTATGTCTGAATTGTTGTTCAATCGTACCTGCTTCGCTTTTAGGAGATAAAGCATTTCCTCCTAAGGCTATTATTACAGTTTTTTTATTCATTTATATCCTTAATAAAGGTAAAGTTAAGCATCTTGGACCACCTCTACCTCTTACTAGTTCTGTGCTATCTAACGTTATAACTAATTTATCTTTAGAGTTATTATAATATTCGTAATTTTCCAAATATTCTTGATCAGAAATAATTTTATAATCATTTTTTCTAAGTTCTTTTATTGTATACTCATTGCATTTGTAGCATATGATTTTTCCAGGTTCTAAAGCAAATGAATTAGCTCCATCTGTCCATTGCTCTCTTTGTTGCATAATATTAGAATTTCCACCACAATAAATAGGTTTTAAATCTAATCCATCTGTTTTTAAAGTTTCTATTAAATTTTTATTTGAAATAAATTTATCTCCATCATTTTTATAAATATGAATTTTATGATTATTATTATTGCTTAAGAATGGTGGATATATAAGAGCTTCATTCTTACTTGTTAATGTAAAAACTGTATCGAGGTGCATGTAGGCTCTTTTTTTCGGTAAATTAACAGCAAAAACTGTTTTAAAACCTTCATCAAAGATTAATTTATTAATTTTACTTATAGATTTAAGTGGTGTTCTTTCGCTAACACCAATACAAACTCGTTCTTGGTCTAAAATTAATATATCCCCACCTTCTATGCTTAATTCTGGATAGTATTTATTGAAATCATATAATTTCAAATTATTAAATTTTATAAAATTAGAAAAAACGTATTTTGATAAAATATTCTCTCGATTCCTTACGTTTTTTTTATTCCATGTAATTAATAATGTTTTTCCAATTAAAACAGCAATATCTCGTGTAAATATTAAATTTGGAGCAGGGTGTGAAAATATTTTATTATTATTTAAATAACCTGTAATTAATGTTTCTGTAAGTTGTTGAGAGCTAATATTTTCAAAATCTTTAATATTAATTGGATTATTATAAGTTTTCAATTCATTCTCGATGCATTCTTCAAGCAGTTTTTTTTTAATTGACTTATCTTTTATAATATCATTTAATAAGTCAGAAAAATCATAGGTGTTTCCATCCGTGAAATGATTAAGAATTTTGACAAATTGAATGTGTTCATTTTGAGCTTTTTTTATTTGAATTATATCATCAAATAATAGAAAGTTAGGATTATTCTTTAATTTTCCATTTATTTCTATTTTTTCTGATATATTTTTTGGTGTTATAAAAGTATGTTCTATACCAGGTTTGTGAACGACAATTAATTTAACAGGATTAACTTCAGAATATATTTTATTATTCATTTATTCTTCGCTCATAAATGGATATTTATAATCTTCAGGTGCATTAAATGTTTGTTTTACAGTTCTTTGGGATGTCCATCTGAGTAAATTTGCAGGTGCACCAGCTTTATCATTTGTCCCCGAAGCTCTTGAGCCTCCGAATGGTTGCTGACCAACAACTGCTCCAGTAGGTTTGTCATTGATATAGAAATTACCAGCAGAGTGCATTAGGTGAAATTTACCTGATTTTATTTTTTCTTCATCTTGCGCAAATATTGCTCCTGTAAGTGCATAAGGAGAAGTAGTATCAACAAGTTTACATGCATCTTCCCACGAGCAATCATATAAATAAATAGTAAGAACAGGTCCAAAAATCTCTTCTTCCATTGTTTTAAAATTTGGATCAGATGTAATAATTGTTGTTGGTTCTATGAAAAAGCCTTTACTTTTATCATAATTGCCACCTGTAATTATATTTGCATCTTTTGATTTCTTTGCATATTCGATATAAGATACAATGTTATCAAAAGAGTTTTCGTCAATTACTGCGTTCATAAAATTTTGAAAATTTTCAACGTCTCCAATCTTAATAGAAAATACATTTTTTTGATAATCTTGTTTTATGTCTTCCCAAACCTCCAGAGGCAAATAACATCTAGATGCTGCCGAACATTTTTGACCTTGATATTCAAACGCACCTCTGATCATAGCTGTAGAAAGAGCTTCTCTATTTGCACTTTTATGTGCTAAAATAAAATCTTTTCCGCCAGTTTCACCTACTATTCTAGGGTATGTTTTATAGTTTTTGATATTTTTACCAACTGTTGTCCACATTCCTTGAAATACACGTGTAGATCCTGTAAAGTGTATTCCAGCTAAATCAGAATGATTTAATACAATATTACCAATGTTTTTTCCTGAGCCAGGAATAAAATTTATAACTCCATCCGGCAATCCAGCTTCCTTAAATAGTTTCATAAGAAAATAACCTGAGTATACTGATGAAGAAGCAGGTTTAAATAAAGTAACGTTACCAAGCAAAGCAGGTGCACAAGATAAATTTGCTGCGATAGAAGTAAAGTTAAAGGGCGCTACTGCAAATACAAAACCCTCTAGAGCTCTATACTCAGTTGAATTTTTCATTCCTTCAGGAGAATATTTTGGTTGTTGTTTATGTATATTATAAAGGTATTCGCAGTTAAAATTAAAAAAATCTATTAACTCACATGCAGCATCGATTTCGGCTTGATAGACATTTTTGCTTTGTCCAAGCATTGTTGAAGCATTAATTAAATCTCTATATGGTCCAGCTAATAAATCTGCCATTTTATTGAAAATTTTAATTCTTTCTTCTAAGGGTGTTACTGACCATTTTTTCCAAGCTTTTAAATTACTCTCAATAGCCATTAATACTTCTTTTTCACCTGCTTTATGATAATGTGCAAGAACATGCTTGTGGTCATGTGGAATAACACACTTGCTTGTATTATTTGTGGTTATTTCTTTACCGTCAATTATAATTGGAATATCTATAACTTTAGATTTTAATTCTATTAGAGTTTTTTTTAATGACGCTTTTTCTTTACTACCAGCTTTGTAATCTTTAATTGGTTCATTTACAGCTTCTCTCATTTGGAAATTTAATTCGCTCATTATAATACCTTAGTTTTATATAAAAATTGATTCAATAATTTAATATTTATTAATTTATTTATTATTATTTTTTTGTTTAAATTTTTATTATAATTCTTAATAAATATAATATGAAATTAAAATCAATAAATCCTTTTACACGTAAATTAATAAATGAGTATGAAACATTTTCAGAAGAAAAAACTAATTTAATATTAGAAGATGTATCTGTAGCTTTTTCCTTTTGGAAAAATTTATCATTTAATAAACGAAAAGATTTTTTATTATCTGTTGCAAATAAATTGAAATTAGAAATTAATATCCATTCAAAAATGATTTCACTTGAAATGGGTAAGCCTATAGCTGAATCAAAATTAGAAGTATTAAAAAGTGTATGGGTTTTAGAATATTATGCGTTAAATGCTGAAAACTTTTTAAAAAATGAGTATATCGAATCAGATTTTTCAGAAAGTTTTATTCAATACGATCCAATAGGAATTGTATTTGGTATTATGCCATGGAATTTTCCCTACTGGCAAGTATTTAGGTTTATTGCTCCATCTTTGATGGCTGGTAATGTTTGTATTTTAAAACATGCTTCAAATGTTAGCGGTTGTGCATTATTAATTGAAAAATTAATTAAAGAATGTTGTCCTTATCCAAATGTTTTTAAGACACTTCTAATTTCCTCATCACAGGTAGCAAGTGTTATTTCCAATAATGCAGTTAAAGCTGTAACATTAACAGGAAGTGAATATGCTGGTTCTCAAGTAGCAATGCAAGCAGGAAAAGAAATAAAAAAAACTGTTTTAGAATTAGGTGGATCAGATTGTTTTATTGTTTTAGAAGATGCTGATATACAAAAGGCAGCCAAAACAGCTGTCGCTGCAAGATTCCTTAATACCGGCCAAAGCTGTATTGCAGCAAAAAGATTTTTGATTCATGATAAAATTCATGATAGTTTTGTTGCAAAAGTAGAAAGTTTAATTAAGAACCTAAAAGTAGGTGATCCACTATTAGATGAAACTCAAATAGGACCTTTAGCAAAAATCGAATTTATTGATGAAATAGATCGTTTAGTTCAATCTTCAATTAAAAAGGGTGCCAAGTGTATATGTGGTGGTAAAAAGAAAGATTCTTATTATTATCCCACTCTACTTATTAATGTTAATGAAAAAATGGATGTTTTTAATTATGAGACTTTTGGTCCAATATTTTGTGTTACAAGAATAAAGAGTGTTGAAGAAGCTATTAGATTAGCAAATAATAGTGATTATGGATTGGGTGGAAGTGTTTGGACTTCTAATACAGAAAATGGTAAAAAAATAGCTAATAAAATAGAAACTGGTGCAGTTTTCATAAATGATATGACAAAATCTGATCCAAGATTACCGTTTGGAGGAGTTAAAAAATCTGGTTATGGTATCGAATTATCAAAATATGGAATTAGAGAATTTGTTAATATGAAAACAGTAGTAGTTAATAATTGTTAAAATTTTGAAAAATCATCTTCTATTCTCTTATAGGCGCTGACCATACGCAATCCGTGCTAGGATGGCACTTCTATATTCAAAAATACAAGTAGAAATAATAGAAATTTCTCTTAAAAATAGACCAGAAGAGCTTTATAAAGCTTCAAAAAAAGGTACTGTGCCAGTACTAATTAATAAAAAAGGTGAAGTGATAGATGAAAGTTTAGAAATCATGTTATGGGCACTAAGAAATAATAAAAATCAAACATGGATATCTGCTGATGGTAATAGTGAAATTGATTTAATTAATAAAAATGATTTTTTTTTCAAGAAGTGGCTAGATAAGTATAAGTACTCTGATAGATATCCCCAGTTTTCAAAAGATTACTACAGAAGTAAGTGTAATCATATATTATTGGATTATGAACAAAACTTAAATAATACAAAATATTTTTTTAAAGATAGTATCTCTATCGCAGATGTTGCAATTTTTCCATTTGTAAGACAGTTTGCAAATGTTGATTATGAATGGTTTAGTAAAAACTATGAAAAACTCGTTTATTGGTATGAGCAGATTTCATCATCTAAATTATTTATAGATGTTATGATTAAAAATAAGAAATAGATATTTAAGATAATAAAATTTTTAAATAAAAAAGAGGGTTGGTCAATCTTTCTTTAGGTATTTCTTTTGCTAACATGCCGCTTATTATATCCTGCACATTTTTATTTGATGATGCTTTACCCATTACAAAATTAAGAAGAACTCTATAATTTGCTAAATCTTGAAGTCTGGAGCTAGTTTTAAGCTCTGAGCCTAATTTTGTCCATAGAATTTTATTGTATTCGGAAGTTAATTTTGAAGAGAAATCATTTTTTTCTAAACATTTAGATGCAATTTTGATTGCAAATTTTGCTGATGCCATTGCATTTCCAATGCCTTCTCCCGTAAAAGGATCAATTAATCCAGCAGCATCACCTAAAAGCATAAAGCCATCTCCATAATTAATTCTTTTTACTCGTCCTAATGGCAAAACCCAACTTTTCGGACTATCTATTTTTTTTGAATCTTTAAATCTTTTTCTAAAAAAATTTGAATTTGTTACATCATCTAAAATAGTTGAAAGCTTCCGGGTATCTTTTTTTGCTTGTTCTTTACTTAAACCAATACCAATATTTGCAGTGTTTTTACCAACTGGGAAAAGCCAAAAATATCCGGGTAAAACTTCATCAACAAAGTGAAGTTCAATTTGATTTTTTAAATTCTTTACATTTTTATAATAGCATCGTATTGCCATGGCTGAATTTTTCTGAAGATCGGTGTATAGGCCTAATTTTTTAGCAATTGTAGAATTTGCTCCATCACACCCTAGGATGATAGGAGCATAGATTTTTTCTTTATTATTATTATTATTTAATCCTTCAACTCCTATAATTTTTTTATTATTATATAAAATTTTGTTTACCTTAAATCCTAATTTAGTATCTGTTAGTTGATTAGCTTTATTAAATAAAAAATTATCAAAAATACTACGTTTTATTGCGTATCCTTCTTTAATTATATTCTTATTGTATCTATTTGTTAAATAAACATTAAATTGTTTATGGTTAGGACTGCCAAATGTAATTGTATTAATAGTTGATCCTTCTAGTTTACTCACCTCATTTAAAATCTCTAATTCTTTCATATATCGCACAACTTTTCCTGAAAGAGCATCTCCGCAGACTTTATCCCTGGGAAATCGTGATTTTTCCAAAATAATTGTTTTAAGACCGATTTTGTTTGCATATAATGCAGCACAAGACCCTGCAGGACCACCTCCAACTATTATTGCATCATATAAATTTGATTTATTTCCATTCATTTTTAGATCCAATATAAATTAAATAAATCATTACGAAAGGTGATGCAGCACGCATGAACCATTTGAATTGAGTAATAAATATCTCTATGTTATTTGTTATCATTAAATACATAAATAGACTTGTGACCAATATGAATGAAACGATAGTTATTAATATAATTTTTATATTCATTTTTACTTGTATTTCTTGTATAGGAGTAGTGTACCATGACTTATTTCTAAATTAAAATAATTTTCTTTTGATTCATTTAAAGTACCGGAAAATAGATTATTTAAAGTACTTTTATTAAAGTTATACTTTAAGTTACTAGAAGTAATTTTTATAGTTTTATCTTCCAAAAAAAATGATACTTGTTGTCCTTTAAAGCTTTTAATTTTTTGCGATTTATTTATGAGCTGAAAGGTTCCAGTATCTGTAAATATTTTAATCTTGGTATTTGGATATTTATATAGGCTGAAAATATTTCCTATCAAATGATCTTCTCTAAAACCAGATGCACCTATTATAGATAATTCATTAATATTATTTTTTATGCTAAAATCAATAGCTTTTCTTAAATCATTTTTAGATTGATCCAATACTTTTAGAGTAATACCTCTATATTCTGTATAATTTATTTCAGAGATTGAATCAAAATCACCTATAATTAGATTAGGTGTATATCCATTTTTTAAAAGTTTATCTGCTGCTCCATCACAACATATAATAAATTTAGCTTTTTTTAATATATTTAATCCAATGGAGTTTTTAGGAAATTCACCATTTGCAACAATAACTAAAGGTTTATTTATTTTAAGCATATTAAGATGTAAATTTATGTGATTTATATAATAATATTTTAAAAAAAATGAATATCAAAATAAAAAGAACAAATGATGAATTAAAAGCTTCTAGACCAACAGAAGATGAAATAAAAAAAATTCCCAAGCTACCCATATCAATTTTAGTTGAAAATGTTCGGTCTGTTCATAATGTTGGTTCTATTTTTAGGACCGCTGATGGTTTTGGTGCTAGTAAAATTTATTTAACTGGATACACTGCCTATCCGCCGAGAGAAGATATATCTAAAACAGCACTTGGTGCCGACAAAGTTGTTCCTTGGGAGCACTTTGAAAATCCTATTGATGCAGCAAAACAAGTTCTTAAAGATGGTATTACACTTGTTTTGGTTGAACAAACCATTGAGTCAAAATCAATTTATCTTTCAAAATCTTCGTATCCTTTATGCTTTATTGTTGGCAATGAAGTTAAAGGAGTATCTGAAGAATTAGCCAAATTAGCGAATCAACATGTTGAAATACCAATGAGAGGAATTAAACAAAGCTTAAATGTTTCAGTTGCAACGGGTGTTGTAGGTTACGAATTTGCTAGAAATTATTCTTCAGATAATAAAATAATTCTATAATTAGTAATATTGGAGTAATTTTAGGCATGCTTAAAATCACATTTATTATGTTAATATCAATAATTTTCTCAGATAGAGGTGATTTAATATCTTTTGAATATGTAGGATTAATGCAATCTAATATTATACAAGAAGATCTAGATGCATCAGTTGGACAGTTGAGTCCAAATGCAATATTTAATATTAAAGCATATTCAATTGTTTATGAGACTATAGATCAGTTTGGAGAATATTCAGAAGCATCTGGTTTTATTTCTTTTCCTGATGATTATAATTACGCTTATCCAATGTATCTGTTTGGTCATGGAACAAAAGTAAAAAGAGATAGTGCTCCTTCAATGGGATCATTTAATGATTTAAATATGTGGCTTGGAACTTCAGGTTATATCTACATGGAGCCAGATTACTTAGGATTAGGTGTTTCTCAAATTAATCATCCTTATCAATTAAAAGATCCAACAGCAACAGTTATGATAGATATGGTTTATGCCACAAGACAATTTTGCAACCAAATATATGGTCTGCAATTTAATGACCAATTATATATTGCTGGCTATTCGGAAGGTGGTTATGCAGCACTTGCAGCAGTTAAAGAAATAGAAGAAAATCATACTGATTTAAACATTACTATGTCTTTTCCTATGGCAGGAGCATATGATATGTCAGGTACAATGGTAGACTTGATGTTATCTAGAAAAAAATATATCAATCCATATTATTTGCCTTATGTTGTTCTTTCTTATATGGAAAGATATGATTTAGGAACAGTCCAGGATTTTTTTAAACCTGAATATGCCGAAATTTTACCAGAATTATTTAATGGAGATTTTTCAGGTGGGTATATCAATAATTTTATGCCAGATATACCAATTTATATTTTAAGAGCAGATATTATTCATGAATTTAGAAATAACTTAAATTTTCCTTTTAGATTAACACTAGCAGAAAATGATTTACTTGATTGGATTCCAAGAAGTAAATTATATTTATTTCATGGAATTGCTGACGAACAAATTCCTTTTGAAAACTCTGTTGTCGCTTACAATAGATTTATTGAAAATGGTGCGGATCCAAATCTAGTATCTCTTGAGTTGTTAAATGAATTTTATGGTGGACACAATGGTGCAGCTCCTTATTGTTTATTAGGTGCTTTTATTCTATCTGAACAAGAAAAACAATATTATAACAAGGGAGATATCAATCTTGATAATGAATTAAATATGTTAGACGTAATGGAATTAAAATATATTATTAAACATAATATTTCAGTTGATGGATTGGATTTGTGGTTTTCAGATATTAATAATGATGGTTTAGTTAATATGTTTGATATATATGAATTTACGGGCAAGATTTTACAAAACTAAAATATGGAAATGCATATTCAATATATGGACAGGGTATTAGATCTTGCAAAATTAGGAAGAGGTAATGTTTCTCCAAATCCAATGGTAGGATGTATTTTAGTTAAAAATAATAAAATAATTGGAGAAGGATATCATAAATCTTTTGGAACAGCTCATGCAGAAGTTGACGCTTTGAATAACTGCATAGAAGATCCAAGTGGTTCTGACCTATATGTTAATTTAGAACCCTGTAATATTTTTTCAAAGACTCCTCCATGTGTAAATAAAATTATTGAAAATGGTATAAAGAATGTATATGTTGGATGTATTGACAAAAATCCAGAAGTTAATGGATTAGGTATTGAAGAGCTAAAAAAATCAAACATAAATGTATTTACAGATATTAATTTTAAAAAATGTTATGAGCTGAATATTGGTTTTTTTAATTGGGTGAAAACGGGACATCCATGGGTAATTGTTAAAATTGCTCAGTCAAATAATGGGTTTATGGGAGTTGATTCAAACACTACTACTTTGATTACGGGCCAAGATACTAATTCTTTTTCTCATATGTTAAGATCAGAAGTTGATGGAATATTGGTTGGTACAAAGACTGTTGAAGTTGATAATCCATCATTAACAGTAAGAAATGTTGTAGGTAGTAACCCTACTAGAATTATTATTGATACTAATAGAAAGTTACCACTATCATTGAAAATATTTAATGATAACGAAGCAAATAATATAATTCTTTGTAATGAAAACAATTTTAATGAATCTAGCAGTCCTATTGGAGTTTGTTTACCGATTGCTGTAAAAGACAATTTGTTAGATCCAAAAGATATACTAAAATCCATTGGTAAAAAAGGAATAACTAAACTTCTCATTGAAGGTGGACCAACTGTAATAAACTCATTTTTAAAAGAAAACTTAATAAATGAGATATATTTATACACATCAAATGATTCTTTGAATAATGCTTTTCTTCAAAGCCCTCATATTAATGATGAATGGGAAATTTTTAATGAAAATGAGTTTGAAAATGATAGTTTAAAGATTATGAGAAAAAAGGAATTATGTTTACAGGATTAATAGAGGATTTAGGAAAAGTAAATAATATTAATAAATTTAAAGGTCATTGGAATATTGAAATTAAAACCCAGCTTGATGATATTAAAGTTGGTGATAGTATTGCTGTAAATGGTGTATGCTTGACTATCGTAAGTCTTGGTAAACAAAATATAAGTTTTGATATTATTACTGAATCTTTAGATAAAAGTAATTTTTCGGATTTAAATATTGGAGATCATGTAAATTTAGAAAGATGTTTGCGTCTATCAGATAGGCTTGGTGGCCATATTGTTCAAGGACATGTTGAGTGTATAGGAAAAATTAATTCTATTAAAAATTTAATGGATGGCCAAGTTATTTTTGAAGTTTCTTTTGATAAAAGTTTCTTGAAATATTGTATTTACAAAGGATCCATTACATTAGATGGAATATCTTTAACAATTATGGAAATATCAAAAAGTTCAATTAAAGTATCAATTATACCTCATACTTTAAAAAACACTTCACTGGGTTTTAAAAAAGTTAATTCAAACTTAAATATTGAAACAGATTTGATTGCAAAGTATGTTGAAAAGAATTTATTAAATAGGGATTTATAATGAAATTAAACACTATTAAAGAAGCAATTAATGATTTTAAGAATGGTAAGATGTTAATTGTTGTAGATGATGAAAACAGAGAAAATGAAGGTGATTTCATCATATCTGGTGAAAAAGCAACTTCTGATGATATTAATTTTATGATGAAATATGGCAGAGGTCTGATATGTACTTCAATATCATCTGAAAAAGCTAAAGAATTAGATTTAAGTCCAATGGTTGATAATAATACAGAACATCAAAAAACTAATTTTACTGTAAGTGTTGATGCTAAAAATGGAATTTCTACAGGTATTTCTGCAAAAGATAGGTGGAAAACTCTTCAAGTATTAATCAGTGACGATTCAACGCCTAGTGACCTTGTAAAGCCTGGCCATATGTTTCCATTGATAGCAAAAGACGGGGGTGTTTTACAAAGAGCAGGTCATACAGAAGCTTGCTTAGATCTAACTAAATTATCTAATCATAAATCGCTGGCATTATTAGTTGAAATTGTAGATGATGATGGAACGATGGCGAGATCAGAATCTTTAACAAAAATTTCAAAGGAACACAATATAAAAATTATTAGTATTGCTGATTTAATAGCTTATAGAAAAAAATTCGACAAGTTAATTGAGCAAATTACTACAGTCCCTTTTCCAACTGATTTTGGAAAATTTAAATTGAAATTATTTGAAGATAAAATAAACAGAGATCATCATGTTGCAGTTATTAAAGGAAATATTAGTAAGAATGATAATGTATTGGTCAGAGTTCATTCACAATGTTTAACTGGAGATATTTTTGGTTCGTTAAGGTGTGATTGTGGTTCCCAGTTAGAAGCATCTTTAAAAATGATTGAAAATGAAGGTAAGGGAATACTTGTATATTTAAGACAAGAAGGAAGAGGTATTGGTCTTAAAAATAAAATAAAAGCTTATCAATTACAAGATCAAGGCTATGATACCGTAGAAGCAAATCATAAACTAGGTTTTAAAGCTGATCTTAGAGAATATGGAATAGGGGCACAAATTTTATTGGATTGCAATGTTAGAAAAATGCGTCTTTTAACAAATAATCCTAAAAAAATTATTTCTTTAGAGGGTTTTGGACTTGAAGTTGTTGATAGAGTTGCTATAGAATTTGAAGCAAATAAAGTAAATAATAAATATCTTTCAACAAAAAGAGATAAATTAGGCCATCTTATTATGGAGAACATCAAAAAATGAAGATAGCAATTATTGCAAGTAGTTTTAATAAGCAGATTACTGATGGAATAATAGAGGGCGCTTTAAAATGTTATGAAACTAATTACGATAAAAAATTTAATTTAAAACATATATATAAAGTACCTGGAGCATTTGAAATCCCTTCATGTGTTAATCAATTATTGGTAAATAGCAAAACAAAATTTGATGCTATTGTCACACTTGGATGTGTAATTAAGGGTGAAACAGCACATTTTGAATATATATCCCAATCAGTTACTGAGCAAATAATGTCTCTGTCTTTAAACAATAAAAATATTCCAATATTATATGGAGTGTTAACAACTTATAATTATCAGCAGGCTTTAGATAGAACGCAATCTGATAAATCTAATAAAGGATATGAAGTTATGGAAGCTGCTGTAGAAATGATCAATCAATTTTCTAATCTAGATAAGTGATCAGCTTTCATCCTACTTTTATAATTATACTGACTTTATTTAATTTTTTATTCTCAAACAATTATATAGACTTAAAAAAAAATATTACTTCTTTACTTGATACACAAAGTATAAATAATTTTCAAGGAAATATTTTAGTTTCGACAAGTGGTGGATTGTATAATTATACAAATCAATCATCAAATATTCTAAATGAATCAAATATATCATTCCTAGAAGTTAATAATGATAATTTATTCGTGGGAAGTAGTTATCCTGGTAAAATATTTGTATTTGATAATAATTTCAATACAATATCATATATAAATTATCCTGAATTTGATGAGATTTTAGATATTTCTTTTTCACAAGAATACTTTTTTGCCACTGGTATTTTGAATCAAAATAATATTTTGATTCAGTATATTCCTAATGAGTTTAATGAATTACAATATGTCAATTATTTTGATTCGTTCCCATTACTATTTGAATCTATAAATGACTTACATATTTATAATGATAGTATTTATCTAGCAACAAGTAACGGACTTATAAACTCAAATTATCAAAATTCTTTTTTGTCGTTATCAGATTCATGGAATATTGATTTTATAAACGTAGATATAAGTTCAATTATAGAATTTCAAAATAGTCTATATCTTTGTTATGAAAATAAAGTTGTAGATATGAATAATAATGAAATAATCACTTTTCCAAATGAGGAAATAATAAAGTCATTACAAATTATTTCTAATCAATTATTAATCATAACCAATCTTGGTGTATATAATTATTCTTTTGCAAATAATATAATTCAAAGTCATACATTGCCAGATGGTTATGGTGGTAGTGTTAACTCTTATTTAAAATTAGATGATATTTCATATTATGGTATAAGCAATAAAGGATTTTTAATGAAAGACCCTAATAATGATTGGAAATCTTATGTTCCCAATACAATATATAAGAATCAATTTGACGCCCTTACATTATTACATGATGGAAGCCTTTTTGGTATTGTCAATCATAGAAATGATGCAGGGCAAAGTGGAGGTTTTATTTATAAAAACCCACTACTTAATGAAAGTGGTTTATCTATAAATAATTTTTATTCTTATAATAGTTATAATATTAACAAGTATCCTTTAACATCAGGTGATTTTAAGGCAAATGTTATGGATTATTGGTCTGGAGATAATACTGTTCATTCAGTAGCTTCCTTTGAAAATAAAATCATTTTTTCAAACAGCGGTATTTATCCAAAATCTTGGTTAGGATACTACAGTCAAGTTGCTGATGATTATTTATTTAGTTTATCTGATTATACTTTTTATGGAGGTCTTATAGAATTAAGATATAACTCTATAGATAATTCTTTAGACCTAAATAATTATTATTCATTAGAAAATAATATTCTTGGAGGTAATAATGGTATTTTTAATTCAAGTTGGGATAATGGTTTCATGACCATAAATCAAATAAAATATGATGATTTTGGTAACCTTTGGGTTGCTAATCCGTATTCAGAATTAAATAATAATACAATTGCGGTTAACAATAATAATAATTGGTATCATATTCAAGATAATAACGATGGATATATACCAAAAGAAATCCATTTAGACAAAAATAATAATTTATGGATTTCATATTTATTTTCAGAAACAATGGATAGCTCAATACCATATTCTCCAGGAGGAATTAGGATGATTGAGTTTAATGACATAACTAGCCAATTTGATGATATTTGGCATATTAATTGGCTTGATGAGTTAAAAAATCTAAATATCTGGTCATTAGTAATATCTAAGGATAATTATGGTAATGAAATTTTATGGGTTATGACTGATTACGGAATCATGGGATATATTATTAATGTAAGCTATACCTATAGTGGTAATATTATTGTTGATTTTACTAAAATTCAGGATGAATATTATTTTCAAGGACTAAACTATGATGAGGGGTGTAAACTCCGTTTAGATAATAATAATAATATATGGATTACAACCAGAAGTAACGGATTAAGAATTATTAAAAATAATGGTGAAAATTTTAGTTCTGATTTAAGCCGAATTACAAAGGATAGTCACAATATCTTATCTGATATAATTTATGATGTTATCTTTGATAATTATGGAAATGCTTATATAGCAACTGAATTGGGAGTATCAATTTTAGAAACCTCTTTTAATGAAAAAAATAATGATGTATCAATAGGAGTTAGTCCAAATCCATTTTTAATTGGAGAACATTCTGAGTTAATAATAAGTAACGTTTCTAATGATGCTATCCTTAAAATAATTAACCTAAATGGATATATATTAAAAACTTTTGATATGAAAAATTATAATAGAACAATAAATTGGGATGGAAAATCTGATAACGGTAATAGAATTCCAACTGGTGTATATTTATTAACATCATATGATAAAAAATTTGGTTCAAAAACAACAAAGATAGCTTTAATAAACAAATGAAATTAAATAAAACCATATTATTAGCTACATGTTTTTCTATTATCTTTAGTCATAATATTAATGATCACTCAGAATGGAAACAGTACTTTAGAGTAAGCTATATACAAGATGAAAATAATGATAGTGGCCTTGGTATCTATTATAGATTAAATAAGAAATCGGAGTATACTTTTAGAGATTTTAGAGCATATTTGCATTTTATTAAGGATTATGAGTATAAAAAAATAAGATATAAGAGTAGTAATAAATTTATTGATTTTAAACGTCTTTATAGTTATTCAACAATATCTATAGATCAGAACTCTAAAATAGGTGTTAATATTAGATATCATGGAAATCAAGGAGTAGGTTTTTTTATTAAAGAATCCAATAATAGTCATATAAATGCTGAAATTGCTCTTGCTTATGATATAAGTGATTATTTAAATGACTCAAGAAAAACATCTTATCTTAAAAGTGGTATTTATTATGATAAAAAAATTAACAAGAACGAAATGAAAATAGAAGTTGAGTATTATACTCAGATAACTGATTTAATTCATAATATAGACTTATCAAGATTAGAATTGTTATTTGAAACTTATTTTGAAATAAATGAGAATTTAAATTTAATTATTGGTTATGAATTAGAAAGTTTTGAATCAACAGATAATAATTTAAACTCTTCAATTTTCTGCTCAATAGAATACCATAAAAATTTTGATCTTAATAAGTTTATAAGTATCTTTAATAAATTATAATTACTGTTCATTATTTATATAATAATTTGGCTTGTAATATTTTACAACTAATAAAAATATTGAAGCTGTCACAAACATTAAAAACGCATAAAAGTTGTAATATGATTGTCCATAACTAATATTGTTCAATATCATTACATCATTAACCCATACAGTAAAGATATTGCCTAATGATACTGACAGTAAGAAAAAGCTCATAATTAGTGATTTCATAAAATTAGGAGCTTGAGTATACGAAAACTCCAAGCATGTAATTGAGACTAAGACTTCTGAAGCTGTTAAAATTATGTATGCCAGAACCTGCCATCCAATCGAAGGTGTAAATCCAAGTTCAATGCACTTCTCAACTAATCCTATAATAATAAATGAAGGAACAGCAAGAAATAAACCTAATGATATTTTTTTAAGATCCGTAAGCTTTGTTATTTTATTTAATCTAGGATATAAATAATAAGAAAATAGTGGTGCAAATATTAAAATCATGATAGGATTAATTGATTGTATCTGAGACGAATACCAGTCAATACCAAGCCAATTTCTATTTAAATTTTCAGCTTGTAATACCCATGTAGAACCTGTTTGATCAAATAAAGACCAAAAAATTGCAATGAAAATATATATAATAGATAATTTCATTATTGATGAAATACTGTCTCTTGATAATATTTTTTTAAAAAAAGATAACCCTTGAGGTGGTATATGAATAAAGACATGTCTTCCAAGCCAAAATATATATGTAGCAATAAACATAAGTAAACCAGGAATTCCAAAAGCAAGCCAAGGACCATAATTATGTAGTAGATAAGGTGTCAGCAGTGTTGAGACAAAAGCTCCTAAATTAATAGATAAATAAAACCAACTAAAAACTTTAGTTAGAAAAATAGAGTTCATTTTTCCAAATTGATCTCCAACATGCGCTGATACACAAGGTTTTATACCTCCAGCTCCAATAGATATAAGTGATAATCCTATTATTAATCCAAATCTTGTTTCATCAATTGCGAGTGTTAGATGACCAAAACAATAGATAATTGAGAGAATAAGAATTGTTTTATATTTTCCAATGAAGACATCAGATAATAAAGCTCCAAAAATAGGAGTGAAATAAACAGCCGAAGTAAATAAATGATACCACTTAGTAGCTTCTTTATCTGATAAAGGTTCAATTATTCCATTGTCATTTATTAGATATTGTGTCATGAAAATTATTAATATACATTTCATTCCATAAAAACTAAATCTCTCTGCAAGTTCATTTCCAATTATATAGGGGATGCCATTTGGTATATTCTTTGTTTTTTGTGGTTTTGTTAAATAATTCATAAAAGTAAATTAAAATATTTTATTAATGATTAAATTATAATTATAAATTAATATCATATTTTATTATGTCCGACAATAAATTTAAATACTGCGAGTCCACAAATTTTTACAAACGATTAGAAACAAGAGTTGTAAATATTGGTGGCGTCCCCCTTGGTGGTTCTAATCCATTACGTATACAGAGCATGACTACAACAGATACAATGAATACAGTAGATACTGTTAATCAATCAATTAGAATGATAAAAGCAGGATGTGAATATGTACGAATTACTGCTCCAAATATAAAACAAGCTCACAATCTTAGTAAGATTAAAAAAGATTTAGCAAGCAAGGGATTCAAAACTCCTTTAATTGCAGATATACATTTTACTCCTAAAGCTGCAGAAATTGCTGCAGAGATTGTATCAAAAGTTAGAATTAATCCAGGTAATTACGCTGATAGGAAAAGATTTCAAAAATTTGAAATAAATGATAATGAGTATAATATTGAATTAGAACGAATCCATGAAAAATTTTCACCACTTGTTAAAATATGTAAAGAAAATGGAACTGTAATGCGCATTGGTACAAATCATGGCTCTTTATCAGACAGAATAATGAATAAGTATGGAGATACACCACTTGGGATGGTTGAATCTGCATTAGAGTATATTAGAATATGCGAAGACCATAATTATAAGGATATAGTTCTTTCAATGAAATCTAGTAATCCAATTGTTATGGTTAATGCATACCGATTATTAGTTCATCATATGATGAAGAATAAAATGAATTATCCACTTCATTTGGGTGTAACTGAAGCTGGAGATGGTATGGAAGGAAGAATTAAATCTTCATTAGGAATTGGATTATTGTTAGAAGATGGAATTGGGGATACAATTAGAGTTTCTTTGACGGAGGAACCAGAATTTGAAATACCTGTAGCAAAAAATATTATAAAAAGATACGAAGTTAACAATAATAATAAAATCGATAATGACATTATAGAAAACCCTGTAAATCCTTTCGATTATTCAAAAAGAGAGTCAAGTCCTCAAATTAATATTGGGGGAGACAATGTGCCTATCGTTATTTCAGATTTATCAATGATAAATAATCTTGATTATAAAAATTTATCAGATATTGGATATTCTTATATGAAAAATATAGATAAATGGATTGTAAGCGATTTAGCACCTGATTTTATTTATTTGGAAAATATCAATAAAAATATTGATTTACCCTTACAATTAAAAATAATTTGTCCTTATAAAATATGGAAAGAGAATAAAAAAAACACCTCACTTTATCCTATTTTAAATGTTAGCCAATTTACCATTGAAAATACTAATAGTAAGAAGTTTATTAACTTGAATTCTGATGATATAAATAATAAAGATCTAATAAATAAAATTAATAATGATAATAATACTATAATAATTTTAGACTGTAATGATAAGGTTTATAGACAAAGAAAATTTTTTTTCAGATTAGTAAATAAATGTTTTAAAGTTCCAGTTGTTCTATCAATGAGTTCAATGGTTTCTTTTGATAATAATTTGATTGCTTCATCTATAGGAGTTGGGGGC
>TARA_Y100000385_G_scaffold291522_1_pt1 | contig 21249 bp, 10 predicted proteins | sample TARA_Y100000385 | Tara Oceans TARA_Y100000385 (sample SAMEA2620980) | marine metagenome | biome: marine biome (ENVO:00000447); feature: surface water layer (ENVO:00002042); material: "saline water (ENVO:00002010), including plankton (ENVO:xxxxxxxx)" | depth 5 m
GCCTGCTTCTTCTTTTACTCAAATAGATGAATATACTTTTCATTCACTTGAAAACACGTATTCACCTAAAACAATCGATCACTTAAAAAACCGATCTAATAAATTTAATTCAGAAATGCTGTTTATGTTTGCTAAAACATCTGATATGTTAAATGGAAACGTTGACCTTTCTAGTTTTTGGAAAACTAATAAGTATATGGAAATAAACAGCGATATACAAAAAGGATTTATTCCGGCAGTATTTGATCAAAACTCTTTTAATATTGGTGATATAAAAATATACGACAGTTCTTTTACTATTCCGGAAAATTGCCCAGTGTTTTTTAATGTTAATAATTTAGATGGTAAAAAAGATTTTGTATGGACTCTTACTGATGTTGATACTGATGAAGAAATAATTAAAGTTACTAACGTTCCTTTCTTTGCTTGGAAATTCAAAGATATTGGAATATTTAGACTAAAAGCTGAAGTTACTGACAATAGAGGTACTACTTATTTTAACGAAATAGATCGTTTAATAACAGTAATGAATAAGACTAATTATGTTAAAGGAATAGAAACAAGATTAAACAGAAGAAAGAATCAATTATTAAACAAAATCAATTGATTAAATAAATAAAATAAAATAATTATACTAATATGGCGTTTGCACCTATAGATTTACCGATTCAAGAAATGTTACAGACTGATTTTATCACGGACTTATCAGTGATACATAACTCAAATGTTTTGTTACTAAAGGATCAATTTGAGTTATTAATTAATAACTTAGAAATTGATGTCAATGGATTCACTATTGGAACTGATAATGCTATTCAAAGCATTAGAACTAAAAACCTTCTTTTAAAAGATACAGGGATGCTTTTCCAAAAAGGAACAGCTAATACTACTATTGCTGGTCTTACTCAAGATACTTCATTTAATTCACTGTTTAATATAGATCATATTAAAATGAATAGAATAGCTACTAGCAGTATTGAAGTTAATACTATCAATGTAGAGACTATTAATACTACTTCAATATCTACTACTGGATCAACTACAATAACCGGACCAATCGTTCAAGAAGGACCTATTGTTGAATCTACTGAAACTATTTTGGTGCCATTTACATACGACACTGTTAGCTCTGCTACCGGAGAACTAGTACTAAGTAGTACATCACGCAATAACATATACGTAAAAATAGATTGTGCAACATCTGGAATAGATAAAGTATATAATGGTTCTGCTATAGAAACAACAATTGCTGATTTTAAATTAATTATTAAGTTTGATACTACATCTCCTCCATTAGAAAATTCAACTTTTACTATAATTTTCGCAGATGTAATTGCCTCAGGATCATCTATTATAGCAAAAACTATCTCTCCTACTTTTCTTCCTCTTATAATAGAAACTGAATCTAGTATATCACTACCTTCAGGAATTCTTCCTACTCTTAAGTTAGGAACTAACTCTGCGAGTTCTGATAAATTAGCGCAATCTAATTTTATCTATAATTCAGGAGCTACTTTCAATTATATGATTGATTCAAGCTCGAATAAAAGATTAGTAATTAAGTCAATGGTTGGGCTTGATGTATATTAAAATATATAATTAAAAATAACAAAATAACATGGCGGTTACTCCTCTATTAAAACCGATTCAGAATAAAAAGGGTATTTTATATACTTTTCAAAGTGCATTAGAAGACATAAACATTACTCTCGCTAACAGTGAAAATAGTGTTAGGTACTCTAAATTTGCATGTTTAAGGATTCCTGAGTTTGGAGTTCCAAACACACTCGCATCTGATAACAAATTTCAGTTTCTTGCTCAAGGTGAATCTTTCATAAACAATGGAGTAACAACTGCTGATCCTAATATTGACTTGGCTCAGAGTTTTCAATCATATGCTCTTAATATGGAGGCACTATTAATTAGTAAACCTTCGTATAGCAGAGAGGAAAAATTAACTGTAGCTGAAAAGGTATTTTGGAAATGGTTAAAAGAATCTGGTGGAATACGATTTAGAAATGCTAACGGCTTAGAACAAAATGTCATTTCTTTAGGAACTGATGTTAGATTTGTAGAACCACATGCTCCTACTAACACTTACAATAGAGTAGTACAGTACGTGGGAGATATTGACGTAGTTAACACTGTTAAATCAAATGATAATTCATACACTGAAGTTTATATGTACATCCCTACTAACGTAGGAACAACTCCTCATGTATTATTTAAATCCGGTAGAGATCAATCGGATCCAATAGAATTAAACTATCTAAGTAATGATACTATTTCAAACAATCCAGAAAGTCCATTAGACATAGAATATTTATCTGGAAGACATTACAACGATACTCATCCATTTGGATTATCTATTAAAGCTTATTACGATTTAGATGATGGTAGTGTTACTAGTAATGTTGCACCTGGAATATCCGGAACCCCTGTTCCTGGAAATTGGTTCGATCCTCACACTATTAAAAACGCATATTTTACTGATAGTTATTTTACAGCACAAGGAACATACAGTATACCTACAACTACTGATGAATTAATTACTAAAGTTAAAGGAGCAACTTCAGTTCAATACTTAAGAAGTACATTAGATGGAATCACATTAGATTTTAATTTAGAAAATTATAAATTAGCTAGTGAAAACCCTGAAATTAAAGTATTCTCTCAGTTTAGTGATTACGTAGGCTGTAAAGATTTTCAATACAATGCTATTCTAATATATTATGATACTTATGATCCAAATAACTTAGATAGCGACGGTAATCCTATTGATATATCCACTAACTTATATGGAATATTATTCCTTGATAAAGTAGAACAGGATGGACTAGAATTTAGTATTCCAATGATAACTAAATATAGACCTGATGTTTTAAACAAAGTTAATGGTAACTCCTTTGGATTTAAAGCAAATCTTAAACTGGATACCTCTATAGAAAACGTACTAGTTGAAAAGTCAATTAATGATTTTTCAACATTTAGTATGGATCTTTTCACTGATGTTCTTACTGAGTTTAAAAAAATTCAATCTTCTTTAAATGATAAATTACTAGATCTAACTACTATTAGAAATGAAGTAGAAGTATTAAAAGATTTATTAATTAACACTGAGGACCTTAATGAGTATAAAATTAGACTTGATAATGTAGAAAAATCATTACTATCCAATAGCGCAATCTTCAATAACACAAATGAAATTGTTAAAATGATTGAAAACACTAACGAAAAAGTAGATGATATATTAAATGGAAACTCTAATATCACTATCTCTTATGATGCAAGTGTAATTAAACCTGGAAACGGAATAAGGCTAGACAATAGAACTACTAATAGAATAAAAATTGAAAATTCGAATCAAGATTATAACATTTCAAATACGTCAATCGCTGATATATTTACAAATGATACGATTAAACTTTCTACGTTTAGTAATTATGTTCGTCATGAAACTGCATCTGTTCCTACTATACTAATTAAGGATCATGATATTTTCATTGATGATAGTATAAATTCTTGGAAAAAAGGCCAGACTGTTAAAATAGTTTTTGATGATGAATTAATATTAGACATATACAATGTTAGAATTAAAACAGATTCATTAAATAAACTTAACACTGGAATATACAACAAACAAATAGCTATATTTGATTCTGTAGATTTCCTTCCTTCAAATAATAAACCAATATTTGAAATAATTTGTATAAACGACGAAACCTTAGAGTTTAGAGTTGATAAAATAAGATAACATATGAGCGATAAAAATACAATTTCAGATTTACTAGCTAGATTGGTTGTTGATGTTAACAACATGAACAACTTTCTATATAAACTAGACAACATTCTCGAATCTAAATCTGAGAGTGTAACGATAGAACAAACACTAAGTGACGGCTCTACAAAATCATTCAACGTTCCATCTTTTGGGTACCTAAAAGGTAAGATTACTGATGTTAATGAAAAATTCGATACTTTGATATCTGCTAACGATGACGTTATTGGAATTAAATCAGCTAATGGTGAAGTTAGAAAGTTTGAACTTAAAAAAGTTTCTAAGTTAGTTCAAGAATTAGAAGATATTAAATCTACTAACCTAACTGTTCCTACTTCTTTTGGAATAAAAAATAACTGGTTTTTCGAATCATTTTTAAATCCATTATTATTTGTTAGTATTGATATTTCAACTATCCTAACAGATAATATTGATCAATTTTCTGTAAAACGTATAATAATAAACGCTATTGATGACGACCAATTAGAATATTTTGACGAAAACTATAAAAATGTAAATGATATCAATTTAAACTCCTTAATTTTAGATCTACAATCTCAAGGAATTGATTATTTTGAAGATGATAATATTGTAACGATGGATGTTGCAGTCAATAGATATAAAGGATCTTTTGATGTTACTCGCATAAAAGACGAGGAGATACCTCAAACGTTATCTGATGGTTCTGTAGTAACAGTATTTAGACGAAGATACAAACTAAGCACATTAAATTATACTGATATATTAGATAAAATTAAAAGTACTAAAACACTTGCGATAGGAGATGTATTAATAACTGACAACGATTCAGAATACAAAATCACAAGTGTTGATAAAACTAACACTGAAGTAGTGATGGAAAGAATTTTTGGTATTGAACCACTAACAATGGGAGCAGATGTTGCAATAATTAAACCTGTTCCTTATCGCCCTGAAGAACTACAAGTCAACGTTGGATATAACGAGCGCCAAATCATCTTTATAAAACCAATAAGCAGAGGGAATAACCTTACTGTTAGCGATTATTCAAATGGATTTGGTTCATATTCAAACGAGTTAGATATTACTTTAGAAGATGATAGTACCTCTACTTTGGAAGAGTATTATAATAACTTCGTTGCTGATTTTGGATTAATTTTACTAAGTGCAGCTAAAGAGAAAAAAGTACCTGCAATAATTGCTGAGGCTCCTAATACTCCAGCTTTAACTGCATCCAATTTCTCGGTAAAAGAAATAACTGCTCATATTAACAATACTGATGAGGCACAAGATCAAAAGAACAAGCTTGCTACATCAGAAAGTCTTAAGAATAGAATAAATGAAGCAGATGCTAAAATAAAAAAACTAAACGCTAAATTAAATAGTTCTGCAAAAACTGAAACAGAGAAAAATAAAATAAGTGCCAGCATTAAAAAAGCTGCTAACGAAAAAGAATCGCTGTCTACTCAATATCGTAGCGTAGTTAGAGACTACAATACTCTACAGGATTCTAGCCCTACCGTTCAGAAATCTAAAAAATTTAGAGTTAGAGGATTTTGGCCGGTTCCTGCTGCTAAGGATAGTAAATATGGAACACAGCAAATTGTTCAATTTAAAATTAGATATAGATACTTAAGTAAAGAAGGTACTTCTGCGAACACAGAAACAAGCGAGGTGGGTGACGGAGAAGAAACTACGTTTGCGGCCTTCTCTAATTGGAGGGAAATTACAACTACTCCTAGAAAAAAGAAATTAAACGAAGACACTGGTTTGTTTGAATGGGAAACTCCAGATCTATCAAACTCAGAAGAAGTTAATTGTAATCAGCTTGATATACCAATTACGAGCGGAGAAATTTTAGAATTTCAGATAAAATCATTATCGGAAGCAGGATGGCCGGAGAATCCTGTAGAATCTAATTGGTCAGCTGCAATTCAAGTTCCATTCTCAGAAGAGATCGGAACGGAACAAGAAGCTAGTGCTCAAGCACAACGTATGAAAATCGAAGAAGCACAACTTGATTTTGAAGACTCATTAAACTCTCGAGGATTAATTGAGCACTTAAATACTCAATTCCAGACCGGAGAAAAACTCTTTGTACATTCAGCAAGTGATATAGCAAGTGGATTTTTTACTACAGAAAATAATAATTTAGATTTATTCCAAAAGCTTACCTCTATGGAAAGAGAACTTGTTGCACTTCAACAATCAATAAGTCTTGAAAAAGGAGTCATTAAGGTAAGTATAATTGGCGATGATGGAAGTATAAGTGAAGTTAAAAATGGAGACACTGTTTCTCTCTTCGCTGGTAATTACAGAGATCAGATTAAAGATACTTCATCAACATCTATTCAATATAATGATGGAGACATTATCGCTAAGCAATACGTAATATCAATAGAAAATTCATCTTCAACTGCTCTTGAATTAATATCATCATTAAGAGGAGGGATAGAGCAAGTTGCTCCGGAATCTGATCCATCGATAGTAGAGTCTGATTATCACGTAAATAGAAGATATGATCTAGTTCCTATGTCAGTTAACTCAATATCTAGTGCAGAAGTTGGAAATTTTTCACATAAAACTGGATATCAATCTACACAGGTAATGGGTCAATATATTGCATCAAGATTTAAAAATTATGGATTGTCACAAGATCTATATGGATATTATCCATCAACTGGATATACTGTTCCTACTTCTACAGCGTATGATTACAAAGGAAACCTTGCAGGTGCTGATCGAGTACCTATGTCATGGGGTCATTATTTACCATTTGATCCTACATTTGATAATACAGGAGTATTTTTACCTAATGCTAACATATGGAATGGAACTAACGATGCTGCTGGATCTCCTAATACTGGAGGGTTTCTAAGTGAATTTTGTATTCACAAAGACCACCCGTCTATTCCAGATAGTAATAGTTATGATATTTCTTCAGGTAATAATCTAAAAGATTTATTTGAGCCAGTTATAACAGCACCCACACAAGAATATATGGAATTTTCTCATGCATTATTTATGGAAACATCATCTAATGAAGGAACCGGAGTCTTAGGTAATTTAAGCTATCAGCAAGCAAGTAGAACAGCACCTACTGCACCTACGTCATCTTCACCTAGAAACCCTTCTAGCTATCCTATTAAATTAGGATTTGCTCCTGATGACAAATTTCTTGTTGGAAAATATACATGTGGATCATATTTATATATGCTTCCTAATAGCTATGCAGATATATCTGTAGAAGGAAATCATCCTTCATTATCAGTTAAGACTGTAGAAGTAGGATCTGAAAACGCAATTAATCTTTCGGTGATATTTCAATATAGATGTTCAGATATATTAGCAAATGTTGGCGGATTTAGAACTAATGAACTGCTTACTAATATTAGATATTCTAAGAAAACCGGTGTTGATATTTATATTAAAAACGAATCTCCATTTTCTTTTGATATTGAAGCAAGCGTTCAGTACAAAAAAGAAACCCAACTAGATGCGCCTATAGCGTCAGCTAAAGGTAAAGTAATTAACTTTTAATAGATAATAATATGGCAATAAATTATACACAAATTCTTGAAGATAGGTCTAGTTTTCAACTAGTTCGTACTAATCCTAAATTGACTGGAAACGTAAAGTTTACTGTAAATGGAAATGACAAGATGTGGTTGAACTCTATTAATGCTAACCCTGAACTTTCTAAAGAGTTATATAAAAAAGTAGCAATTGATCCTACTACATCTTTGCCTGGAAATATATTTAAATTTTTTAATAACGGATCAACTCCAAATGAATTAATTTATGAAATGAATGAATCTTTTGATTCAACTAAAACTTCAAGTGATTTTAAAGATCAATATGACTTTTCACACTACTTTAGTGGTGCTAAATATTTAGTAAATACTCGATATGACGAAAAAATAACGTACTTTGCTCCATTATATTTAAAGAAAGACGTTCCAGAATATTTTGTAATATTTAAAGTAAATGATCCTATAAACCGGCCTATTTCTGAATTAAAAGCAGATTATCCATATGATAGAGAAAAATACATAAAGGAGTTATTTCAAAAAGCAAGCTTAATAAAAACTTTTGATCTTAGAAATACTACTACTGTTGGAAAATATATTCGTGATTATATCGAAGATGATAATTTCCCTACAAGTCCTCTTACTGTAAGTTACGAAGAGGACTCAATCACATCATGGAATGGAATTCTATTAGACACTGGAGTAATGGGAACTAGAGGAGAATTATTAAACGATATGTATAGACAGTCGCTCCCACTTAAAGATTTTGAAGAAAAAATCACTACAGGATACGAAAGAAACGGAGTAATTATTCCAAATATATTAAACATGGAATTTATATTCGACGACGATACTAGTGAATTATATGATTTTAATAGATACATTGGATTCTATGTAAATGCTGTTGAATTATCAAAAATGGAAGTAGATCTTGGTAGAGGATACGATGAACGTGGAAGTTGGGAAAATACTCCAGTATTTAGACGTAAGTATCAAGAATCGGAAACTATTAACCTAGATCAGCATAACGATAATGGAGTAATTATACCGGTTGATAATATTGACATATATTTGTCAGAGTTTAAAAACATATTTTCTGACAAAGATAATATGTTTTTTAACTATATTACGGATAAAAACAACAAGCTATACACTCCAAAATTAATAGATCCATTTGATATAGATTACGATGTTATTACAGGAAACGAACGTAAAAGAGCAAAAATTAGACTTTCTAATACCGATATTAAACTTAGTGATTTTTATGGTCCAAGTGAAGTTTTCTTACAAGACAAAGGAGTTAGCTCAAAAGTAGGCGGATATAGCTATGCTTATATTAAAATTGATAAGCTTTCACATTTAGATGAAATTACAGTATATCACCCTAATGGAACTAGAATCAACTCTAACGGTAGATACGACTTACTAACTGGGGTTACTGGATATTCTTTAGTACCTGATGAAGGAGACTTCTATGTATTTAATGATTATGACAAAAGTGTTGGATATGATATATTCTATTTTAACATCGACGGATCTCCTTCCGATGTAGTTAAAGCAATTAACGGATGTTTAACTGGAATTAGAAATTCAAGATTTAGAGTATACTCAGCTAATGAGTTTTGTTTTATTAAACTAAATATTCCTAACGATGTAGATGAAACATATAGATTAGAATTTAATTCTCCATCTGGTAATTACACTAGAACTATAGGAACATTAATAGATGTTCCTCGTATAACTATTAATGATGTAGCTGGACAGGATCTAATTAACACTATATCAGACTTTGAAGGAGGATCTACTTCAACTAGAAACCGATTAATAATAGATAGCGGACATTACGATAAAATAAAGAATAATATTAACGACTTATTAGTTAAGACATCTAGTGGATGGTCTAAAATAAGTAAAATTTCAAGATATATTGATACTGTTACTGAAACCAACGTATCTACTCCAAGTGGAAGATCCAGTGTAATTGAAGATTTCTTAGGAAATATAGCAATTATACTCGAATTAGATATTGACGCAAAAGTAGAGTACGGTAATTTTATGATACGAAGAAAGCATAAACCTGCGTTTGGATTATTATCATTTATGCATATTAAAGATTTTGACTTTGACTTCTATTCTAGTGAATACTTAAATTTTCCTGAAATAGATTTACATAAAACTTATTTTATACCTCCTAATGCAACGTTACTAGAGGAAGGAAAAACGTATGATGTACGTGGAAAGGGAACTATTAAATTTAATTCATCTTTTATTAATACGGACACCACATTCACTGTTCCGGTTGGACAGGATCTATTCTATACAATAGAGAGCGGAGACCCTTTTGTGGTTATTACTAAAGATTTCACTTGGAGGTTTGACGATAATAATTTTGATTCAGGTCCAGGTGCCGGATCTTTAAAATTCGTATCTTTTTTAAACAATAAACATTCTTTTTCTGTAGGAGATCAGGTTACTGTAATACAAGACCCTGGAGCAACAAATCCAGGCTATGATGGTCCTGCTACAATTACTCATATAACATCTGATTATGAAGTTAAAATAAATAAGTCTTTCGGCTTGTCTACACCTGCTGAAGGCGGAATAATTATTAAAACCAATTCATCAGGTAAATTCAATGCAATACATGACGAAAACGACGAATATAAAAACTTTGAAGGATTTTTTACCTTAAAAGATCCATCTTTAGTAATCTCTGACGACGGTAGTGATACTTATGCATTTAAAACAAAATATATAAATGGAATTGCAAAAAGCGAATACGATTACTTTAAAGAAAACAACAATATTGATTTCTCATTAAGATCTAAAATTCTTCCCTATATTAATAAATGGGTAAGTACTGACGGAACTGATTCAAGAAGTAACCCGTATAGATTAAACGGAGAACTTATGTTTGGATTTAATAATTTTTCTCCAGATCACAACGATAGATCGCAAAATTCAGGAAACTTTACGCATGAATGGTTCTACATAGAATCTAAATTTAATTATGCAGACGCTCCAGAAACAATGTTAAAGAATAACTCATACTTTGACACCAAATTTAATCTAGATAGAGCTCTTTCAGAAGAAGGATACTTTACGGATTATTTTACATATACCCCATCTTTCGATATATCTGGAAATGGTGTTGAAGAAATAGGCGAGACTCAAATTAGATATAGCCCAATAAACAGAAACAAACTAGGAGTATACGAGAGTCTATTTAAGGGATTTAAAATACAATTTAAAGATTATATAGATGCGAATACAATAGATGGTTCAGGCAAGCCTGAACCAGATATTTCATCAAATAGATTTGAAGATTATAAGTTCAGCTGTATATTGATACCTAAAAAAGAGGTAACATCAAGAACCTTATCAACCCCAGTAGATCCACCGATTAAATATAGAATGATAGAGCAAAATAATTTTAAATTTATGCTATTGATCATCGAAGTTAGTCTTGGATCTTTTGATCAGATTAACTCATATTGGGATTCTACAGCAGATACTGTAAACAAAGCTAACTATAACGATTTAAGTATAATCCCTGGAGGAGCTACGATGCCATATAGCACTATCAACGGGGATTATAGAATAAAATTTGATGATACGACAGGAATATCTGATTTAGACTATACTTCTATATACTCACTTAAGCATAAGAAATATAATAATATTGAAAACAATTTCTCTACAATAAAGTTATCTTCAAATTTAAATTTGAATAAACAACCGACTACAGGAGCATTTTTTAATGGTGGTAACCTTATTCCAAATGTTATACTTAACGATATTAGAAATTATCCATCTAAGGTATCAGATGAAATACATTTCCCTGATACCTCTAACTTTATTATAGCAGAAGATTTAACTTCCGGATCTATTTTATTTATGGATCAGTTTGACATTTCTCCTTCTGTTTTAGCAGTATTTAATGAAAGTAGATTAATATCATCTACTAACAGCGCTGTGATAATGTCAGAAAGACTTAATTTTAAACTTATAAAAGATGATGGTACGATAGTATCTACAGTTCCTAATTCTACTTCATCGGTAACATACAGAGATGACTATGAATTTAGAATACTATCCGGAGGAGAAGTTTATCACCAATCTTTATTTGAAAAATTATCTTTTGCTACTTTTAAAGAATATGTTAATACATTAGATCCTTTTATTGAGTACGAGTCATATAACTACGATCTTGACACTTCAACTTTAATTACGAATACTGTTAACTGGTTTGTAGAAATTCCAGATACCTCGTTTATTACTAAAGAAACGCATTTACTTACTAAATCTGATTCTAATAAACCAACTAATGCAGAAGCTAATGCTGATGTTGGATTCACATATCTATCTGTTGATTTAGATAATTCATATGAATTAAATAGATATGATGGAGGGTTTAGTCCTTTATTTAAAAACATATTTACATTTAATTCTAAATATAAATTTAATGTTCAATCTACTAGAATTACTGTTAAGTCTATATTAGATTCTGGATTAACTATTGATTTTGAAACAGGAACTGATACCATATTAGTATCATCAACAACATATACTTCGTTAGATACACTTGCTGAGGCATTATCTATTGCTATCAATAGTAATATTAACCAGTATGCTACTGCTATATGGGATTCAGGAAACAGCTATCTAGATATTACACCAACGGTTGATAGCACAATATTAGTTTTATCAAATCTAATTAACGTGTCACAGTCTGAAATAGTGAATGGAAATGGCTTTAAATATCTAGACCAGTCAAATACTAAATTCAATATTAATATAGATAAATTTATGAAGTTAAATAACTTTAACCATATTAAAATAGCAAATAACAAGATTTTAGATCTTGAATCAGATAGTAAAGGATTTAAGCCAGTATACGAGCTAATTAATGAGATTGCAATAGGCAGAGCAGATTACGATCTATTATCATCTAACTGGGATTATGGATTCCATCACCAATACACGGATAAATCAACTAAAACACCTAAACCTGGAACTCTTAGAATAGAGGAAGACGACTCGTTCGTATCTAAATTAGTTATGCTTAGAGATAATATAGAGTTAGAATTAATAGATAGTGACACCGTTAAATACAATATAGTTAGTGTTCCAAATCTTTCAAATATTAATATAGATGATTTTGACCTAGTATACACAGAGGAATCCTCTAAGATAAAAGGAAAATTAAACTTAGGTAATATAATTACTAAGTACCTGTTAAATGACGGATTCGCTACTAAATTTAATGAATTTTTAATTAAAGATACAGCTGATTCTTTGCTATTAAAGTCATCTTCAGAATACATTGGAAATTTTAAATCAATTGAAGAATATATTAAAGAGTATATAAAACTTAATGTATTAAAACTGTACGAGATAGAAAAGATTGAATTCTATGAAAAAGATGATAGGACTTTAGTTGAATCTAATAGTTCAAATTCAAATACTAACGCAATTAAATTTGAATTTTTATCTGACAAAGAAAGATTTAATTTAGGATATAAAGAAAACAAGAATTTAGAAATAAATAACTCTGATAGAAGACTGATACTTTCTTTTAACTTTGAAAAAAGATTAGATAGCGGGTTATTAATAAGTCCTAAGGTAAAAATTAAATTTATATAACATATGCCAGCAAGAATAAATCTAAAAGAGTTATTTGGAAGTGATTCACAAGGAGTTACCGTAGATAAGTTAAACTTCAACTTTAATAAACTGTTGGAACTAGGAATAGGTTCTCCAGGAGTAAAAGGAGATACTGGTGGAATCGGCGGAGCAGGTCCAATTGGAGGTCCAGGTGGAATCGGGACTAGGGGAAGCCTATGGTATACCGGAACAGGACCACCTATTGATAATGTAACTGGCGGAGCTGGAGTTTTAGCAAATGATTTATATGTAGACGGAGATACTGGTAATCAGTACGTATGGGATAGTACTACTTGGACACTAGTTACAGATATTGACACTACAATTACCAGTACTATTTCTGCTGCTACAGGTATCGCGTTTACTAGAGATTTAGATTCATCAACTTCACCTGATGCAAACGCCAGAACTATTACCTTTAAAAACAAAGACGCGAGTTCCGGAAGCGACGGGATCGGTAATAGTACTGCTGATAATGATATGTTATTTTTATATAACTTTGACGCTGATGATTTAACTACATCTCCTGGCTTTGACGTAAAGGACCTATATACTTCGTTTATTAAAATAACTCCTGATGACAGAGGATCAATCACTAATAATGGAAGATTCCCTATTGATATTGGAACATATTACAATACTAATACGTTAGGAGCCGCAATTAACGTTGATACTATCACTGATCTAAAGCACAATCTTAAGTTTAGACACGCAGTAGAGTATTTCTCATCCACAGATGAATATTTATATATTGGTAGAACTATATTATCTAGGCCAGAAGCAGTACCTATTTCAGAAAATGACTTTAATTCTGTTCTTGAATATAGAACTTCTAAATTTAGTGGAATCACAGGAAGTGGAGAAGAGATGCATACGCGAATCGGCGCAAAAACAGGTCTAAATAAATATTTTTCCGATGTATCTGTAGATGGTATTTCTTTTACTCATCAAACATTTCCCTCCAATACTGCTGCATTTGGTATTGCATTGAATTTCTTAGACAAAGGAGAGGACTATGCTGCAATTGAAGGATCAGATGGTCTTGCAGGAATTTTATTAAATGATAAAACATTCCAACGAGGAGGAGATATTATACAGGAAGGAAATACGACAACAGTTTTAGATAAAGTTGATATCTCTGCTACACTGTTTCCCAATGGAGGAGATTCTTGGTACAGATCTTCATATTTAAGTTCAGGACTTGCTGTATCTGGAGATTCAGTATACATAGTAGATGGAGCTTCTTTTAATTATACGTCACCCACTGTGTCTTCCGGTGATTTTAGGAATTTACATGGAGCAATTAGTGAAGTTGACGTATCCAATATAAATAATCCTGAATTAATTAAATCAGTTGAAGCAGATGGATTTAATACTGCGCCTTTTGTAGGATCTGTTCTATCTGATGTTGCTGCATCTGGAGAATATCTATATGTAGCCAATCGATTAAATCTTGTTAACTACTCAGACTCACCAACTTCCGCAGGTACAGCAAGCAGTTACGTATTTCAAACTATTAAGATAGATCGAGACTCTACTGATGGATTTACTAGAACCGGTGGAATTATAACAGATTCCGTCGCGAATCGTCCTTTCCTAGATGTTCCTTTAAAGGATTCGTATAGAATAAAAATTAAAGGATGTAGAGCATTTGTTGGAACTAACGGAATGCGACACTGGGGTGATACCGACGTAACTGATTCAAAAAATAACCTTTATGGATCTAAGCATGGTATATGTGAAATAGATATAACTAATCCATCTAATCCATTAATTTCTGGAGATAAGATTGAAAACGGAATTAATATTATAGATTTTGATATTATAGGTGATCATATAGTATCTTTGCATACTAAATTCACACCTTCTAGTACCACTGAATTAGTAAATGAGATAAGTATTAGTACATATGATATATCTAATACAATTAATTCTACTACTACTAGGAAACAAGTATCAACACCAACCATTTTTACTGGAACTAATGTCACTAGTGCTAATTATGAAGATCAAATCAACGGAATATTGATAAAAAGTGGAGGAATTACTACAAATGATAGATATGTATTTACTGCATATAGATCTTCTTTATTTGTACATGATTATAAAAATATTGATTCTTTAGGAGATCTTCCGTTTATAAAATCTACTATTCTTCCAGTAACTAGTGGAAATGCGATGGATATAAAGGTTGCTGGAGATGATTTGTATATTCTAATCAATAGTGACAACAACGGTAGGAGTGGAGACAGTCATGTAGTTAAATATAAGATTTCAAATATATTATCAGCATCGCTAATAACCCCAGAATGGACGGTTGATATAGGTGTTCCTGGATGTGAGAGATTAACTCTAGTTAAAGATAAACTATTCACATATAGTACTAACACTCAAACAGGTACTACGACTAGATTAATTCCTATAGATATCGATGCAATACATGCTGGAAATGCAGTATTAGGTAATGTTGATGCTGGAGATATTAATGTAACTAAAGATATTACAGTTGGATCAGATGCTCACGTACACGGAGCTTTGGATGCAGAGTCTGTTAAAGCAAATCATATATGCTCAGACTCTATATCTTCTACGAATATTATTGTTACTAATATTACTAATCCATCGGGATCTAATATTAATTCAATCGGTGTTCCAGTCGGTGCTATTATAATGTGGTCCGGGGCAACTAGTGATATCGGAAATTCATCAACTGATCTTTGGAATTATGAATTATGTGACGGTAGTGCCTTACCATTCTTCGCTACGGATCAAGATGGAAATACATATGCAAAAGTATACAGTGGATCAAATTCTCCTAGTCTAAAGGACAGATTTATAGTAGCGTCAGGAGGAACATATACTACTGGTCAGGCCGCTGGTCAGGATTCTATTACTCTTAATAAGAATCAGTTGCCTACTCACCTCCATAGTGTTTCAGTTCAAAGTAGCGGGAATACTGGACAAGGCGGAGCCCATACTCATGATGCAAGAAAAATGGAAGGAGTTGGAACGGCAAATGGTGTACTAGAGTGGACTAGTAAAAAAGCTAACGCATCTAGAACTGGACCTTCGGATTCTGAAACAATCAACCCTGCGCCAGATCACGTTCACGCGATAGTAGACCTACCAGGTTCAGGATCAACTGATGGAGGAACTGGTTTATCTAATCTCCCTATTGAAAATAGACCTAAGTACTATGCTCTTGCTTTTATTATGAGAATTGTATAATATGCTTACTTTATAGTATTAGTTAACCATGTTTGAGCTCGATATCCATCGATACCTGACCATTCGGTACAATGCCGATGTGTCCAATATGGAGGAAAAAATACAATAGTTCCTTCCCTAAGAGGAACGGTAATATCTAATTCCGGAAACATTAATTTGTCTCCGGTATCCTTAAACGATATAACTAACGTCGCTACTCGATATGTCACGTCACTATCTTTTACAATTAATTCTAATCCGTCTTGATGTAAAACGGTTTCTCCAATTACTTTTCTTAATTCATATCCGGAGTCTTTAATATCTTTACATAATGAACCGGGAAATCTCATTGCTTTTTCAGAAATGAACGTACGTACCGCAGATCCTACTATATTAAATAATAGACTATCAATCTCGCTATATTTTGCTGGAGTTACTACTAGATTTAGAGTATTAGTGTTATATCCTGGTCTAGGTTCACTCTTAGTAAACTTATCTAAGTTATCCTCCATAAAATCTATAATCTTTATGCAGTCTTCTGTTTTTATAAGTTGTGCTGACATTATAAAAAAACCATGCTTATTAACTTCAATATTTTGTTCTATTTCTTCCATAAAATATTTTACCGAAACACGTATTTAGGTTTACATTATAGACTTTAACGTAAACGGGATTATTCTATCCCGTACTATAGTCTCTCTAAGTTCATCTAATATATTTGAATCATATGGAAGTGATTTACTTATTCCTCTACAGAATACTATAGAATTAGTTAAAGATCTTATTATCTCTATATCTTTAATTTTATTATCTGCATTGGATACAAATACTACGTTTTTATTAGAAGACATAGTATCGTATCCAGTTAGATCTAGGTTTTCAATTGTTATTTGAAGAGCTCTATCAACTTCCCTGTCGAATTCCAAGCTGTCCATTTGAATTAGCTTATGTCCAAATTTAAATCTACCATCAAACTTAAGTTTCCATACTTGATATGTATCTGTATTGCTTCTATTAAGTACTATAAATATTTCTTTTTCTACTTGAATTGATCGGTTCACATAATATACGTTGCTCTTTTCAATATTACTTAGCATATTATCTAAATAATCTATTAGTAGATTAATCAGTAGGTAGTTTGAATTTTTGAATATCGTAACCAAATCCGGAGGAAGTGCATACATGTCTTTTAGATAGCTACGTATATCCTCTAGTTTTCCGCTGCTTGCTATTGATTTAAATTTAAAGTCAAATATTTTTCCTTCTATAGCTAGATTATTCAAGTTTAATGAATGAAATAAAATTTCATAAAACTTACTAGTATCTCCCTTGTTTAGTAATTTACGATATTTTTTATTTGCAGCTAATATAATATATTTACAATATTCAGAATCCAATCCACTTTCTCCCTTAGTTATCCACATAGGATCTAGTATATCTTTATTATTCATATAGTATTCTACCGAAAAAAACTATTCAGTTTAGAAAAAGAAACCTAAATAAATAATAAAAAGTTAAATATTCAATTTAATGGCTAAAACTACCCTAAAACTATTAATAGATCCTGAAAAAAATTCTATTACATATAGTAAAAATTACAGAATATACTCTACAGTAGATCCTGTTAGCGGAATCACTGGATTTACTGACTTAGTTGAAGACGTGATTATAGGAACATCTGGTACTGTTGATATCAGTAACATGAATAGATCATTCAGATATTCTAGAACCACTCTAGACTGGTCTCTATGGTACCCTATTACACCTGTAGATTTAGGAGAAGCAGATGATATTCAACTAGAGGACGATACTAATTTTTACTTTGAAGTTAAATATGAATACGATGACGGAACCATAAATGAACTTGATGCTTCTCTAGAAATTAATGAAATTAAATTAAGATTTTCCCAAGCAGATCCAAGCTTAAGTGCTAATACTTTTGCACCTAGTCTACAATGTTCAGATGAAAAATGTACTTCAATAGTCGTAAATACTGATCCTGGTTTTAAGCCATATGAGGTAGACAGCGCAGTTGGAATGTACAAGGAACTATCATTCTATACAAACAAAATGTTCGGTCACGAAGTAGTATACTTTAGAACCATTCCTGAAGGAGATAGCGGAGATTATGTATTTAAAGAATGGACATTATATAAGAATGTAGATCGTAAATGTATAAAAGCACTTGTTCCTAAAAATACATTCCCTTCCAATGATCCTCAAATGGGTCAATTTGGACTTGATTTTACATTACCATTTGAGATTCATATGGATAATAGTTATTTTCAATCTATATTCGGAAACACTGCTAAGCCTCGTCACAGAGACTTTTTGTACTTTCCATTAATTAATAGAATGTATGAAGTACAGGGGGCATATTTACATAGAGCGATTATGATGACTCCATCGTATTGGAAAATATCACTTAAAAAATACAATCCAAATATTGACATGCTATTGACTGATGATTCTAGACATTTCTTAGACAATGTAGTTCAAAGTTCAGAACAATTATTTGGAGACGAGATTTCAGACGATATAAAAGATGGAACTATGCCAGAACAGTACAAAACAATAAGTGCTAGATTTGATTCTTCAAGAAACTCAATCCATCCTGATCTAAGAGTTAGAGCGTTAAAATATCATTACAATCACGCGAAATTAATAGAAAATTATTACGATTTAGGAGCAATTAGTACTGTAGAAGAAACAGCAATATTAACAAATGATTCGGTTGCTACATCAACGAGTATAAATCTATTAACTCTTCCAAGTATTAACAATAATGTACAAAAGAGCTATGCTTCTGTTCTTGCATATCAAGATAGTGGTTTATTTAAGTCATGGAAGAATAACGCATTAATAACGACAGATAAAAATATCAAAGGGGTAGATTCTAATTTTATTAGAGTACGAGGTCCATTTGATACTATACCTAACCATGATGGCCAGTCAGATTCAGGTAGATATATAAGAATAGAATCATATGACAACCTATCTTTCAACAAACAGCGAAATATATTAACTGATGTTGACGCTAGTGCAAACCCTATCGTATCATTTAAAGTTAGAGAAAGTGCAATTGTATATAATGCGGAGCCAGTGTTTAACACTACTTCCTATTGTAATCTTTCGTACACCGCTCTTTTTAACTTAAATATCGGTAGCGATGTAGTTCAATTTATAAACGGATATGACAATGCTACAAACAAAGGTATTAAAGTATCCGCTCAGTTTGTTAAGTATACTGGAAATGTTTTAGATGGAGATCTTACTATTACAGTAACAATAAACACAACGGATAAAACCTATCTAATTCCAAATTTTATATCTGGAAATTGGTACGGAATCATAGTATCACTCTCTAATGAATTCAATCAATGCGGAGTATATCTATACTCGATAACAGAAGATGTTGCAGATATAGTTAACCATAATGACTTTGTGAGTGTATATGAAAATGAATCTGCCTTAACTACTTCAGAGTTTGAATTAACCGGAAGTAAATATTATATTCCATCATCAAATATGTGGATAAGTAATGTTAGATTGTTTAATACTATGATTAAAAAAGAAGATCACGAATTCATCCTAAGCCAACAATACATAAAAGATGAATCTAAATTATTGATTATTGACAATTGTAAACCTCAAGTTAATTTACCTTACATCGCTAAAAATAGATAATAATATATGGAGAGTTCAAATCATGAAAATATAGACAATAGTAATACTCAAGATATATTTTTGAGAAATGCAGTTCTTTCAATAATTGATATGTTCAATAGAAAGATTGAAATAGATCAAAATAGAAGTGGAGATATAGAAAAACATACAGTTCCCTTCTTTTACGATATGTCAGGTAAACAGGGATTTATGCAGGATTTCTTTGTAGATGTTCCAGATGGATGTGTTTACCCAGATCATGCAGAAGGAAATTACGAACAGATTCCAAGAGGAGTTATTAAACTAACTGGATTCAAAGTAGTTGAAGGAGATATTACCAATCCGTTTGTAAGAGGATCATTTACTCAAGAAGAGCGAGATATTAATGATAGAAAGGTAATGAAAGCATACTCATCAAGATTAAGAACGCTTCCAATGCAACTATCATTTGATATTAAAGTTCTCACTGATAATTTAAATAAAACATTTAAAATTACAGAAAAAATATTTGATATGTATCATGCTAATATTGTTACGTACTTTCAATATAGAGGAATAAGAATACCCGCACAGGTTAAATTCCCAGAAACTATTACAAATGACAATAAATATAAGTTTACATATAAAGACGATACTTATGTTGAAACTACTTTCCAGGTAAATATGGAAACCTATTATCCGAGCTTTGATCAATCATCTACTATGGATAAAGGAAATGTTATTCGTCAATTTGGAATAGATAAAAAAATATCAGGAAGCGGAAGCGTATTGAGTTCAACATTCATCGATAAAGATGCTCCTATAATCGAATAGTTATGATTTTAAACGCTAGACAAAATGGATTCGTATTTATGTTTCCGCCAGATTTTTTCTCTGATGAAGTAAAAGAGAAGTATAAAAAGTATTTTCAGAGCTTAGTTTTGCCATATGATACAATAGAAGATTTCATGTCATCTACTGTGCAGCAAATTGATTTTCCTGGTTGGGAAATGCAATTAGTAGATCAAGTTAGAAGTCTAGGAAAGAAACAGGAATATAAATCATCTAAACCTATTGAAGATTTATTTAAGCGTCAATTTACAATAACTTTTAAATTGTCTGATGCATTTTTAAACTACTTTATATTTTTAGATAATGCGTTAAATTTTATAGATCATGCTAATAAAAAGCAAATAATGAGTCCGATGCAGTTATCACTATTAAGTAATGAAGGATATTTAGTATCTAATTTAATATTTAATGATCCTATTTTATACGGTCAGGACGGAATTAAAATGTCATATAGTTCTACTACGCCTAAGTTTTCTACATTTACTGCTAAGTTTAACTATTTAGATTTTGATTTAGATATTAAAATTGACGATGCATAATGCATACTTTTAATTAAAGTAATCTTTCTTAAGAGCTCTTAGTGCTATTAAA
>TARA_Y100000385_G_scaffold131937_1_pt1 | contig 21175 bp, 17 predicted proteins | sample TARA_Y100000385 | Tara Oceans TARA_Y100000385 (sample SAMEA2620980) | marine metagenome | biome: marine biome (ENVO:00000447); feature: surface water layer (ENVO:00002042); material: "saline water (ENVO:00002010), including plankton (ENVO:xxxxxxxx)" | depth 5 m
ATTACAGATAGAACTGTAATTGATGTTATGGCATTTACAAAAAATTCACAAACTATTGATTTTAAAGATAAAGAATATTTTGAAGATTATGCTCGAGTATTTGTAGGTGAGTATGATTATATATTTTATATATCTCCTGAAGGTATTCCTATTGAAGATAATGGGGTAAGAGAAACTAATGAAGAATATAGAAACCTAATTGATGATACTATATTACATTTATTAAGAACTTATGGACATAGATGTAAAAATGTCATAATGATAAAAGGGAATACAGACGAACGTATTGAAAAAATACTGGATTCCATTAGAAAATAATATTTATAATAAACAATTTTATATTATGGATCAAAAATTCTCAGTAAGAGACTGGAAAAATAAAACTTTATATAAGGAATCTTATAAAGAAGGAGAAAAATTAGCCAATAGGGTGCAAGAAAGTAACCAAGAAGAATCAATTGCTAATTTTATTATTAAGTATTACACAAACCCTAAAACAGGTAAGAGTTTAATTGATGATGAAATTATAGGAGACTTCTTTAAAACACATCCTGAATCAAGAGATCAAGAACCTCAAGATGCATTAGACAACTTTGAAGAATTCTTATCCGTAAATTATGAATCAGGAGTAGATTATATGGAAGAAAATGATGAAAAAGAACCATCAAAGTCTGATATAGCTACTGCTGAAAAAGATTTAGAATTTGAAATTCCTAAATCAACTGGAGCTTCTAATAATATGAGAAGTATTATAGTTAAAAAAGTAGCTAAAATAGAGAAGAAAAGAGATGACAATGATGATTACACTATGGATTTATTAGCACTTAAACAATACATTAAAAAAGATGATGTACGTAAAGAAGTAGGTGCTAAAGAAATTCGTAATTTAGTTTCTCCCTTAATAAAATAAAATGAATTTTAAAAAAACATGGTTAGGTAAAAATCTTAGCCTACTGGTTATAATAGGGGCTTGTATTTATATGGTTTGTTTTTTTCAAGAAAAACAAGATTATGTAAAAATATACAATTCTAAAATAGAAGCATTAGAGCAAAAAGTCGATTCGTTACATCATATAAATGACGAGTTGACTTTTAAAATTGATACATTAAATGTACAAATAGTTAAATTAGATCAACAAATAGATTCTAAGGATTATAAAATAAACAGCTTAAGATATGAAATTAATAATAAAGTGGATGCTGTTGACAGTTTTAATAATGATGAGCTTACCCAGTTTTTCACAGACCGTTACAGACAGTACTTCGATTCAATTAAAAAAGCCAGTAGTAAAACTAGTAATTAAAGATCTTATTAAAGGAGATGGTGCTAAACAAAACGTAGTACTATTTAAAGATAAAATTATTTTATTAGAACAAAAAATTGTCTTAAAAGATAGTATTATATTTAACCTAAATGGTAAAGTATCTAACTTTAACTCAATTTTATCTACTAAATCAGATCAATTATTACTTTCAGAAAAATTATCTAAGCAATTACAATTAGATTTAAAGAAATCTCAATTGAAAAATAAATTAACAGCAGGGGCTGGCATTGTTGCCGTAATTGCTACTGTATTATTATTAAAATAATGAGTGCGAATTTAAAGGATATTATAAAACAAGAATTTATAAAATGTGCCAAAGATCCGGTATATTTTATGAAAAAGTATTATACTATTCAACACCCTAAAAGAGGTAGGATAAAATTTAATTTATACCCATTCCAAGAAACGGTTTTAGGTCATATGGATAATGAAGACTATATGATTATAAATAAATCTAGACAGTTAGGTATATCAACTTTATGTTCTGCTTACTCTTTATGGATGATGTTATTTCATAAAGATAAAAACGTACTTTGTATTGCAACTAAGCAAGAAACAGCCAAAAATATGGTTACTAAAGTACGATTTGCTTATGATAATTTACCTCAATGGTTAAGAATAAAAACAGTTGAACACAATAAATTATCCCTTCGGTTAGCAAATGGTTCTCAAATAAAAGCCACATCAGCTTCAAGTGATGCAGGTAGATCAGAAGCAGTATCTTTACTATTAATTGATGAGGCTGCTTTTATTGATAATATTGATGAGATATTTGCTTCAGCACAGCAAACACTAGCTACGGGTGGTGGTTGTATTGCTTTATCAACACCTTATGGTACAGGTAATTGGTTTCATTCTACATGGGTTAAAGCTGAAGCTAGAGAAAATACATTTCTCCCTATTAGATTACCTTGGACTGTTCACCCAGAAAGAAATGAAGAATGGAGAGATGAACAAGATATAATATTAGGCCCTAGAATGGCAGCACAGGAATGTGATTGTGATTTTAGTACCTCAGGTGATACTGTAATTGAACCCGATATTTTAAATTTTTATGAAAAAACTTACATTAAAGATCCATCAGAACGAAGAGGAATAGATGGAAATTTATGGATATATGAAATACCAGATTATTCAAAAACATATACTGTAGTAGCAGATGTTGCTCGTGGTGATGGGAAAGATTATTCAGCATTTCATGTGTTTGATATAGATAATGCTGTACAAGTAGCAGAATATAAAGCCCAAATAGGTACTAAAGATTATGCTAATGTATTATTTGCAGTAGCTACAGAATATAATGATGCTTTACTTGTAGTAGAAAATGCTAATGTAGGGTGGGCTGTAATACAACAATTAATAGATAGAGGATATAGAAATTTATATTACTCTCCTAAAATGGACACAGCTTTATCTAATGCAGATCAATATTTAAACAAATACGAAAATGGAAATGCAATGGTTCCTGGGTTTACTACGTCCTTAAAGACGAGACCACTTGTCATCTCCAAAATGGTTTCGTATATTCACGAAAAATCAGTAATAATACAATCTAAAAGGTTAATAGAAGAGTTAAGAACGTTTGTTTGGAAAAATGGTAAGGCTCAAGCTTTAGGAGGGTATAATGATGATTTAGTAATGGCTTTTGGTATAGCAATGTTTTTAAGAGATACAGCTTTACACTTTAGACAACAGGGTGTAGATATGGCGCGTGCGGCATTAGGGGGAATACATTCCACAAATCATCAAGCGCCTAATATTTATACGAATAGTAACAGGGTAAAAAATCCCTATGAAATGGAAAACCCATATGGCGGCAAGGAGGACATTTCTTGGTTATTGGGTTAATATTTATTATATATACATAGTAAGAAATGGCAGATACTTCTTTATTTGGTAGATTACGTAGATTATTTTCAACGGATGTAGTAATTCGTAATGTTGGAGGTAATCAATTAAAAGTAATTGATAGCAATCAAATTCAAAATTTAGGACAGTTACAAACCAATTCATTAATGGATAGGTTTAACAAAATTTATAGTACCACAGGTGGGTTAAACTATAATATGATGCAACAAGTTAACTTTCCATCAACCAGAATTCAATTATATACTGATTATGAAGCAATGGATACAGATGCTATTGTTGCTTCTGCTTTAGATATTGTAGCTGATGAATCATGTTTAAGAAATGACATGGGAGAAGTATTACAAATACGTTCCTCAGATGAGACTGTTCAAAAAATATTATATAACTTATTTTATGATGTGTTAAACATTGAGTTTAACCTATGGTCTTGGGCTCGTAATATGCTTAAATATGGTGATTTTTATTTAAAACTAGAAATCTCAGAACAATTTGGAGTATATAATGTAGTGCCATTTTCATCATATACAATTATGAGGTTAGAAGGTATGGATCCTCAAAACCCATCTGATGTTAAATTTAAGTATGACCCAACTTATTCAGTATCTGAAAACCCATTAGGTTTCCAACAGATATCACCTGCTATGGGGGTAAATACAGGAGATGAAATAGTATTTGACAACTATGAAATGGCTCACTTCCGTTTATTATCCGATTTTAATTATTTACCTTACGGTAGATCTTATTTAGAACCAGGTCGTAAAATATGGAAACAAATGACATTAATGGAGGATGCAATGCTGATTCACAGAATTGTTAGAGCACCAGAAAAACGCACTTTCTTCGTTAACGTAGGTAATATTCCACCAAATGAGGTAGAAACTTACATGCAACGTATGATCAACAAAATGAAAAAAACACCATATGTTGATCCACAAACAGGTGATTATAACCTTAAATTCAATATGCAAAATATCCTTGAGGATTTCTATATCCCAGTTAGAGGAGGTGATGCAACTACAAGAATAGAAACAACAAAAGGATTAGATTACGCAGCTATTGAAGATGTAACTTATCTTAGAGATAAATTATTTGCAGCTCTTAAAGTACCAAAAGCTTATTTAGGGTATGAAGGTGATCTTGAAGGAAAAGCTACATTAGCAGCAGAAGATATTCGTTTTGCTCGTACAGTAGAAAGAATACAAAAAATATTAGTATCTGAATTAACTAAAATTGCGTTAGTACACTTATATGCCCAAGGGTATGATGGAGCTGCATTAACTAATTTTGATATTTCATTAACAACTCCTTCTATCATATATGATCAGGAAAGAATTGCATTATTGAAAGAAAAAGTTGATTTAGCATCTCAAATGATGGAAAATAAATTAATGCCAACAGATTGGATTTACGATAATATATTCCACTTTAGTGAAGATCAATACTCAGAGTATAGAGATCTAATTATGGAAGATCAAAAACGTAAATTTAGACAAGCTCAGATAGAAACAGAAGGTAATGATCCTGCTGAAAGTGGGGAAGCATATGGAACTCCACATGCATTAGCTTCACTATATGGTGGTGGTAGATACCCAGGACAAAAAGGAGTACCTGCAGGATACGATATTAATGATAAAAATTATCCAGATTCAGCTATTCAACCAGGTAGACCTGTTGATAACGCATCTGATTATGGTTCTCAAACTAGTAATTTAGGTAAAGATCCTATTGGTTCAGATAGAATGAAAGGAAAACAAGGAGCAGAAGAAAGACCAGGAATGCCAAATTACAAAGGTGGTTCACCTTTAACATTAGAAAATTTAGGAACTAGGGCTGTTTTCGCACAAACCGAAACTTCATTAAAAGCATTTAAATCAAAAACTAATAAAATAAAGTTATTTGAAGAAAGTGATTTATTAAATGAGGACAATATTCGTGAAGAAACCAAATAGATTAAATATTTATAACCAGTAGAAAACTACTAGTATGAAAGTGAAACATAACAAGTATAAGAATACGGGAATTTTATTTGAGTTACTCGTAAGAAAACTCACATCGGATACTCTCAATGAGAGTACTTCGGCTGCCGCAACTTTAGTAAAAAAATACTTTACTAAAACTGAATTAGCTAAAGAAAATAAACTTTACCAAACTGTTAATAATACAGTAAATATTAATGAAAGCAGAGCCGAAACTATAATTTCTAGTGTATTAGAAATATCTAAAAAGTTGGATAAAGAACAACTTAAAAAAGATAAATACAATCTAATTAAAGAAATTAAAAAGAATTTCGACATTAACGACTTTTTTAAGGCACAAATTAAAGATTATAAAAAATTAGCATCAACATTCATTTTATTTGAATCATATGCTAATCCAAAAATATTAAACCCTGAACTAATTATTAGCTCTAAAATTAATTTAATAGAATGTTTAACATCAAAACCAGATGCTAAAATTTCACTTACACCTTTAGTAGAAGAATTAACAAAATTAGATAAGGGCACAAGAGCAGTAGCATATAAACTTATGTTAGAGAAATTTAATAATAAGTTTAAAACTTTAACTGAAGAACAAAAATTGATATTAAAAGAATATATCAATAGTGCTGCCAATGCACCTAAATTAAAGTCATTTATTAATAAAAAGTTTCTTACTATTATTAGTGAATTAAAATCATATTCTCCTAAAGTTAAAGATGCTGCTACAAAAATTAAAGTTCAAGAAGTAATAAAATTAATTACTCCTATTGTAGAAAGTAAATCTATTAAAGATGATCATTTAGTTGCCTTATTGCAATATATAGAATTATCAAAAGAGATGAAATCCTTATGAAAAAAATAAAAATTAAAAAGGATACAAATGAAATGAGCACTACAGGAACTGGTGCTTCATTTAAATCTGGAACTGGAGAGCAATATGCTTCTCCAAAGGCATTTAAAATTACAAAATCTAAAGAAGAAGGCATCAATTCACCATTTGATAACTCAGCCCCTTCTATACCTAACAGACCTTCTAAAGCAATTGATTATAAAAAATTATATGAAAAGGCTAAGAAAAAATGGAACCCCGTAACTGATTTTACAGATAGCCAAGCATGGGCAGGAGTAAATACAGGTTATGATATGGATACACAAGATGCTGCATCTGTATTAGAAGAACCATTTAAAGTAGGTGATGAAAAAACATCACGTGGGATTAAAACTACAGTAACTGGTAATGATGATGAAACTGGATCAATATCATGGAAGGTAGATTATGTTCCTGCTTTTGACACAGTATTTGAAGAATTTGATGAATTAAAAAAATTCATTACTACTCTATCTAGAAAAACAGATGATCAAGTTATTGATGGTATAGCTACTCAAGTTAGTAAATTATTTAATCAATACAGAACCCACATCAGAAAAAATTATCCTGATGCCTATAAAAAATATGCTAGCAACCCAATGGAGGAAATTAATGAAGCTAGATACACTCAGTTTAAAAAACAAAATGAATTAAGAACTCCAACAGAGCAAATACATAAAGCTGTTAGAGAAATTAGACGTAAAATTGATGAAATTACAAAAGTAGTTAGTCATACTGAAAGAATGAAAACTGAATTAAAGGCTAGTAATGAAGGTATGTCTTATTTAAAACGTACTAAAAATGCTATTCATAAAATTTCAGAAAAAATCCAAATCCTAAACAATAGGATTAAAGGGTTAACTGAATAACAAAATATTAAATATTTATATAAAAATATAAGCATGACTACTCAAGAATTATATAACAAAGTATTAAAAGGTGACGTAACTCAATCGAAATTCTTATATGAAGTTCGTAGAGATGTTAACCTTCCATTTATTACTAGCTGGAATACTTTTAAAGACACTGTAAAAATTTTAAAAAACCGAGGAATCGTTACTGAAAAGAAAATTGGAGCCGATGTCTTAACCAGAACTATTGACCAAGTAAATCCTTACGAATATACAAAAGGCATGGATTTCGAATTAGGTCTAATTACTAATTCAGTAGGAAATAGAGTAGCTGATAATGCTGGAGATAGCATGCATATTGAAGATATTACACCTGATGATGTAGTAAAAGCTCAAAATAAAGTATTAAAAAACTTAACCAAAAACCAAAATTATTATTCTGAAAAGTTAATTCTAAAAATGAATGGTGAAGACCACGCAATGGAAGAAATAACAGATAAAGTAATTGCTAAAATTGCTAAAGATGCTAAAAAGAATAATAAAAAATTCATACGCGAACATGGTGAAGATGCTGAAAGAATAGACGATATGAACATTTCAGTATCACAATTAGAAAAAAAAGGTGATAGTGAATATGATAGAGCCCGAGATGCTAAAAGATTAGGTAAAAGAGGTGAAGAAAATATTTACGGAGCTGGAGTTGAAAAAGGTGAAGAAGTAGAAAAAAAGAAACTAACTAAAGAAGAAGATGGTGAGTTTAAATTATACTCTAGTGAATTAGAAGCCCCAGATAAATTTGAAGTTGAAAAATTAGGTCAAGCACGTGAAGAAATTTACGAAAAATATGCTAGTAAAGCAGGTATTGACGTTAATGAACTTAAAGATAAAGTAGAAGCATACAAAGCCCAAAAAGAAGCTATTGAAGTAGAAGATGAAGATACAGCAATTGCTGTGCAAAAGAAATCACCTAATGCTGATGTAAAAATTGTAGACAAATAATGGCTCAAAAATTACTAATAGAATATTCCGTATTTACACCAACAAAAACTCAAATTAATGAAGGGTTAGCTGGTGGTAAAAATATGCTTGTTGAAGGTATTGTTCAACGTGCTGAAGAATTTAACCATAATGGTAGACGTTACCCATTTGAGGTACTAAAAAGAGAAGTTGATAAATACATTGATGGCCCTATTGCAGAAAATAGAGCATTAGGTGAATTAGACCACCCAGAATCATCTGTTATTAACTTAAAAAATGCTTGCCACAACATTAAAGAATTATATTGGGAAGGAAATGACCTAATGGGTAAAATAGAAGTTTTACCAACACCATCAGGAAATATTTTACAACAATTATTCGAAAATAACATTACTGTAGGTATATCATCAAGAGGTATGGGCTCAGTAAAACAATTAGGTGAAGGTAGAGTAGAAGTAGACGATGATTTTGAACTTTTATGTTGGGATTTCGTATCAACCCCATCAACACATGGTGCTTTTATGAAACCAGCTGGATTAAACGAAAGTTATAACCCATCAACATTTAAATATAGTGCATTAAACTCTATACTATCTGATATCATTTGCACTCAATCAGGGATCTGTTGTCTTAGGTAACGTTCTCCCCCCTCCTTATATATTTATTCACGTAAGATAGGTAATTTCTCAATATTACCTCACTCAATTTATAAAATCCCTATATTACTTCCCTAATAAGTAATCCCGACAAATTTATTTTATTATGTCAAACACAAAGTTTTTCAACGATGCAATCGCTGAAGCTAAAGCTATTCGTGAGACTGCTCTTGCTAATGCTAAACTTGCTCTTGAAGAGGCTTTCCAACCAAAAATCCAATCTATGCTAGAAAAGCAGATGCAAAATGAAGCTGATCTAGATGAGGATATCGACGAAGGAAAAGACCTAGACGAGAAAAAGAACGACGTAGATGAAGCTAAAAAAGACGTAGACGAGGCTAAGGACATGGACGAAGCCAAAAAAGACGTAGACGAAGCTAAAGATATGGACGAAGCAAAGAAAGATGTAGACGAAGCGAAAAAGGACATGGACGAGAAAAAGGACATGGACGAAGCTAAAGCTGATGTTGATGAAGCAAAAAAAGACGTAGACGAAGCCAAAAAAGATGTTGATGAAGCCAAAAAAGAAATGGACGAAGCATCAGATATGGACGAGGATATGTACGAACAAGAAGGATCAATTGAAGAAATTGATCTAGAAGAGCTACTTAGAGAACTGGATGAAGCTGAAAGAGCTGATGAAGGTAAAAAAGAAGTAGACGAAACTATTGATGAGGAAAACCTATCAGAAATGATGGATCCTGCAGCAATGTCAGAATTTTTACAAGTACTAGCAGGAGCTGGAACACTAATTGGCGGGTCCGCCGCTATGGTATCCTTTATGGATAAAGCCACAGCAGGAAAATACGGACAAAAAGTCAAAAAAGTAGCCGATTCACTAGAACAACTTGGAAAAGGAGCTGGACAAGCAATGAGAAGCGAAACTACAGAAACCATTAATGAAAATGATTTCCCAGTAGTAGAAGCTGAAGCAGGTGACGAAGTAGGTGAAATCACAGTAGATGAATTAAAAGACATTATTCGTGACGTTCTTTCAGACGTTATGGGTGGTGGAGAAGAAGAAGAAATGGATGTAGATATCGATGCTGATGGCGGAGATGATATTGAAATTGACGCTGAAGAAGAAATGGTAGATGAGAAGAAGGACATGGACGAAAAAAAGGACATGGACGAGAAAAAAGATGTTGATGAAGTTAGAGCTGACTTAAACGAAGCTATTAATGTAATCAATACTCTTAAAGGAGAACTCAACGAAGTAAATCTTTTAAACGCTAAACTTCTTTATGTGAACAAATTGTTCAAAAGTAAAACTTTAACAGAAGCTCAAAAAGTGAAAGTAGTAAATGCTTTCGATAGAGCTGAAACGTTAAAGGAGGTTAAGAATGTATTCGAAACATTAAAAGAAAACCTAAACGGTAAAAAATCAAACTTAAAGGAAAACAGATCATTTGCTTCTAAAGCAGCTGGTGTAGCTCCTAAAAAAGAGATTTTAACTGAAGGTAATGATTTTGTAAGTAGAATGCAAAAACTAGCCGGAATTATTTAAAATTAAAAATTAATTATTAAAACCCTAACAAAATGTCAAACATTGTTAATCAATTATTAGAGACTGCTAGCCCTTATCAGTCAGTTCAGAAAGACGCATCTCGTCTAGCTGGAAAATGGGCAAAGTCTGGCCTATTAGAGGGAGTAAGTAGTGATATCGACAAAGGTAACATGGCTATTTTGCTTGAAAACCAAGCAAAACAACTTGTTGTTGAAGCGAACACTACTGGAACTGGAGCTAATTTTACTCCAGGAACAGGTGAGCAATATGCTGCCGTAGCTCTACCTTTAGTACGTAAAGTATTCGGTCAGATTGCTGCTAAAGAATTTGTTTCTGTACAACCAATGACTCTACCTGCAGGTTTAGTATTTTTCTTAGATTTCCAATACGGAGATTCAAAAGTACCATTCAGCGCTGGAGATTCTATGTATGGTGATACTAGTACAAACTTTGGTAACACAAACACAGGTGGTTTATACGGACCAGGAAGATTTGGATATTCAATTAATGAATTTTCTGCTTCTGTTGCTCCAGCTAACTACGCTGTAGCTTCTGCATCATTTGCTGAAGTAAATTTCAACGCTGATCTATCTCAATCTATTGTAGATGGTGAATTAGCAAAAGTTTCTGTTGAAACTGCTTCTTTAGCAGGATTCGATAAGGACGGAGTAAGAGGATTCTACGTAATCTCTGGATCTAACGGATTCGGTGGTGGTGAGTCACTAACTGCTGCTATGAACTTACCTGCATTAACTAAATTAGATGGTGGTAACGTTGATTTCTTCGTAAATTACGGAGCTGGTGTTGAAGATGGTGGTGCTATGGTAGTACACTTCAACAAACAAACTGATTTCAACGCAAGAGGTGATTTCGAAGATGGAGCTGCATATTCTGATCAAGCAGATGCTGCTGGTCAAGCAATTGATATCCCAGAAATTAACGTACAGATGAGATCTGAAACTATTGCTGCTAAGACTAGAAAGTTAAAAGCACAATGGACACCAGAATTTTCTCAAGATTTAAATGCATTCCATTCACTAGATGCTGAAGCGGAATTGACAAGTATCTTGAGTGAATATATTTCATTGGAAATCGATTTAGAAATCCTTGGAATGTTAATCGAGAACGTACCTGCTGCTAACACAGCTGTATGGTCAGCAAAAGTTGGTAATGAACTAAACGGAGCTGGAACAGGATTCGATTCAAACACAAATGGTGTGTATTATACTCAAATGAGCTGGTTCCAAACACTTGGAATTAAACTACAAAAAGTATCTAACCTTATCCACCAGAAAACTCTACGTGGAGGTGCTAACTTTATGGTTGTTTCTCCAACTGTAGCAACAATTTTGGAATCAATTCCAGGATTCGCTGCTGATACAGATGGTGATGCTGCTAAAATGAGCTACGCATTTGGTGTACAAAAAGTAGGTGCTTTAAACAGCCGTTACAAAGTATACAAGAACCCATACATGAAGGAAAACTTCATATTAATGGGCTTCAAAGGTAACCAATTCCTAGAAGCTGGTGCAGTATATGCTCCATATATCCCATTAATCATGACTCCTCTAGTATACGATCCAAATACCTTCACTCCAAGAAAAGGTATCATGACTCGTTACGCTAAGAAGATGGTACGTCCTGAATTCTATGGTGGAATTAAAGTTGCAGACTTACAAGTAATATAATTTGTAGTTAACAACAATTAATATCTTTAGAAAGTCCCGCGCAAGCGGGACTTTTTTTTCATATTTATATGAAACGTTCTTAAATAGATTATTAATTCAAAACTGAGAGTTTATGGCAAGTAAACCGCATACTGACGATGTTTATCGTAAAAAGCGAATACCAAAAAACCCAATTAAATTTAAAACCCCTTTAAATGAAGAACAAAAATTAGCGAAAGCAAAGATTTTAGAAAACACAGTCACCCTATTATCAGGGCAAGCAGGTTCTGGAAAAACATTTTTAGCATGTAATATCGCCCTAGATGGGTTATTACGCAGAATGTATAAAAAAATAATAATCACTAGACCTACAGTATCAAAAGAAGAAATAGGATTCTTACCTGGTGATTTAAGAGAAAAAATGGATCCCTGGGTTCAACCTATATATCAAAATTTCTTCCAATTATATGATAAATCAAAAATTGAAAAATTAATATCTGATGATTTAATAGAAATTGTACCTGTTTCATTTATGAGAGGTAGAACATTTTTAGATTCATGTATTATTGTAGATGAGGCCCAAAATGTAACTCATGATCAAATGGAAATGATTGTTACTCGTATAGGTAAAAACTCAAAAATGATGGTTTGTGGTGACACAGGTCAAGTAGATTTAAAAAAGAAAGAAGAATCTGGCTTTAAATTTTTATGTACAGCAGCCAGAAAAGTAAAAAATATGGAGTCAATTAGTTTATTAACTAATAATAGAGATGAAGTAGTTCAAGACCTTATCGATTATTATAATGAAGCTTATGATAAAAAACTTATTACAGGAACAGCAGGTAGTAGTGGCTCGCATAGAAGATAAATATTTATAACAAAACCTAATTATGGCTGAACAAAACCCTATTATTTGGACAGGTACCTCTACTTTTCAATCGGGGCAAACCCCTTTTGGATTTTATGATAGTGATACCACATATGCTAGCGATGCTGATAAAGTAGCTGCATTTTGTGCAACACGTATGGGATACCCAACAGTAGATATTGAAATGGGAAGTGGTTCATTTTATGCTTGTTTTGAAGAAGCAGTAACTACTTACGGAAATGAACTTTATTTATACCAAATAAGAAATAACTTTATTAATTTAGAAGGTGCTAGTACAGGATCAAGTTTAAATCAAGCAGTTATTCAGCCTAATATGGGTAATACTATTAGAATAGCTGAAAACTATGCTCAAGAAGCAGGTGCTGGAGGTACAACTGAATGGTATGATGGTAGAATTATATTAACAGGTAGTGTTCAAACCTATGACTTAAATGCATGGGCTGAAAACACCCCAGGTGTTAATTTAGAAGAAGGTGATAGAATTGAAATTAAAAGAATATTCTATGAAAACACTCCTGCAATTGTACGTTATTTTGATCCATATGCTGGTACAGGATATGGTTCACAACAAATGTTAGATGTATTTGGGTTTGGTAATTATTCACCAGCTATTAACTTTTTATTGATGCCTATATATTATGATGTATCTGTAATACAAGCTATTGAATTAAATGATCAAATAAGAAAATCAGCATTTTCATTTGAATTAGTAAACAATCAATTAAAAATATTCCCAGTACCTACAAATACTGGTCAATTATTTTTCCAATATATAAAACAAAGAGAAAGAAATTCCCCATTTGCTAAAGCACCTTATTCAGGAAGTAATTTAGTAACTGATATTTCAAATGTTCCTTTTGAAAATCCTGTATATGATCACATCAATGCTCCAGGTAGATATTGGATATTTGAATATTCCTTAGCATTAGCTAAAGAATTATTAGGATATATTAGAGGTAAATACTCATCAGTCCCTATTCCAGGTGCTGAAGTAACTTTAAATCAAGCAGAATTAATCTCTTCTGCTACTTCCTTAAAGGAATCATTAATACAGAAATTAAGAGATGATTTAGATGAAAATTCTAGAAAAATGCAACTTCAACGTAAAGCTGAGGAAGCAACATCAATGAAAACTCACTTAGATCAGGTACCATTACCAATTTGGATAGCATAGTATGGCATTATACGGAAAACATAGAGATGTATTACTTTTTCAAGGATTAAATACAGAATTGCTTCATAGTATTATAGAGCAACAAGTGGGTTATTATAAAGTAAAATTGGATGAAACTCCATCTAATATATATGGTGAGGCCCAAAATAAAACTTTTATAGGACCTGTATTAATTAAATGTCTATTAGAAAGAGGTTCACAAACTGCGTTAGATGATGACTTTGGTGTGGATAGAAACAGACCTTTAGAAGTAAGATTCTTTAGAAAAGACTTAAAAGACGCTAATGTGGTTCCTGAAATAGGGGATATTATATTATGGAATGAAGATTACTATGAAGTTGATAATCTCGTCGAAAATCAGCTAGTAGTAGGTAAAGATCCGTCGTACCCTTACAGTGATACGGTAGATGACTTCGGTTCAAGTCACTCAATTATTTTGAGCTGTCATTACACTAGACCAGAAAAAGTAGGAATAAAAGAAGCAAGATTATAAATGGATTTTAAACCAAGACCATATACAAAAAGAGAATTTCTAGATAAACTAGTAATGCCCTATGATAATCCTGAAACTAAACAGGAAGTATTTGGTAATCCAAACCAAATCGATAGTGTTGCTAAACCTGGTCAACCTGATTCATCTAAAGTAGATAGAGCTGCTGAGATATCGGTTAAAAATGATACTAATAAAGACTTTAAAATTACATTAAAAGACATTGATGAGTCTATTTTATATTATTTACAAAATGTAATTAAACCTTCTGTAATGCAGAATGATTCAAAATTAGGAGTTCCAATAATTTATGGTTCCCCTGAAAGATGGAAATCTATGCAATCAGATGGTTTTTACAGAGACAAAAATGGTAAAACTATGGTTCCTTTAATTATGTTTAAAAGAACTAGTTTTGAAAAAGACAATACTCTTGGAAATAAATTAGATGGTAACCGAGTACAAAATGTTCAATATTTTGAAACACAATACTCTAAAAGAAACAATTACGATAATTTTTCAATTTTACAAAATCAAAAACCTCAAAAGGAATATATTTTAGGCGTTATACCTGATTACATTACTATCAGCTATGATATGTCTATTTTTACAGACTTTACAGAACAAATGAATGAAATAACAGAAGCAATAGAATTTTCTGCTCGTTCATATTGGGGAGATCCACAAAGGTTTATGTTTAGGGCTGATATTAAATCTTTTGCTACACCAACATTATTGGAAGCAGGAGTTGATAGAGCAAATAAAACAACTATGACATTAACTGTTAATGCTTATATAATCCCTAAAACAATTAACGCAAAAATGGCGGGTCCTAGTCCAAAATCATACAGTGTTGTAAAGACTGTGTTCGGGGAGCAGATTATTTAAAGAAATTGAATATTTATTATAGAATATAATTATATATAAATTAAAAAAACATGGCTAAATTAAGTACCTCAGGAATCTCTAGTGGGAGTATTATATACCCTGAACACGTTTTACGCAGTATAGATGCACTTAATGGAGAATCAGGTCCTTATGACATTAACATATCTGGATCCCTATCAGTATCTGGGAGTCTAAATCTTAACCCAACATACGTTAACGAATACAACTCAGCACCAGCATTAATAGCATATAACACATCATCTGGAACTTTATATTACACCACAGGAAGTATTGGTGGTGGAGGTGGAGGAGGAACCGCAGGATCTTCAGGAACTTCAGGAACAGATGGCTCTTCAGGAACAGATGGTTCTTCAGGAAGCTCAGGAACAGCTGGTACTGATGGTACATCAGGAACTAATGGTTCAGATGGCTCTTCAGGAACAAATGGAACTAATGGTACAGATGGTTCTTCAGGAACAAGTGGTTCAGACGGTTCTTCAGGATCAAGTGGTACAAATGGTACAAATGGTACAAATGGAGATTTATTTACAACAACATCAACTTCTTCTACTGCAATAGGGCTAGGGAATAGAACTTTAATTACAGTTGAAGTAGGAGCTTATATAACAAGCCAAACTTTAATTATATCTAATGATGCTTCCAACTATATGATTGGTAGTGTAGTTTCTTATACTTCTGGAACAAAAACATTAGTAATAAATGTTACAGAAATTGTAGGTTCAGGTAACTATAATAGTTGGAAAATTAGTTTAGTAGGTGGTACAGGAACTGCAGGTACAGATGGTACATCAGGAACCTCAGGATCAAATGGTACAGACGGATCAAGTGGATCAGATGGTACATCAGGAAGTAATGGTACAGACGGAACAAGTGGTTCAGACGGTTCTTCAGGATCAAATGGTACAGACGGAACTTCAGGAACAAATGGTTCTTCAGGAACTAATGGTACAAATGGTTCAGATGGTTCATCCGGGTCTTCAGGAACTAATGGTACAAATGGTACAGACGGTTCTTCAGGATCAGATGGTACATCAGGTGTTGGTCTTCCTGTAGGAGGAAATACAGGTCAAGGACTTGTTAAAAACTCAAACACAAATTATGATTTTAGTTGGGCTAATTTTACAAGTGGTACAGATGGTACTGATGGTACATCAGGAACTAATGGTACAAATGGTTCAGATGGCTCATCAGGAACAAACGGTACAAATGGTTCAAATGGTACAGACGGAACTTCAGGTTCAGACGGAACTTCAGGTTCAGATGGTTCTTCAGGATCAAATGGTACAGATGGTACTTCAGGAACAGCAGGAACAGATGGTACATCAGGTACTTCACCTGGAGCAGCAGGTAGCCCTTTAAGTAATATAATAAGGTATACTCATACTATATCCAGTAATTCAGTTCAAATATTATCTTCAGGAAATATTTACAGTGGTTTAACTTATAGTAGAACGGGAACTACAGTAACAGTAACATCTTCCTCTCATGGATTAACAACTGGAAATTATGTAGTAGTACGAGCTGGAATTGATACTAACATATATAGAATAATTACAGTAATAGATAGTAATAACTTTACTTATGTATCAGCAGGTAGTGGTAGTAATAATGGAACCGATGCAGCTTATGTCCCAGCCTTTAATGCATCAACAATTACAGATTCTACAATTACAATAGTAGCCCCAACAGCTGGGGATAATCAAATAATGTCTATGATGATTTATATAGCTCAATCAGACACAAACCCTAAAACCCTTACACTCCCCGCTAATGCAATAAATAATGGTGCGGGAGAAAATTCCAACCTCTCAACAAGAAATGTACCAATTATGTTAGCAAACCAAGCTAGTGCCTTAGGTAATACAACAATTACTAGTGCTAGAGTTAATTTTACAAATGCCGCCGGGTTTGGTACTTATTCGTTAGATGGTGGTTTAGATACATTTGGTAAAGTATTAATAAGTTTAAGATTTTAAATAGATGGCTCAACAATTTTTTGGAAAATTAACAAATGTAAATCCAATTGGATCTGGAAGTAATTCTTATGTAAGAGTTAGAGGAGATATCATGGATGGTAGTAACCAAATCACCAACATAGTTGGTGTTAATGGATATAAATCAGGTAGTGAATATGATTTTTTAAAAGTTGGAATGGTTTTAGTTGGAAGTACAGGACATAGTGCTGGTACTACTATTGGAAGTATTAATCAAGGTACTACTACAATTACAACTAATAGCCCAGCTACAGCAGATGCAACAAATACATTATTTAGAATATCTCCATATTCAGGAAGTTATTTTATAGAATCAGCTTCATTTACTGATCCTCAAGGTATAATTACTACAAACGTAATTACAGGTAGTGAAGATGCTGAAGCAATCCCTAGTGGAAATACTTATGGTATTTTAGGTGTTGCTACTTTAAATGGTAGTGATGTTACAGGTAGATTTCATCAATATAATATTACAGATGTAAAATATAGAAATGCATCAGGAAATGAAATTTCATTCTTACTAGAATGGGGAGAAGATGGAACAGAAACAGAAAGTGGAGATAGATTATCTGTAGGTACTTCACAAACTTTACCAATTGTAAGTTTAACATCAACCTCTTCTTTAGCACCTATATTTTCAAGAGCAGTATCAGGTATGAGTGTTGTTCCTGCTGGTTCTGAAGTAGCAGCTTATCAAATTGCATTAAATACATTCCAACAAATCATAACTTCATCAGTAGGTGGAGGTGGTGATAGTATTACTTTTGTAGGTGATACAGAGGATGGTATATTAACATTTACTTCAGGTAGTGCTAATACTGTATCTGCATCACAATATGTTCAAATTAAAGGTGATGAGTTAATAGTTTCAGGTAATGTATTTGTACAAGGTACTTTAGACGCCCATACTAAAAATTTCAAAATTGATCACCCTACTAAAGAAGGATATTATTTAATACATTCATCATTAGAAGGAGCTGAAAGAGGGATATACCATAGAGGTACATTAGAAAATGGCAATGTAATTGACCTCCCAGATTATTGGGAAAAATTAGCTAATGAAATTAATATTACAGTACAATTAACTCCTGCAGGAAATGCGTGTCAACATTATATTAAAAATATAACTAGAAAACAAATTGTAGTTGGGTGTGATTGCGGAAAACCAAATTGTCATTATATAGTTTATGCTGAAAGAACAGATCAAGGTAAATTTGAGTTAATAGAATCCAAAGAATAATTTGGATTTATAAAAAAAGGTTATTATATTATAGGTTATGAACGTATTAGCATCTACAAGTTTTATAGGGACTACAGGATTTGCAAACCATGCACAATCCTTTCTTACTTCCCTAGATAAATTAACCCCTATTAAAGTTAGAAATTCTACTATTGGTAATAGTTGGAAAGGGTATTCTTTAAATTCCCATGATAAAGAATCCTATATAACTAACCAAATGAAAAATATGTTAATTCTTCAAACTTTAAAAAGTAATGAAGGTAGAATAGATAAACCTCTATATAACCATAAATCATCATATAACCCAGATATTAATTTAGTTTTAGCAGAACATAATAATCATTATTTTTATAATGAATATCAAGGGTATAAAATTGCTTATAATGTTTGGGAAACCGACCAATATGATCCTCAATTTTTAAATCAATTAAATAAATTTAATGAATTGTGGGTACCTAGTGAATGGCAAAAACAAATTTCAATAGATCAAGGATACCCATCAGATCGTATATTTGTTATACCTGAAGGGGTTGATGGAAATAAATTTAAACCAGGTAATGAACCTAAAGGTAAATTTAAAGTATTAGTTGCTGGTAGGTGGGAACATAGAAAGGGTACTAAAGAATCAATAAAAGCTTTCTTAAAGGCATTTCCAAATCAAGATAATGTAGAATTAATATTATGTGTTGATAATTGGGTAAATCAAGATAAATTAGATACAACTCAAAATAGGTTAAAACATTATGGGTTAGAAGATCCAAGAATTAAAATTAAATCTTTTCTTACTAAAGAAAAATACTTAAAATTATTACAGGAATGCCACATATTTCTTTCAGCATCAAAAGGTGAAGGGTGGAATTTACCTTTAATTGAGGCCATAGCTTGTGGAACTCCATCAATTTATTCTAAATGTACAGGTCAATTAGAATATACAAAAGGTAAAGGATTAGGAGTAAATGTTTTAGGTAAAGAAGATGCTCCTGAATTTCCTGGTAATTATTATACTGTAGATGAAGACCATTTAATTTCTCAATTACAAGATTCATTTAATAATTATAAAGATTGGAAAAATTATTACTTAGAATGGTCTAAAGAAATAAGAGAAAAATATTCATGGGATAATGCTGCTAAGTTAGCCTATAATAGAATAGAACAAATTAAAGAAGAAAATAAACCAAAATTAAATGTTCATTTTGTAAAAGAACCATATGTTAAATTATTAGGAGGTGTAGGTGAATATAAAGTTGAATTTATTAATAAAAAGAATAACCAAACAGTATTTACTACCAACTTAAAACCGGACCATTGGGCTAAAACTTACCATAGTTACTTTGTAGATTGGAAAATTTTAGTTAAAGATTCAAAGGGTAATATTGTAAATGAACATAACTATAATGCTAAAGGTAAAAGAGTATTTATATCTTTAGGATCTAAATCATTAGGAGATACATTAGCATGGTTTCCCGTAGTAGAAGAATTTAGAAAAAAACATAATTGTAAAGTAATAGTATCTACATTTCATAATGATTGGTTTGAGTCAAAATACCCACAACTAGAATTTGTAGAACCAGGTACAGGAGTTAATAATATATATGCTATGTACCAAATTGGGTGGTGGTATAAAGGAGAAAGTAGTGAAGTTGATTACTTTAAACATTCTATAGATTTTAGGACCCTTCCATTACAAAAAACTGCATCAAATATTTTAGGAATTGAACATGAAGAAATCATCCCTGAAGTAACATTTAAAAGAGGTACTAGACCTATTAAAGAAAAATACATATGTTTTTCTCCCCATGCTTCAGCATCTGCTAAGTATTGGCATAACATTTATGGGTGGCAGAATGTAGTAGATTATTTAAATAATAAAGGATATAAAGTAGTCCAAATTTCAAAAGAAAAATATTCTAGTAGTTTTGAAACAACAAAATTGCCTGGTAATAAACAAATAAAAAATGTAATTGATGCTACAGGTTTATCGATGGAGGATACTGTGAATTATCTTTCTCACTGCGAATTATATTTAGGAGTTTCAAGTGGATTAGCTTGGTTATCATGGAGTATGAAAACCCCAGTAGTAATGATTTCTGGGTTTAGCTCAGAATGGACTGAATTTACTACTAATGTAAAAAGGGTTATTAATAAAAATGTTTGTAATTCTTGTTTTAACAATTATAGATTAGATGCTGGGGATTGGAATTGGTGTCCTGCTCATAAAGATACTCCTCGCCACTTTGAATGTACTAGAAAAATATCCTCAGAAGACGTTATAAAATGCGTTGTTGATTACCTTGTTTAATATTTATTAGGGAATAATCCTGAACGATTAAAACGAAACATATCAATGGCTATAATAAGTACTTCGGGCATTGCCCCTGGGGAGTTAATTAAATCAGAGCATTTACTAAGAGTAACTGAAGCTCTATCTTCCCTAGACATAAGAGACATTTTAATTACAGGTAGTTTTGCTATAACTGGTAGTAATTCTACTATAGGTAACTCTTCTATATCAGGATCATTAAATGTTTTTAAAAATATCACTTTAAGTGGTTCTTTATTATTTGAAGAGGGTAATCTATCTGAAACTCCACAAACAAATGTGTTAACTTATAACCCTTCTTCGGGTGAAGTATTCACAACTTCTTCAGTATCTTTAATTTCTTCAGGACAAACCTCAGGAACATCAGGAACAGACGGAACTTCAGGAACTGACGGATCATCCGGAACAAATGGTACTAGTGGATCAAACGGTACTAGTGGAACAAATGGTTCTTCAGGAACA
>TARA_Y100000385_G_scaffold202820_1_pt1 | contig 21153 bp, 17 predicted proteins | sample TARA_Y100000385 | Tara Oceans TARA_Y100000385 (sample SAMEA2620980) | marine metagenome | biome: marine biome (ENVO:00000447); feature: surface water layer (ENVO:00002042); material: "saline water (ENVO:00002010), including plankton (ENVO:xxxxxxxx)" | depth 5 m
GAACAAAATTTAGAGGCCAAAATGAGGGAATTAACGGCCCGCTAAAATTAACAGGCTACTCCAATTCAAACAATGTAGCCATTGATAGAACGCTTCTAAATAACACTGAATATAGAATATCTACAAACCTATCCCTTACAGCCAAAGAAACAGCAAGCTATCTCAATGACTCAAAAATTGAAACCTCGATGCGAAAATTAACAATTGGAAGTCTATCTTTTGCCATTTCTAAATATTTTAAAAATGGAGCTACCTTTTATTTAAAACCGCAATATTTACAAGGATTAAAACTATTAAATGCCAAACAAGATGAACAAGGATTGAGTGCTGATATTCCAAGGGCTCAGTTTCACGCTTTTAAATTATATGCCAGCCTTTCAAAAAGATTCCAAATTCCTAAAATAAATGCAGGGGTAACTCTATCAACTGAAATGGATAGTCAATTATCAAAACACACTCTTTTTGGTTCTGAACAATTTTCTGTAGGTGGTTATTATTCCGTTCGAGGATTTAGAGAAAATAACATTACTGGTGATCATGGCTATTATTTCAGAAACAAAGCCAGTTTTAATTTAGGGCAAATTTTAGCTCCTATTTTAGCAAAAAAAGAAGGTGATAAAGGGAAAGAAAATTTTATATCAAAAAATTCTTATCATCTTTACAAAATAAGCATGGAGCCATTTTACGATTATGGTTATGCAAAAACCAAATATAATGGTGATAGTGGAAGATTGTCAGGAGCCGGACTTAAAACAATTTTTATCAATAAATATTTTGATGCCTCGCTTACATATTCTTGGGCTTTACAGAAGTCTAATTTGATTATTTCTGAAGATAAGGAAAATAAAATGCTTTATTTTGAGTTAAGTGCTAAATGATGTTAGTAACTTACTATGTGGCACCAAATCTAACTATCGCTTAGTTGGTTTGGCTGTAATTAATAGTTATAAACTACACCAAATCTAAAATTGTTAACAGATGTGTCGTAACTTCCATAGTCACCTCCCATAGAAAAATCAATTGACTGCCTATTATATTCTACATGAGCCGATAAAGATTCATGTATTCTCAAATTTAGATCCTAATCCATATCTGGAATTTATTGCTAATTTTTTAGTGCAGTTTCAAATGCATAATATGACTGTTAAAATATCTTACTTACAGTTTTACAACTATTATTATATTAAAATATGAGCTGTAGTTTTGTGCTTCATATTCAGAAATTCTAAAAACTAGATACAAAAAACAAAGAGATTGTTTTGGCAAAATATAGTGAACCATATTTATTTAATACTTTGCGTCAAATAAATAATGACAAGACTTTTTTCCAAATCTCTTTAACTATCTGGCTTCGGTAAATTAGGTAAAATTCAATGACAAATAGCTATGATAGGATTTAGAAAATCTGTAAATAACTTAAGTCAACTATGAAAAATTATAGTTCATAATTAATATATAATTTTATTTTTTGCGATAGTTATTGGTAATATTATACCAATTATAAATAAAATATAAGATTCACTTCCAATCTAATTGATATAATATAAAGTTTTAAAAGTAAAAATTTTAACATCATTAATCATGAAATCTTCTGTGTTAAATAATATAAATGGTTATATCCATTTTATTGGTATTGGTGGTATTGGTATGAGCGCTATTGCTATAATTTTACACCATCTTGGATTTAAAATTTCTGGTTCTGATATTTCTTATAATAAAAATATTGAAAAATTAGAAAAACTAGGAATAAAATGTCACATTATTCAAGATGCTAAGAATATATCTGATAATGTTGTCTTGACAGTTAAAACTTCAATAATTTATGATGACAATCCCGAAATTATTGAATCAAAAAAAAGAAATATTAAGATTACTGGAAGGGCAGATATTTTAGCTGCTATTTTATCTAATAAAAAAGCCATTACTATATCTGGTACTCACGGCAAAACCACAACTACTACGATAATTTCTGAAATTTTTGAAAAGGCAAAACTAGACCCACTTATTATTAATGGTGGGATCATTAATCTCTTTAATTCCAATGCTAAATTTGGAGAAGGTTCTTATGCTATTGCTGAAAGTGATGAATCTGATGCTAGTTTTGTTGATTTACCAACTTTTATTGGTATAGTGACTAACATTGAAGCCGATCATATGGATTTTTATCAAAATGATACAGAGAAATATAGGTCATATTTTGAGCAATATATTAAGCAAATTCCAAAAAATGGTTTGGTGGTTTTAAATATTGATGATCAAAATATCAAAAATATTTATAATAAAATAGAAGATAAATCCAATATTTTAACATATTCTATGGGTTTAGATGCTGATATTATAATTAAAAATATCAGGAAAGATATTAATGGATGTAAATTTGATATAATTGCTAAGAATTATCAGATTACTGATATCTTTGCTAATTTTTATGGTCAACATAATATTGGTAATGCTGCCGCTTGTATTGCTATTGCTAAATTTGTTGGAATAGAAGATTTTGTGATCAAAGATGCTTTAACAAATTATCAAGGTGTACAAAGAAGATTTACTAAAGTTGGAAATTATCAAGATTCAGTCATTATTGACGATTATGCACATCACCCAACTGAAATTTCTGCTACATTAGAAGCTGCTAAGCAAATTATTTCTGATAGAAATAAAATTATTACTATTTTTCAGCCACATAAATATAGTCGCACCCTAGATTTATTAGACGAATTTGCTAGTTGTTTTAAAATTTCTGGTATTGTAATTATTGATGATATTCATAGAATTGCTGACGAAAGAACTGATCTAGTTAATCAAGATATTTTAATAAAAAAAATTAAAGAAACTGGTCAAGACAATGTTATTAAATTAGAAAATAAGCAAAACTTAGCTAGAATTGTCAAAAAATATATAAAATCTGGTGATTTAGTATTGTGTTCTGGCGCTGGAAGTATTACAAGTATGGCAAGAAATTTAGAAAAAGAATTAAAAGAATTAGATGGATAATATAAAAATAAAAGATATTGATGATGAGGATATTAAGAAATCTTATTATTTAATTATTCAGTCATATCCTGATCTGGATGAAAAGGAGTATTCCGATATAGTTAAAGAAATGACAAAGTTAAGCAATTTTAAAATGATTGGTACTTTTGTTGATGGTAAAATTGTAGGAATTTCTGGCTATGCTATTTCTAGGATGTTTTATTGTTCTAAATTTTTAAGAATTTCTAATTTGATTGTTGATAAAAATCATCGCAATAGAAGAATTGGTACCAAAATGATAGATTTTTTAGAAGAAAAGGCTAGAAATAACAATTGTAAACATATAATATTAGACTCGTTCATTGGTAATAAAAAATCACATTCTTTATATTTTAGGGAGGGTTTTTTTATTAGAGGTTTTCACTTTATGAAAAAATTATAATTATGGTTAAAATTTCAGTTGTTTATCATAGTGGTTTTGGCCACACAGAAGTTCAGGCTAAGGCTGTCTATGAAGGAGCGTTATCTTCTAACAAAGTTGAAGTAAAATTAGTTACAGCCGAAGAGGCAATTGCTGATATTAGGCAATTTGATGATTCTGATGCTATAATTTTTGGTTCCCCAACCTATATGGGCTCTGTTTCTGCTAAATTTAAAGAGTTTATGGATGCTTCTTCTCCAATTTGGCTAAAACAAGGTTGGAAGGATAAAATTGCTGCTGGATTTACTAATTCTTATAGTCTAAGTGGTGATAAATTAAATACTTTAATGCAAATTGGCATTTATGCTATGCAGCATAGTATGATTTGGGTTGGTTTGGGTCATGACAACACATGTAAGAATGGGAATCAGGGGGATCCTAAGGAAATTAATAGAATGGGTTCATACTTTGGAGCTATGGCGCAATCAGATAATCAGCCTTCTGATGTTACCCCACCAGAAGGAGATCTTAAAACAGCGCAAATCCTTGGTAAAAGGGTGGCTGATTTAACCAAAAAATTTAAATATAATGACTAGTTGGAGTAAGAGTTCTTGGAGAAAATTTCCTATTAAACAGCAGCCAACCTATCTGGATCAAAAATCTTTAAAAGAAGTTGAAGAACAATTGTCACATTTTCCTCGTTTAGTTTCTCACAATGAAATTAATGACTTAAAAGCAGAGTTATCTGATGTTTGTAATGGTAAAGCCTTTTTATTGCAAGGTGGTGATTGTGCTGAAAGTTTTGCTGAATTTAGTCGACACAATCTTAAAAGTTTTGTCCGTACGATTTTACAGATGACTGTTGCGCTACTTTATGGCGCTGAAAAACCAATTGTAAAAATTGGCCGTATTGCTGGTCAATATGCTAAACCAAGATCATCTGATTTTGAAGAAATTAATGGAGTTAATATTCCTAGCTATCGAGGTGATATTATTAATTCTTTGGATTTTGATGAAAAGTCCCGAACTCCAGATCCAAAAAGGTTGGTTGAGGCTTACTTTTATTCTGCTGCTGCAATTAACTATATTAGATCTTTAGCTGATGGTGGATATGCTAGCCTTAATAATATTGAAAAATGGAATGAGGAATTTGCTTCAACCTTAAAAAATGACAAAATTGAAGAAATTATTGAAAATGTTAACAAATCTATTAATTTTTTGAAAAATTGTGGTGTTGATATTGAAAAAACATCAGATCTAAATCGCGCTAAATTTTATACTTCTCATGAGGCTCTACTTCTCAATTATGAGCAATCTTTTACTAGAAAAATGGATGATAATAAATATTATGATTTATCTTCACATTTTCTATGGATTGGTGATCGAACTCGTAACCCGAATGAGGCTCATGTAGAATTTTTGCGTGGCATTGAAAATCCTGTAGCTTTCAAAGTGGGACCAAAAATTACTAAGGACGAAATTATTAAATTAATTAACATCTTAAATCCTAAAAATATTCCTGGTAAACTGACCTTAATTTCCCGCATGGGGGCAGGTAGGGTTGAAGAATTATTACCTCCTTTGGTAGAATTTGTTAAAAATGAAGGCAGAAATATTATTTGGTCATGTGATCCGATGCATGGTAATATCATTAAAACCTCTAATAATTATAAAAGTCGCAAATTTGATGATATTCTAAGTGAAATTAAATCATTTACACGCATTCATAAGTCAATTGGTACTTATGCTGGTGGTGTGCATTTTGAAATGACAGGTCAGGATGTAACAGAATGTTTAGGTGGAAATCAAGCAATTTCAGAAGAAATTCTAAAAGAAAGATATAAAACTCATTGTGATCCAAGGTTAAATTCTTCACAAAGTTTAGAGTTGGCTTTTTTAATAATTGAAGAGTTAAAGAGTAGCTAGATGCATGCCAAGATACTTATTATTCTAGTACGATTTTCTTAAATATATTCTATAATTATCAATACACCTATTTATTTTTTACAAATAATAGGGTTATTTCATAAAATATAATCATAATTACAGCTATAATAATTTGACTAAATATATCAGGAGGAGAGCAAATAGCTCCAATTACAAAAGATAATACAATATAATATTTACGGAATTTTTTAAGATATTTTTTGTCTATTTTTTTAAATTTAATTAACAATATAAATAACAAAGGTATTTGAAAAATTAATCCAAAAACAAAAGTTATATTTATAACTAATTTTAAATATTCACTAATTTTTGCTTCTAAAATAATTGGCGTTACTGCATTTACATTCTCAAAACTTAAAAAAAACTTTAAAGCTGCAGGTAATAATAAATAATAACATGTTATTATTCCTATAAAAAATAAAATAGGGCTTAAGCAAGAAATTAATAAAAATATTTTTTTTTCTTTTTTATAAAGAGCAGGTGTAATAAAAGAATAAATCTGAAAAATTATTACTGGTAAAGAAAGAAATAAGGCAAAAGTAATGGATAATTTTAAATATGACAAAAATGCTTCAATTGGCGAGGTGTATATTATTCTATGTGTTTTTTTGGCATTAATTTCAAGGGGTTCTAACAAAAAACAATATATTTCCTCAGAAAAGTAATATCCTATAGTAAAAAGGATAATAAAAAATATTAAAAACTTAACAAATCTTTGTCTTAATTCTGATAAAAATTGATATATATTTTCCTTAGTAGGTGATTTTACCATCTTCAATTTTTATTATTTGATCCATTTTCTTGGCCAAATTCATATTATGCGTTACTATGAGGGAGTTTATTTTATATTCTTTGGTAAAATTGTAAAATATTTCAAAGATATTCTCGGAATTTTTAGAGTCTAGATTGCCAGTTGGTTCGTCAGCAAATAATATTTTAGGTTTGCTAATAATTGCTCTAGCTATTGATACTCTTTGTTGTTGACCTCCAGATAATTCGTAAGGAAATGAATTTCTTTTATCAACTAAGTTAATTTTTTCTAATATTTCTTCTGATTGGTATAAGGCAGTTTTTTTATCTATTTTTTTAATTAATAATGGTAGTGAAATATTTTCAATTGCTGTAAATTCTGGTAATAAATTATGATCTTGATAAATAAAACCTATGTTATTTTTTCTAAATTCAGTGCGTTCCTTGTCTTTACTATTAGAAAGATTTTTATTGTTAAAAATTACCTTGCCAGAAGTTGGATTATCTAGTAATCCAGCAATTTGCAAAAGGGTTGTTTTTCCAGATCCTGATGGCCCAACAAGAGCAGTTATTTTGCCAGCTTCTAATGATAAATTAATGTCTTTTAGAATTTTTGATTCCTTCTTTTCAATGAAGAATGATTTGTTAATATTTTTTAATTCTATTTTCATATCAACTTTCTGATCCTTCAATATTTTCTTGATTTTGATTATTTTGTTCTTCATTTTCTGGTCTTCTTTTTTCTGGTCTTGTTGGAACATATGGTTCTTGTTTTGGTATTTCAATTTTTTCTAAAAGCCTTTTTTTAAAGAAGCGAGTGGCATAATATTTAATTTTTTTTGATTTAATAGGAGGTTGTGACTCAATTAATATAATTTGATCATCTCTTGGTAATTGTATAACTTCTTGAGGTAGTAATAACGCCCTTTGTGTATGTGATATATGTAAATTACGAGCTCCAGGGTTTAGATCTAAATATTTTGGTTTGTTAGTAGAAATTTGAGTTGCAGTTTTGTTACCAATTAACTGTGAAATTAAATTAGCTGTTTCCATATTATTGGCTGCAAAGGTAATACGATAAGTTGAGTTTGATAGAAAAGAGTTCATCCCAGCTTCTTCATAAATTCCTTTTAGCTGTTGTGTATCTTGAATGATAAGGAATAATTTAACTCTATAACCACGAAAATAAGCAATACCGGCTTGAAATTGCTCTAATTTTCCTAATGTTGGAAACTCATCCATCATCATTAAAACACCAGTTTTTTCTTCTGGTCTTGGCATTCTAGCTGTAAAAAATGAAGCAGCTTGTTGATAAAAAATACCCATTAATGGTTTTAAACGAGAAATATTGTCGGGAGTTAAGCCAATATATAAAGTATGAGGCTCTTGTTTAAAATTATTTAAATTAAAATCACTGGTTGATGTTGTTTTGTCAATTAATGGGTTAGCCCACAATTCTAAAGAAGAGTTGGCGGTTGAGGTAACAGAACCCCTTTCTTTATCTGGTTTTTGTAAATAAGCAGCAATGTTCATATAAGATACTGGATGAATATCTTTCCCCATAGTATCCAAAATAACAGCTAAATTATAAACTACATCGTCATTTCTTAATGTTCGAACAACTTCTCCCAAGGTACTTGGTTTAGACTTGTCTGCTAAAAGATAGAGCATTACCCCAACTAACAATGATCTACCTTCATTTTGCCAAAATTCTTGTTCTGGAAGTAAGAAGTTGGCAATTTTTTGTACATCATCTACCATTTTACCAGATTTTTTGGAAATCCAATCCATAGGATTATAACAGTGACTAATGCCATCAGGATCAGCCGGATTCCAAAGATAAGTTTTTTGATGTAATTTATTTTGTCTATAACCTGATGTTAGTTCGTAATTTTCTAATTTAATATCATGAACAATAACAGAATCTTTCCAGAATAATAAATTAGGAATTACAAATCCTACACCTTTACCAGAACCAGTAGGTGCGAATAGTAAAATATGTTGGTAGTCATCTGCTATTAGAAATTTACCCTTGTGAACACCAAGCAAGACTCCTCTTTTTGCCTTAAGACCCATCTTGCTAATTTCTCCATCACTGGCCCATTTTGCATTACCATGAATAGATTCTGGCTTTTTAAATGGTCTCCAATCCATTAATGGCGCCCTTATATTCCACAATATAATTGATAATATAGTATAAGGTATAAATGTTGTTAGATATAATTTGGGAACAAAATAGTTAATTTGTGATGTTGTGGTTGGAACAGAGCTGTTCCAGTCCAAATAACTTAGATTTTTAAAATAAAATATCCAATATTTAATTAATATATTCCATAATCCCATTATTTTATCCATATCGGGTAAGGAAATATAACTAAATGCTACTTCCCAATTTTGTGCCATAGTTACCGCTACAAGTAACATTGTAATATAGCCACAGATAAGAAGTATTGTCAATAATAGTAGAGTTATAATAGAAAAATTTCTAAAATGCCTTACTATTTCAGGGGTGTCATCACTCATAAATAGGGAATTTTAAGCATAAATCTTTAACCTCTAATCTAATTTTTTCTTCTATATTTTTATTTTGCTCTATTGAAAAATTATTTTTTACAAATGATTCTAATGTATCACAAATAAGGTGACCAATCTTTTCAAATTCTTTTTCTCCAAAACCTCTTGTTGTTCCTGCTGGCGTGCCGAATCTTAGGCCAGATGTAACAAAAGGGCTTCTGGGATCATCCGGTATGGCATTTTTATTACAAGTTAATCCAGCTCTTTCTAAGCATTTTTCAGCATCTTTTCCTGTTAAATCTTTTAGAGGAGTTAAATCTGCAACCATTAAATGGCAATCTGTACCACCAGTTGTAATTTCTAGACCACGATCAATTAAAGTTTTTGCAAGAATCTTAGCATTTTTAACGACATTTTCCGAATAGTTTTTAAATTCAGGTTTTAAAGCTTCTCCAAAGGCAACTGCTTTAGCGGCAATAATATGCATTAAGGGACCAGATTGTACACCTGGAAATACAGAAGAATTTATTTTTTTGGATAGGATTTCATCATTAGTTAAAATAATGCCACCTCTTGGTCCTCTTAGAGTTTTATGAGTAGTTGAGGTAATAATGTCTGCAAAACCAACAGGAGAGGGATAATTACCGGTTGCAATAAGACCAGAAATGTGAGAAATGTCAGCAATTAATAAAGACTTTACTTCATCTGCAATTTGCTTGAATTTCTTCCAATCAATAATTCTAGGATAAGAAGATGTACCACATATTATTAGTTTAGGTTGATGTTTTATGGCTAAATCCCTTAACTGATCATAATCAATTAATCCATTATCTTTCCTAATGCCATATTGTATAGCATTGAACCAATTACCTGACAATGTTTTATTAGCTCCATGAGTTAAGTGCCCTCCTGCTGGCAAAGACATACCTAAAATAGTATCATTAGGCTTTAAAAAAGCATGATACACTGCTAAATTAGCACTAGCACCGGAATGGGGTTGTACATTGGCAAATTTTGTTCCAAATAGTTGACAAATTCTGTCAATTGCAATTTGTTCTACCTCATCCATAAATTCGCAGCCACCATAATATCTTTTACCTGGATATCCTTCGGCATATTTGTTGGTAAAAATGCTGCCGCCGGTTTCTAATACTGATCTACTAACTATGTTTTCAGACGCTATTAATTCAATTGTATATTTTTGTCTATCAAGCTCTTTTTGTATTGAGTTATAAATAGTTTTGTCAGTTTTTTTAATAAAATCAAGCATTTAGGTTGGGTCAATAATTTAGTAACTAATACCATTTTTTATCTTTACCTCAAACCCTTAGTAACAAAAATTACTTCAAAGTTGAGAAATGATATATTTGATTTTATTATAAATATAATTATTTTTAAACAATTTTCTTTATGATTTAAAGAATATAGAAAACAAAACAAAATTGTTTAAAAATTTGTAGGCAAACAAGCGCCTTAATTGCTTATTTCTTCTATCTATAAGGAAAATTTTGTAGTAAATTTAGGTATAATTACCCTTATAGATAGAGGAGGAAAGTGAAAAAAGTCAGTATCTTTTTCTGATCTTCTAGTAAAATCTTTTATTTTGATATGGTCTTAGTGACCACTCCATTCTATTGATTCTAGGTCAACTCCTTCTTCTATCATTTCCCATAGAGGGCTCAAATCACGTAATTTTTGTACTTTTGCTTTTACCAGATTGGCAGCATAATCAACTTCTTCTTCAGTTGTAAATCTACCAAAACCAAATCTAATAGAGGTGTGGGCTAAGTCATCTCCAACACCAATGGAGTGTAAAACATAAGATGGCTCTAGTGAAGCAGAAGTGCATGCGGATCCAGATGATATAGCAAGATCTTTTACCGCCATAATAAATGATTCTCCCTCAATTCCTGCAAAGCTAAGATTGATATTTCCTGGTATTCTATGTTTTTTATCGCCATTAAGGTATATCTTTGTTACATCTTTTAATGAATTCATGAATCTTTCCCTTAATTTAACACATTTATCATTGTCTTGTTGCATTTCCTTTTTAGCAATTTTGGCAGCTTGGCCAAGACCGGCAACTAAAAATGGCGCTAGGGTTCCTGACCTCAGACCTCTTTCTTGACCACCACCGTTTATTAATGGACGAATTCTAATTCTTGGTTTTCTACGAACATAAAGTGCGCCAATGCCTTTTGGTCCGTAAATTTTATGTCCAGATATACTCATTAAATCAATATTTAATTCATTAACATCTAAAGGAATTTTGCCAAATCCTTGAGCTGCATCTGTGTGAAAGAAGACACCTTTCTTACGACACAATTCTCCAATTTCTTTTAGTGGCTGAATAACCCCAATTTCATTGTGAACTGCCATTATTGATATCAATAGGGTTTTATCAGTAATAGTATTTTCTAATTCTTTTAAATCGACTAAGCCATTCTTCTGAACTTTCAAGAAAGTTACCTTACCTCCTTTTTGTTCAACTTCACGACATGAATTTATAACACATTTATGTTCTGTAGCTAGTGTGATAACATGATTTTTGTCATTTTGATAAAATTCATAAGCACCTTTAATTGCAATATTGTTAGATTCTGTTGCGCCGGAAGTAAAGATAATTTCTTTAGGATGGGCATTGATAAGTGATGCCATGTGTTCTCTTGCTTCCTCTACGATTTCTTCTGCTCTCCAGCCAAATTGGTGGGTTCTTGAGTGGGGATTGCCAATTTCATTTTTTAGAATATCACACATATATTCTGCTACTCTTGGGTCAATTGGTGTTGTTGATTGGTAATCTAGATAAATTGGTAATTGCATATTTATTTTTTTATTTTTTGATAAAGATTTTTCCATATTTTAATGAATTTGTCGATTTCTTCCTTAGTGTTATCGGTTGCAAAACTAACTCTTATGACATTCTTGGCTAGAGAATCATTAATTCCCATTTCAGATAATATTATTGAAGTTTTGGATGATCCAGAACTGCAAGCAGATCCAATGGCAATAGAGAATCCATTAAGATCAAAATCAATTAATTGAGTTTGATTATCTACACCCCTCATAGCAACAAAGCTAGTATTTGGCGTTCTTTCGATATCTTTACAAAAAATAACTACATCATCATTAGCTATCCTTTTCAACGACTCTTCAAAATAATCACGTAATTTTTGTAATTCCTTATATTGGGGTATTTTTTCTTTTGATATTTCGCACGCCTTGCCCAAACCTACAGCTCCAGCAATATTATTTGTTCCTGGTCTTTTTCCACTTTCCTGACCGCTACCATAAAGGATTTGTCCAATTTTAATACCTTTTCGTATTAATAGTGCCCCAGATCCTTGAGGTCCGTTTAACTTATGAGCAGATAAAGAAGCTAAATCAATATTTAAATCTTCAATATCTAGTGGTAATTTTCCAACAGCTTGAGTCAAGTCACAATGAAAAATACCACCATTTTGATGCGTGATTTTAGCTATTTCTTTAATTGGAAATATAGCGCCAGTTTCATTATGCGCAAACATAATAGAACATATAAATTCTTTACCATTTAATTTTGATATGATATTTTTTAGGTCTTCTATATCAGTTAATCCCTGTTTTGAAGTTTTAACAAAATAATGTTCTACCTGTTTGGCAACATTAACAATTGCTGGATGTTCTACTTGACTGGTAATTATTGGTAATTTTTTACCTCCAAGTAATGCTAGATTATTTGATTCAGTTGCTCCTGAGGTAAAAATTACATCATAATTATCGCCATTTAGTAATTTTTTAATTTGATTTCTAGCATTATTTAATTTTCTCATTGCCAATCTACCATGAGAGTGAATTGATGAAGAATTTAATGGAAGTTTCATAATTTCAACCATTTCTTCGATTATTTTATTGTCAACTTTTGTTGTTGAGTTATTGTCAAAAAAAATCTTATCTTTCATATAGTTAAATCTTTGATAGTGATTGATTCAAAATAATTTTTTATTTTACTTTCTAATCCTTTCCATAATTTATGGGATTTACATTTTGTGCTTTTTCCCAGACAATTTTGTGTTTTTGTACAGTTTGTCATTTTTATTGATTCATCCACTGCTAATATTATTTCATAAATGCTAATATCTTTTATATCCTTTAAGAATATGTAGCCACCACCAGGTCCTTTGACAGAGTCTATCATATTTGCCTTTTTTAATTGAGAGAATAATCTTTCTAAATATGAAAAAGATTTTTGTTGATTTTTAGCAATTCTAGATAGTGAAACTGGCTTTCCATTGTTTAATCTTGCCATTTCAGCCATTGTTTCAACAGCATATCTACCTTTTGATGTTAATATCATATTCAAAAATTGATTTATGAAAACATAATAAATATACTTCAAATTGGAGTATAGTCAAGTATTTTAGTTGAGTATTTAAAGTTGTCTATTAAGGCGTACTTTATATAGTCTAGTTAACAATAATATTTTGAAATATATCGGTCAATATATTACTATTTAATTTTTTGCTTGTCTAGGATATGATAATATTCCCTAACGTATGCATTATGATCTTTGAGGTTGGTAGAAAAATTATGTCCACCATATCCTGTAGCAACAAAATACAAATAATCAGTTTTAATAGGATTTAAAACCGCTTCAATTGATGCTTTACCTGGATTACTGATTGGCGATGGAGGTAAACCATATATATGGTAAGTGTTAAATTCTGATTTATTCCTCTTATCTGCATATGTAATTTTTCTTTCTAAAGATTTGTCGCCATAAGTAAACGAATAAATGATAGTAGGATCTGATTGTAATTTCATTCCTATTCTTAACCTATTTAAAAATACTGATGCTACTGTTTTTCGTTCTGATTCAAGAGAGGTTTCTCTTTCAACAATTGATGCTAATATAATAGCGTCATTTTTATTTCTAATAATTTTATTATTCTTATCCCTTTTTTCCCATAATTCATCTATAGTTTTGGTCATGGCCTTTTGCATTCTTCTGACAGTGGTTGCTTTATTATCACCGCGTGAATAGTAATATGTTTCGGGTAGTAATGATCCTTCTACCACATTAGGTGGAATTTTACCTATTAGTCCTTTGGTAGAGTTAATAATTTGTAGCGCACTATAAGATGAAAGGCCTTCAGCGATGGTAATTCTTCTAAAATATATGTATCCTTCATACATTTTATTTAAAATATCATAATAGGATATATATTTTTCAAAATTATACTCACCATATTTTACTTTTGGGTTATAACCCTTAAATAATTGTGATAAATAAAGAAATAATGTTGGGTGTTGTATAATATTTTCTTCATGTAAATTATTTATTACCTGCTTTAATGTTAGTCCACTTTTTATAACAAACATTTTATCTTCCTGATGTTTATTATTAGGAGTACGAAAGAAGATAATTGCAACAAATAGAGTTAAGACAAAGATAATAGTCGCAACAGATATGGCTGATATTATCTTTGGTATTATTTTAAGCATCGATATTTTTAAGTATTAAAGATGCATTTGTTCCACCAAATCCAAATGAATTTGACATTACAAAATCAATTTTTTTATCCTTAGCCTTATTTGGCACTAAATCTATTTTAGTTTCTACTGACGGATTGTTTAAATTTAAGGTTGGCGGTATAATTCCTTTATTAAGAACTAATGTTGAAAATATTGCTTCAACACTACCTGCAGCTCCAAGTAAATGCCCTATTGATGATTTGGTGGACGACATAAATAGGCTACTTTTATTACCAAATAATTTTTCAATAGTTTTAAGTTCTATATCATCTCCCATTGGAGTTGATGTGCCATGTGCATTAATATATTGAATTTTTTCAGGATTTAGCTTGGCATCAGATAAAGCCATATTCATAGCATTAGTTGATCCTCTACCTTTTGAGTCTGGTGCTGTAATGTGGTATGCATCTCCAGATAACCCGTATCCTACTACTTCTCCATATATTTTAGCCCCTCTTTTTTTAGCATGTTCGTATTCTTCTAAAACTATTATCCCAGCTCCTTCTCCCATTACAAAACCATCTCTATCTTTATCCCAAGGTCTTGATCCAGCCTCAGGATCATCATTAAAATTAGTAGATAGGGCTCTCAGAGCAGCAAATCCTGCTATAGCTGTTTTGCAAACGACAGATTCAGCACCACCGCAAATCATTATATCTGCTCTATTATCTTGGATTATCTTAAAAGAATCACCAATAGCATGAGTTCCTGTTGCACAAGCTGTGACAACTGAATGATTTGGCCCCATAAATCCATGTCTAATTGAAACATGGCCAGATGCTATATTAATTAAGCTAGAAGGTATAAAAAATGGACTAACTTTCTTGGGGCTTTTATGATGTGCTATTTCAACATTTTTCTCGATTGATTTTAATCCTCCAATACCAGAGCCAATTAATACACCAGCTCTAGGTTTTTGAGATTCATGTTCTATTTTATATCCAGAGTCAGATATTGCATGATCAGCAGATATTATGGCAAGAGTTGTAAAATCATCGACTTTTTTTTGCTCCTTAATGTCAATAAATTTAGTAATAAATTCTTTTTCTAAATTTACTTCGGCAGCAATTTTACAAGATACTTCGTCAGCTTCGAAGTTAGATATTTTTTTAATTCCAGATTTACCAGAAATAAGATTTTCCCAACTTGTATTTATGTCATTTCCTAAGGGTGTCACTGCACCAATACCTGTTATTACTACTCTTCTTTGCTTCATAATTTATTATTATTTTAATATAATCTAATTTCTAACATATATTTAATTAAATATCGATAAAAATTTTCTAATTTTTAGATGGAAATAGTTAACTTAGGATACAATAGTTAACAGAAATTTTAAGATAATTATTAATTAATAGATAGTTAAAGTTACCACTTGAGGGGATGAATAATAATCTGATTTATCCAAATGTTCTAAAGTATTAACTTCGTAATAAAACCAAGATTTTAACAGAGGAAGTTATTGGTAAATAAATTTAGGGACAAAGAATTTAACTTCTGTCCACCCCAGCAGTAATGTCTCTAATTAATTAAATCATTTTCCTTATAATATCTTAACGCTCCTTTATGTATTGGAGCATGATTTCCATCTTTAATAGATTTATTCACCGTCATAGAAGAAAAAACAGGGTGTAACGTTTTAAAATTATCAAAATTATCAAATACTGCTTTAGTTATATTATATACAATTTCCTCGCTGATTTTAGAAGATGTAACCAAGGTGGCCTTTATACCAAATGTTCTTATATCTTTTGGATTGTTTTTATACATACCACCAGATATGAATGACTTAACATAAGAAGGATTTATTTTGATTAATTCTTTGATTGTTTTTTCATCTATTTCGAGTATTTTTACTTTACATCCAGAGTTGCTATATTGTGTTACTTCCTGCAATACTCCGTTTGGATTACCTGCCATGTAAGTTATAGCATCTATATTTTCATCACATAGAGATTTAATTTGCTCAGTCGGAGAAAGATGAGTAATTTTAGTAAAGTCAGATTTTTTCCATTTTTTTGCTCTTAGAAGAACGTCCATAGTGGCATAAACACCTGAATCTTTTGCACCAAAATTAACTACTTTTCCTTTTATATCATTCAATTCTTTAATACCAGAATCTTCCTTTACTATAATAGTAAAAGTTTCTGTATATAATGAAAATACTGATCTTAGATCTTTAAAAGGTTTTTGATCTGCAAAAAAACCGGTACCCTTATAAGCGTGATATTGCCAGTCTGATTGTGAAATACCAAATTCTACAATATTAGAGCGTATTGCATTAAGGTTGGCAACTGAACCTCCTGTAGATTCAACCGAGCATCTTATACCATGTTCTTTTCTACCTCTATTTACCAAGCGGCAGATTGCTCCACCAGCTGGATAATAAACTCCAGTAATTCCTGCGGTTGCTACATTTACATATTTTGTTGCAGCTGACAAATTATAAGAAAATAATATTGCAATAAGGGTAAGTAAAGTTGGTAGGGTTTTATTTAACATATATATACAATGTGATTTCATTTTTATACTTATTAATTTCTATCTTTAGTCCAAAATATTGAATTCATTATAAATATTAGGAAAAATTATTACAACAAATAAATTAACCCTTGTTATTATTATATCATTTATTGCCCTGTTGCACCGCCATTACGACGATAATCTGCCGCACCATAAATCTTATCTCCTTTTATTGATATAGCTGTGATGCCGCTACTAATATTTTTAATTTTTACATTATGACCAATTTCTTGTAAGTCTTTGGAAACTTTTTCTAAATACGTCCCTTTTTCTAATTCTAGATTGTTGTTTATGGCAATAAAATTAGGTAAAGCAATTGCTTTATCAATATCCATTTTCCAATCAATATAAGCAATTATAGTTTTAGCTACATATTGTATAATTCTTGGTCCTCCTGGTGACCCAACTATTAATGTCAGATTGTCTTTTTCGTCAAAGACAAATGTTGGTGTCATAGAACTTCTAGGTTGTGCATATGGTTTGACTCTATTAATAGCTTTTTTACCATTTATTTTTGGCTGAAAAGAAAAATCTGTCATTTGATTATTAAGCATAAAACCATCAACTATTAAGTTAGACCCAAAAAGATATTCTATAGAGCTAGTCATGGATATAGCATTACCATCTTTATCAATTACTGATATATGAGTTGTAGAATTAGCTTCAAAGGCGTTTTGGTTGATGTAATAATTATTACTTATTTTAAGGTTTCCTGGCTTTAGTTCAGAAATAATTTTATTTGGTTCAATTAAATCTGATCTCTTTCTTAAATATTCTTTATTTAGTAATTTTTTAAGAGGAGTATTCTTGTTATCTGCTATATATTTATTGCGATCTTGATAGGCTAATTTTGTTGCCTCTGCTATTAAATGTATAGTTTTAGGGGATGTTGGAGATAAAAATTTTAGGTTAAATTTTTCTAATATCGATAATATTTGCAATAATGTTATCCCGCCAGAACTAGGTGGCAACATAGAGCATATTTTATATGAGTGATAATAGGAGCAAATTAACTCACCCTGTTTGCTTTTGTAATTTTTTAAATCTTTTAGTGATAAGTAGCCTGGATTATCAGAATTTTGTACTTTTGTTACTATATTTTTTGCAATACTACCTTCATAAAATGGTTTAATACCTTTTTTTGCTATTATGGATAGGGTTTTGGCTAAATCTTTATTATATATTATTTCGCCATTTTTTTTAATAGTACCATCTTGATTAAAATATAATTTTTTTAATTCCGGGTTATTTTTTAAATACTTAACATCTTTTAATATTGTTCTAATTTTATTATCCATTGGAAAACCCTCCTTTGCTAATTTAATTGCTGGATCAAATAATGCTTTCCATTTTAATTTTCCGTATTTTTTATGTGTCTGACTGAGAATTTTTAAAAGTCCTGGAGTTCCAACTGACAAACCTCCGTTAACCGCTTCATGAAATGACATTACTGAGCCATCATCTTTAATAAATATTTTGTCATGTGATTTTTTTGGTGCAATTTCACGACCATTGTAATAAATAGATTTGTTATTTTTTTTGTCATGATATAGTAAAAATGCACCACCACCAATTCCAGAAGATTGTGGTTCTACAACATTAAGTACCATTTGTGCAGCAATTGTTGCATCTATAGCATGACCGCCAGACTTTAGCATTTTGGCTCCGGCATCTGAAGCTCTTTTATCAAGAGTGGATACCATAAAATTCTCAGCTGCTATTCTGGATGTTTTTTTAAATTCAGGATATTCTTCCCCATGCCAATCATCATTATTATATGACTTATATTTTTTATTATCAGATTTGTTTAAAAGATTATAACCTAGATAATGTTTAGTTATATCCTTAGCAATATTTAAAATTTGTTGGTGAAATAATAATATTGTTAAAACACTAGTGAATATTATTATTATTGAGAATATTTTTTTTTGGTTTCTAGTCATCTATATTATCTGATTTAGGTAGTCTTTTGATAGATATCATCTTTATCTGATTATTTTTTATTTGTAAGATTTTAAATCTAAAATTGTTAAATTCAAATTCTTCATTTTTCTCTGGTATTTTACCTATATTAGTAATAATAAAACCACCAATTGTTGAAGAGTTGTCATCATCTTCTTTTAGATCCCAATTTAGCTCTCTATTTACATCTCTAATAGGAACCTTACCATCGATTTTGAAATAATTATGGGGTAATTTAATAATTTTATTTTCTTCTTCTTTTTGATCACTAAATTCTCCAATTATCTCTTCAATTATATCAAATAATGTAACTAGACCGTCAATTGTTCCGTATTCATCAACAACAATAGCAATAGATTCTTTTTTCTTTCTGAATTCCATTAATTGGTGACCAATTCTATTTTGAGGGGGTATGAAGAGTGGTTTGTCAGTAATATTTTCTAATTTTATTTTACTTATATCACCCGAATATTTGTTAATATTCATTATTAATTTTCTTATATCTAAAATTAAAATTATATTATCTTCATTTCTGTCCCAAAGGGGTATTTTACTATGATTAATCTCAAAAGCTTGTTGTATAATTATATTTAAATCTTGCTGATAATTGATAGATTTTATATCTTTTCGATGAGTTATAATTTGCGATATCTCCACCTCCTTTAAGTCAAGTACTCCATTAATCATATCCTTATCTGCTTTTAAAAAGGCGCCTTGACTATGTTTTAATTCCACTACACCTCTAATTTCTTCCAAATGGGAGCCGGGATTCGGTGTGTTATCGTTATTTTCCTTATAAAGAAAATTGGTAAATTTGGTGCTAAAAAAAGTAAGGGGAAAAAGGGCTTTACTAAAAAATAATAAAAAGGGCGATAGGAAAAGGGCGGTTTTTTCAGATTTTTTTAAAGCATAAGTTTTTGGTGTAATTTCGCTAAAAATAACAATTAATATAGTCATAATTGCTGTTGCTAATAAAACCCCACCATCATCGCCAAAATATTCAATTGCTATACTAGTTGCAAGAGCCGAGGCCAAAATATTAACAATATTATTTCCGATCAGTATAGTTGCCATTAATTCATCCCTTTTTTCTAGTAATTTTTTAACTATTTTGGCTCTTTTATTTCCATCTTTTGCCAGACGGTGTATTTTACCTTCGGAAGAGGCGGTAAATCCTGTTTCAGATCCTGAAAAAAAAGCAGAAATAATTAATAAGATTATAATCGAAATTAAATATGTTAGATCGTGATATTCTGACATTTAAAGTTACTTGCTTAAAGTTGTTTTTTCTTGTATTTCTTTAGCATCAGCACTCAGTGGAGAACTAGATGGTTTTTGTTCTTTAGTTATTTCTGATAATTTTTCTACTAAAGAAGATAGGACATCTGAAGTTAAACTTGTTATTATTGTAACAATAGCATCTAAATTTTGTTCGTTTATATTTTGTGAACTACTTTTATTCAATAAATCCTTAATCTTCTCCCTTTGCTCCTCTTTGTTATCGGAATGGTTTTGTAAGAGAGTCTTTAGTGATTCTAAATTTGTTAGATTGCTTTCTAACACATTGTTTAGTGATTGAGCTAGATTGTCTATATTGTTTATATTGATAGATAATTTTATGTCGAAAGATTTACCCCCACCTTCTTTATTTTGTGATTGCTCAGGTTTGTATGAAGCCGTAGCCTGATCATCTGTCATTGCATCAGCATATTGTTTTATGTCACCTATGTCAGCTATTGCTTTTTGTAGCTCTTGGGGTGATGTTGCAGATGCAATATTTTGTATCTTTTGATTTACTTCACTTATTACTATTTGTTGACTAGTGTTACTTTTTTGCATTCTTACTAGATCTAGTAATTTTTGTAGTTCTTTTATCTCTATATTTTGTAAAGTTACATCAATTTTATCTTCTCCTTTTGAACTTTTTTTTATCTCATATTTTCCATCTTGTTGTAGAGTAATTGTAATATCTAAATTATTACCAGTGAGTAATTGATCTGTCATATTATAAAGCAATTTTATTGTTAATTAGTTACTTTACCTAATTGTAAAACAAAATTATATCACAATTTTTATAATGTTGCAAGAGATTTTTCTAGGTCATCTATCAAATCATCAATATTTTCTAGACCAACTGATAATCGACACAGGTCATCACCGATTCCAACTTCTGCTCTTCCTTCTTCACCCATATTAAAGTGAGTTGTGGTTGCAGGATGGGTAATGAGTGATTTGGAATCGCCTAAATTATTAGAAATATCAATTAATTGTAATTGATTCATAAATTTAAAAGCATTTTTTTTACCTCCCTTAACCTCAAATGCAATTAAACTACCCCCTTTAGACATTTGTTTTTTAAAAATATCATATTGCGGGTGGGATTTTAATTCTGGATAAAGAGTTTTGCTAATTTTTGCGTGAGAATCAAAAAAGTTAGCAATTTTTAAAGCATTTTGGCATTGTTTTTCAACCCTTAAAGTGAACGTTTCAAGACTTTTAAGAATTAGCCAAGCGTTAAAAGGGCTAAGGGCGGGTCCAGTATGGCGGTG
>TARA_Y100000385_G_scaffold142147_1_pt1 | contig 21131 bp, 11 predicted proteins | sample TARA_Y100000385 | Tara Oceans TARA_Y100000385 (sample SAMEA2620980) | marine metagenome | biome: marine biome (ENVO:00000447); feature: surface water layer (ENVO:00002042); material: "saline water (ENVO:00002010), including plankton (ENVO:xxxxxxxx)" | depth 5 m
GTTACAGGAACTTTGGGTATGGTGCCCAGTTTTTTTGTTCCTTATTTCATGAGCTCTAATAATTTAGCTACTCTATCTTTTTCATATTTCAAAGCTGCAATGTCGGCTTTACTTAATCCTAAGCTATCAAGCTTTCTTACTTGATCTGCCTTACTCAAGGCTTTATACTTAGCTGTATCAACAGCTTTTTTATCTATCTTTATTTTCCCACCTTTATTTTTGTGTATTATTAAATCTATCTTAGCTTTTTCAGACTTTGCGTTTTTAATTGTGTATTCACCGTAACCTAAACCTTTAAGCATTTTTATCTGCTGAGCTGATGTTAACTTCTTAATAGTATCATAGTCTGTAGAACCCTTAGCTGCCTTATAAGCTTGAACTGCTTTAGCCGCTTTAGCTTTTTCTTTTTCCTGCCTTTTTAATTCATCTTCTTTTTCTCTTTGCTCAGGAGAGAGATTAGCTCTTCTAGTATCTTCTAGTTCTGAATCACTTTTACTAGGCTCTAACTGCCACTTAGGCCAACCAGCTAACATAGCTATTCTTTGCCACAAATCATTCTCTTCGTTTAAAGCTCCTTCAATGTTTTTCATTTTATAAAACAACCTGTCAATAGGAACGTTAGTAGTAGCGGAAATAACTTTAGCAAAAGCTTCATAAGCTGGGTTATCTAAAGCAAAGCCTTTATCAAATATAACTTGTCTTCTTTTTTTGCTATCAAAATGCCAAGCGGCTTGTTTAAGTTTAGATATTTTAGAATTTATAGGAGGAGAAAATTGTGTTAACTTCCAAACAGCATCTACATACTCAGGTCTTTTTCTATCTGATCTTTCATATATATCTAATAAAAAGTTTTTACCTACTGATACTGCTGCTCCGCCGATACCTAAACCTCTCAACATGGAGTCAAGCATTCCATTAGCTGTATTTAAATATTTTTTCTGTTTAAATTCTTCTTTTTCTTCATCATCATCTCCAAACCCTATAGCATAAACAGCTTGTTGTAAAGCATTGAATATAACATTTTGAATCACACCGTAATATATAATCTTACTAACATGTGTCTTAGCATCTCCTCTACCATTAGCTAAATCTTGTATAGCTCTTTTTTGTATACGAGCATATTGCATAGGTGTGTTAGCAAAAGCTAATATAATTCTACCTAAGTCACTAGACTGTTGAGCTGATATTTTGCTTGGATCAGATGACTGTTGAGACGTTTCAGATACTTGTCTCCACTCTATTAAAGCTTGCGCTTCCGCTTCTTCTTGTGTTTTGTTTTCGTTCTTTATTAAATCATTAACTCTATTTCTGTAAAATGTAGCACCACCTGAAGCTATGGCAAAACTATCCGCATACTGGGTAGGTAAATAACCTTTTTGAAGTATATAGTTTAATGCAGCTTTAGCTTTGTTTTTACTTGTTGAAGCAGCATCTGCAATTTCACTTTCTGATATGTTAAGTTTTAAACCATTACGTCTATCTTTTAAATAATCAGAATTAATAAGCTTAACAAAATCTTTCCAATATTGAGGTTGGTTAGCAAAAGCTTTACCAGCCATTAGTGGATTATTAAAATTCCAGTTTAAAAAGTTAACAGCAGATATAGTCTGCAACACTGCTGATCTTGTATTAAAAAACATTATAGTACCAACAGACCCGTTTATATAATCAAGAATTTTATTGCTTAACCTATTACCAGTGTCTAATCTATTTCTACCAGACTTCATTCTACCCAATATACCTTCTAAAGCTTCTCTATAGTTAGTACCATATAAAGCTTCTAGTTTATTTAAGTTTTCTTTAGAATATATAGCATCTACATTCTCTTGCCACTTAGTTAAATACTTAGATCTTTTTTCTGTATTTATTAAATCTATTAAATCAGTTGTTATAGTACCTGTTAACCAAGTTTCTTTAGGTTTAGAATATCCATCTCCTTTAGTTATAGTTAATATTTGTTCAGCAAACTCTATTAGTTTAGGATCATTTTCTACCACTGACTGCATTTCTTTTAGATCAGTTTTAGATAAACCAGGAATATCATAATCCATGCTTTTAAACAAGTAAACTCTAACTGCTTGTTCGTTAGTCATACCCGTAGAATTTTTCTTTCTAAGATCTTTAGGTACATTTAACGATTTCTTTAATTGCTTAAAGTCATTCATTAAATTAAGCCTAGCCGCTGATAAGTTCTCTTGTGCTTTAGTATAAGGATCTAGTAAATGTGTTTTATACCAAGCCATTTGGCTATCGCCAATACTGCCCTTACCTAAAGTTGGATATATTAATCCTAAAAAATCTTCAGCAGAGTGAGGTATAAAAAATTTAAACTTGCCTTTACTAGCTCCTCTAGTCTTAGCTTTAGCAGCAGAATACTCTTTATAAAACTCAACCCCAGTTGTTTCTTCTAAAAGTTTATTAAATTGAATATCTAGCTTTTTACTCTGTTGGATTTTAGCTTGTTGCACTTTTGATTTAACATCTATAACACTTAAAGCATTTTGAACAGCTTTTACATTTTGATAAGCGTCATCTGCAAAATAAAAGTCATTGTAACCATCAGCGGCTTTATCTATTATCCAATTTGCTTTTGCTTCACCTGTAGAATTACCAAGACCAACTATGTTATTTCTTTTAAATTCTAAACCTTCTGCTTTTAAGAACTCGTATATAGCGTCTCTGGCTTCAGGAGCTCTTGCTGTTAGTACATATAGATCTTCATTTCCTCGCGCTTCTTTTATTTTTTTAGCGACATCAAATAATGGACCACGACCACCATCTGTCACTTTGTTGAAGTCACTAAAATCCATAACATACCCTTCGTCCATTAATCTTTTACCATCAGTGGCAAATTCTTCGGCATTTAATTGACCTGTCTTACCATCAGGAGATGTATAAAAAACTAAGTTTTTACTAGTAGCTAATGTATCGTCAAAGTCAAATACTCTTATTTTTTTAACAGGAGCATCTAATTTATTAGCATTAGCAAGAGCGGCATCTATACTAGCCGCTTTACTTAATAAAGTTTCAACGTCCATGTTTTCATTAACGTTTAAAACTTTAGATTGTTGTAATGTGTTTTTAGTATCTACTGTTGCATCATTTTGAGTCTTAGCTAAACTAGGTTCTCCATTGTTGGGAAATTTAGTGTAAACTTCAAGTCTTTTCTTAGCATCAGACAATTTTGTTTTACCTTTAACTACTTCTTCTATAAGTTTATTCTGTAAGTTAAACACATTTGGAAAATTCTGAACTGTTTCGGATACACCTAAACCAAACTCATCAGCTATGCTTTGGTTTGTTTCAATGTTTTTAATAGTATTTAAGTTAATACCTGACATAGCCATACGTATTATAGGATTAGTACCTATGTAAGTTCCTTCTGGAAGTGTAGCAGCATATTTAATGTCCAATAAACTATCATCTTTTTTAGAAAGTATAGTTTGATAAAAGTTTTCTTTAATATCTTTCATCACAGCTTTCGCCTGATTATTCTTAATAGCATAAAGAATACTAGCTCCTACAACAGATGCTGGAGGATTATGTTCTTCTCTGTAATCTTTTTTAGATCTTGTTTCTTTTTTACTACCAGACTCAAACACATCGGATATATACTTAAATGGAGCAGCAGACTTTATTAAACCGGAAGTAGCTTGATAGCTTTGTATAACTATTAAGCCAGCTACATCCATAGACAAAGGGTTTTGCTTATTATTAACGGAATTAGTTAACTGATTCACAACATGATCTAGCATATCCATATTCAACTCTTGTTGATTTTTTTCTGAATTTAATATAGACTTAACAGATCCTCTACCTTTTCTCATAGGATCTATTCTTTTGTATTTAGAACTAAATGGAGATTTATCCGCTGTTTTAATAAGTTCTTTATACTTAGGATCTTTAGCTCCCCAATATAGTCTTCCTGTTTTAGGCACATAATCACTATACTTTGCAACTTCTCTATCTATGGATTTATCAGAAGAGTATAATGGAATTTTTTTATTTTTAACTTTTTTTGGTTTTGCTATAACAACATAATCTCCATTATCTCTTTTAGCAAACTTTAAAGGCATATTAATACCGTTCTTTGCTGCATCTGCGTAACTTTTATATTTTTTACCATCCACAGTACCATAGAAAGTTTCTTTTCCACCGCTCATCATCAATGCGGATTCTATAGTTGCGACATCAATTTGACCATTTGCAGCAGCATCTTGCATTTGTTGTAAAAATTTTGGTCTGCCTTTTTCATTTATCGCACTACCATCAAAGCCTAATTCTTTAGCTACTTGATTTTTACTTCTTAACCCTGCAATTTCTTTTAACTTAGATATAGCTTTACCATCAAATGTTTTAGAAAAAAGAACATTTGGTTTAACACCGGTTTTTCTAGCAGAAGTAGCTTTTACTTGGTCAGTATCTCCTTTATTAGCTCTACTCTCTGGCATGAAGTCCTTAAACATCTTTTTACCAAAAGCTTCCATTAGCTTTCCTTTTCTATTAGAGTTGTTAGAGGGTGTACTATCAGTAAAAAACTTTACCATAGCTTCTGGACCTGGGTTTTTAATATCAAAAAGTGAAACACCTTGTGCTTCATTCTCTACAAAAGCTCTACCAGAATCTCTATATTTTCTTATCTCAGCTTGTGTTGTTAATTTTTTATTAAACTCAGTAAACATTCTAGGTTTACCTTGCTTTTGTAAACCTTTGTCTAGATCTATTAAATAATCAATACCTAAATCTCTTATATTATTATAGTTATCGTTTAGAAAAGTTTTATAATCTTGACCTTTTATTATATTTTCTTTAACCCATTTCTTAAGAGCAGGACCAGCGACTTGATTTACTTTAGTTCTATAGTTTTTAGCATTAACATCAGGTAGTTTACTTAATAAAGGTTCAGATATCTTTTTAAAATCTTTGACTTCTTGGGGTGTTAATCCTTTTTCATTACCTCTAACTATACTTCTTCTAAATGTAGATCGTGGTGCTTCTGCTGCTTCACCTTCATCTATTCTAGATATTATATCTTTATCTGCACTAGTATCTACAAAATCTCTAGTTCTACCCTCACTGTCTACAGCGTCAGTACTAGAGGCATTTGAGTCTGGTCTAGTAGCGTATTTCTTTTTTATATCTAATAAAGCTTTTTGAGCAATACCTCCTAATCCATTGCTTTCTTTTTTACCATATATATAACTAAACAAACTTCTTTTATTGCCATCAAGTTCTGGTTTAAAGTTTTTCAAAACTCTAAGATTTAAATCTTCTTTTAAATCTCTTAGTATGTCTTGTCTTATGTTTTGATCTAAACTCTGTAAATTACTATCTCTATTTATAACTTGTTTTAAATAACTTTCAAAATTACTATTAGAATCTATAGTGTAAAAAGCATCTATAGCTGCTTCACTATTTTTAAAATCATCATTTGTCCGCAAGTCTTGACTTAAGTTTTGATCAAATGAATTTGACATAGACTTAACATCAACTTTTATAGGTTTAGCCTGAACAACTTTAGAAGCAGCTTGATTAATTTCGCTTTTTATTGTTTTGTCTTTATCAATATTAACAACAGGAGTTTTTTCTTTTACTACTTCTTGAGCGATCTCTTTACCTTTAATTTTAGTTTTATCATCTATCTTTACATCCCCTTTTATTACCTTCTCTTGAGCTTTACTAGTTTTACCTCTTGAAACATTACTAACGTAATCATCTATAATCTTATCTATGTTGCCCTCATTAACCTCTACAGAGCCAAAACCAGCACTTCTAAGAAGCTTTTGAATATAATCCATAAATTTCCTTGCGTAAGACTTATCTTGATCAAATACGCCAGCTTTTTTAAGTTGAGCATAATATGTTAAAGTTTCCTCCGCTACTTGTTGAGCAGTATAATTAGGGTCGTCTTCATATTTTTTTAATTGAGTTTTAATAGCTTCAGCAGCTTCAGGATTTATTTTTTCCATTTTTTCCATCAAGCTATTAGCTAATGAAAATACTACATCTTTATTTTCTTCTTTGTTAAGAGCTATGTTTAAATAGTTATGTAATCCTTCATGTTCTAAAACGCCTTCTGCAGCTTGATCAGACATTAGTATAACACCTTGGTCAGACAAGTAAGAACCTTCAGCACTAAAATCTCCAGTGTCAGGATCTATTAAACTTTCTACAGGCACATTATATTTTTCAGCTATTTCTTGTACATTATCAGCGTTAAAAGTAACTATTTCCCCTTTAAAATCTTCTTCTATTTCTCCTCTTTCTTTCTTGATATCTATTACTTTTTGCAGTTGCTCTGCTACAACATCTTCTGCACCTTTTTGTCTAAAGTTATTAGAGTCACTTGATAAAGCTTTTATTTGAGCATCTATATTATCTATTTCATCTACTATTCTTCCGTTAGCTTTTTTATCCTTACCCTCTAATTTAGCTTCTAAAGCATTTTTACGCTTAGTTAATGTAGCTATATCTATTATAGTTCTGCCATTTAAACCATTATCTATATTACTATATATGTTATAGTTCTCTTGTACATCTAGTTCATACTGTTTAAACTCCTCTTCACTTATGTAACCTAGATTAAATTCTTCTTTCTTTTTAGCTATTTCTTGACGCATAGCATCAACACTCGCAGCATTATCAGCTATAGTCTCATAAAACTTATCTAACTTTTTTAATTCTTCTCTACTTAAATTCTCTTCTGGTTGTGTCAATAACTTCTTCTGATCCATGACAACGTTTATAGAACCACCTAACATACCAGATAAAAAAGAAACCTTTGACATATGGCTAAACTCTTTCCAAAAAGTTTTAGAATCCATGTCCATGAAGTTTTCAAAATTTAAACCTGTCATTGATTCAAAACCAGCATCAATGCCTGCGCCTATACCAGCTTCTACTATTTCCTCTGTTAATTCTTCAACACCCACTAATCCCATTCTTGCTCCTTTAGTTAGCACATTAGAAGTTCTTTTACCAAGGTATTTGTAAACAGCAACTTGAATATCTCTAGCGGTTACGTTACCAGTCATTTTACCTAAAACACTATTTGTTATCTTGTTTATTACAGTTTGACTATATTTACCACCATCTTTTAATATTTTTCCACTAATATAATTTAATGTCCCTGTTACAGCAGCTTGAGTATAAGAATACATTTGCTGCTTTGCAGGAGAAAAGTTCTCTTCAAATTTAGCTTTTGCAGCTGATCTAGACATACCTGGGTTATTCTCTCTTAGTTGTGAGATGTAATCATTTTTCATACCTCTAATCTTAGCTTTATTCTCGGCTAAACTAGAGAAAAAGAAACCTCCAAATAATCCTGTGACTGGAGCTGAGAAAGCTGCAGAGGCCATTTGAGTTAATGATTGAAGTGTTCCACCAATAGTTGATTGAGAAAACTGTCGGTAAAAAGCCTCATCCATCCCTTTAGGTGTAAATATTTCTTGAGCAGCTTTAATATCATACTCAAAAGCTATTCTATCTGCATTTATTTTACTCTCGTACCAATCAAATTTTGTGTCAGCAAAATCTTTACCTTTAATAGCTTTATTAACACCGTACTCTAAGTAATTAATAGCTGATGCAAGATCGGCAAACGCTTCAGCTTTACCACCTTGAACTCTTACAAACATATCTGTAAATGACTTTGATATAGCATGCAAGTAAGTTCCTTCACCTTCAGCGTTATCATAAACTATTCTATTCATTTTTAGCTTACGGTCATTAATGTAATCGGCTTGTTGATTAATACTAGCTAAAACATTTAGATCATCCATATTGTTTCTAAGAGATAAGCTAAGTGTATTCATTTCAACATCAACATTGTTTAGATTTTCTACAGCTTTATTGTAGCTTTTAAATAACTGTTTAGAATCTCCTTCGTAGTTTTTTATTATCCTCTTTTTTTCCTCTTCATTTTCTTGATAATATCTTTCTAAATCTTTTCTTTCTTTTTCATATTGTTTAAGAAGAGATTTTTCGTTTGAAGGATCATTTGCTATATCTTTTTTTAATTGGTCTACAAGATCTTGTGCTTCTTCATTTATACCAGCCTGCTCACTATTTACTCTAGCTAAATGTTCTTTAGTAGCAGTAAAGTTATCATCCATCATAGAAACTTGGTCAGCGACATCCTTAGCTTCTGATTTATAATCATGAAATAGTTTATTTTTTTGATCTATATCAGCCTGTATTTTATTAGCTAGTTTTTGTTGTTTCTTTATGTTTTGTTGTTGCCTTTTTACTAGCACTTCATCTACATGGTTTGTTTGAAACTCAGAAACGTTTTCATTTACAGCGTACTCTCCTTTTTCGTTTTGCACAAAATTTATAAACCCCTCTAATGACTGGAGCTGTTCTTCATTAGCATCTAAATTAAGGGTTTTATTATAACCAAATTCTGCAGACTTAGAAAAACCATTTTCCTTCATCCACTTTTCAGCGGCTTCTTCTTGTACATTAAAAAATATATTTCTAGTTTTATAGTTTTTTCTAGCTTGATCTATCACAGAGTCAGGCATTCCATTTGCCTTAGCCGTAGCTATTATATCTATAGAACCCTTATCGTTCATTACAGGTGCTTTATAAACAGTTACAATGTCGCCATCTTTATCAGCTCCTATATTATAGTTTAAAAAATTATTGTTTATTCTCTCTGTTACTGTCCTAGCTTCTTGTTGAGATATTTGTTTAGCTTCGTCAAGGTTAGCTACTTTAAATTTTTCTATTTCAAACTCACCTGTAGGTTCACCATTGCTATCTAATATAGGAATCTGCTCTCCGTTTTCATCTAATTTATAAGATATATTAACATTACTTATTACTTTATTTGCGTCAGGTCCTCTCTTGTCTTCTTCATTAAAGGCTATGTTAGGATTATTATCTTGATATATTTGATAGTTCCTAGCAGCTTTTTGCTGTAATTCATATTGATGAATTAAATCAGAATTTGCATCTTTTAATTCGTCTTGGATTTTTTTCTTTTCTTCTGGTAGTAAATCTGGATTTGTTAATAATCTATTTTTTTCTTTAACTAAAGCTTGAGCAGCTGTTATTCTGTCTGTATATAAATTAACATCCGCTTGAATAATAGGATCTGCTACTATTTCAACACCAGGAATATTAATTTCAAGCATAGAATCATCACCATCTAACTCGTTAAATTGATATGAAGAAACACTAGTAGTTCCATCTTCACTCTTAATATCTGGTTTTATTTCTCTAATTTTTTCCTCTATTTTTTTTCTTTCACTAGACAGTTTAGATTTGTTATGTGCTTCTATCAATTTAAGAAGCATAACATCTTTTTTGTTTTTATTAACCATGACTGGTTCTCCAGCTATTTCTTCTCCAGTGTTAGGATCTATTGATATAGGTATATACCAATCTCTATTTTCAGTAACAACTTTTGACAATGGATCTTCACCAGGTATATTTATAGTGACTTTTTCCTCTGTATCGTAAGCTTTGTCTTTAATATCGTTAAAACCTTTATTCGGAAGTTCTATTTTCTCATACCTAACTATACCTTCATCGTCATCTCCAAAGTTTATATTTAAATTTCTTAAATATTCATCAACCTGTATAGATTCAACAACTTTGGCTTTTCCCTTTTTGCCTACTTCAGTGTCATCTTCTATACTTACTAAATCATTTTTACCACCTTTATTAAATATTTTTAACTCTCCATCTATATTTACAACTCTATATTGATTCTTAGGTTTTTTCTTATCTTCTTTAGTTTTCTCTGGTTCTGTTTCTGTAGTTAAATTTTCAACAGAGTATGCCGATAAAATATCTTCCGATGTAGAATCCGTATTTCTTGCTGCTTGATTTCCCGCCGCTGCAGGTGCAGCACCCGTTGCAACGACTTCTGTCTTTTCCACGACCTCAAATCCTGGAATAATTTCTTTTTGCTTATCTTCTTGCGCAAGTTCAAAACCTTCTGGTAAAAAATCTTCAGCCATAATTTATTTTTTTCTAATTTTAGTTAACTTACCATTCAATGTTACTTCTACTTCATCACCTTTTTCAGCGATTTTAATTTTCTCTTGGTCTTCTTCTGACAAACCTACCCTACCAAAATACTCATCAAGTTTTGCGTTGTATTCTTCACTACCAGCTTTTTCTTCTTTAGTTGCTTTTCTCTCTGCTGGGTTAGTTTGACTTTCTCTTTGTATGTCTTTAGTATTATTATTGATAGTAGTAGTTGCTAAATAGTCTAACATCGGTTCGTAATACTCTGTGTAAAACGCGTCATACTTAGGATCACCGAACATTGGAACAACTTCCGGCCAAGCTGTATCTTCTGTTAAACCATCAGGCATCATATCTTCCCATATACTTTCACCATATTGATTTATCATTTCTTTATAACCACCGCCATCTCTATAATTAGATACTTTATTTCTTGTGTAATCAAATCTTTTAGAACCCATTAAAGCTTCTTTTAACTCAGTTTCTTTACCAACGCTCATAGTCCTAATAGGATTAGGTCCATCTCCTTTAGGTTCAGTGAAAGTGTCTATCATGTTACCCTCGGAGTTTTTATTAAAAGAGTCGAAAGCATTAGTCATACCTTTAGTAAGGTCTGGTACGTACTTTATATAAGGGTTTTTCTTATCAGTAACTACTTTATTAAATTCTCTTATATTCAATTCAGCACCAGTAACTGTATCATACAATACTATTGTTCCTCCTTCATGTCTTAAATCTATTTCTTCACCCGCTGGTCCACCACTTGATATTTTTTTTATTATAGCTAATTGTCCTGGAGGTGCACCGGTTACACTAAGTGTTCCAGGAGCTCCCATACCATCTTTGCTAGCTATATTAGCTGCATCGGTTATAGCGTCAGCACTTGCTAAAACTTTTGGTATAGCAGAACCATATTGATCTATTAAGTTTTTTATATTAGCTAAATCTTTTTTACCCAAGGAAGCATCTTTCATGGTTCCGCTGTCTAAATGAGTTTTAATTTCATTATATTTACCAATTAAACCATCAAAGAATGTTTCAGACTTTGCATTAAATCCTTCGTATTCAGATGAAAAACCTCCTACTTTGTCATATATTTTTTGCTCTTCTTTTAATACGCTTTTATTAAAATCTTTTAAACCTCTTTTCTTTTGAGTTAATAAATTTACACCGCCTTGTATTAAAGCCCCTATATTAGCGCTAGTGTTATCTTTAGTATTAGAAGCTATTAAAGCATCTCTTTCTTTAGCGCTAGCCATTACTGAAGCTAACATTGGATCTTGTTGACTCATATTTTATATTTTAGGTTAAGTTAATATCACCCATATCTATCTCTAGCTGCGCGGCTCTAGCTGCATCTACTCTAGCTTGTTGATCTCGCACGTCTTGTTGAGCAGCTGCAACATCAGCTTCATCTCTTCTATCTTGTATATTGAATTTTTGCATCTCTCCTGTAGCTTTCATTTTTTGTACGTTTTGAGCTCCTTCAGCAGCTTTTTTCTGATTAGCAGTTTCTTGCTGTTGTAGACTAGCTGATATACCTCTTTTACTTTTTAAAGCTGCTTGAGCCAACGCAGTAGCACCACCAGCTCCAGCTCCAGAAGCCTTCATAGCGTCTAAAGTGTTAGCTAAAGCAATATCAGCTTCTTCTGCTTGAAACTCAGACGCTTGAGTAGCAACACCTAAATTAGCAAATTCATTAGTCATATTTTCATACGGATTAAAAGCTTCTTGCCTATTTGCCTTAGCAGCGTCTAATGCTATTTTTTTACTTTGAACACTATCCTCCATTTCTTGCATTTGCGTTGCCATAGTGTTTCTTAAGCTAGTTCTTTCATCTTCTAGAGTAGAACTCGCGTTTCCACTTTTACATCCCATATTGTTATACTTTTTTCATTATTTTATGAAGCGGATCCTCATCCACATACCAATCTTTCTTTTTAAAAGTTGATATTAAACTTTTATTATCACTAACTGTTATTATGTATTTTTTACCTGCGTTTTTTACCATAGATTCTACTAGGTCCATTAAATACATTAACGACTTTGCTCTAGTTATTTTACTGCTTTTTTTATCTGATACAATCCAATCAAACCATACAACATTAGAGTTACTCCAATATAAGAATCCGGCTATTATCGGTTCTTTACCACTTTGTACCATTACTCCACCCTTACCATCATCTGGTAACATGTCACGAGACACGGGGTCCCAACCCCAATCTTTCCACCACTCTACTAGAGTATCGTAATCTTCTTCTGTAAGATTTCTTGCATTTAATTCCATTTAATTTAATTTAATATGACGACATAGAATAACTACTAGCCGCAGCCCAAAGTTCTTTAGGTCCACCTAATTGTGTTGTATTGTCTGTTTCTATTTTAACTGTAGCAAAATAACCTTTTATACCACTCATTTGAGCTCCGTATATTATCTCACCAGCCATAGGTGTTGAGTTGTTACGTAGGTTAGCTACATATCTATTTTCCTTTCTATCAAATCCAGCCCTTAATGTATACCCAGTATTGGCATCAATATATGAACCTTCATCATAACTTTTTATTGATAATGTATCATCGTCGTTTTGAACATAAGTAGATGTACCATCTGGATTAGGATCTTGACCTGTAAAACCAGAGTTATAAGATACAACTTTCCAACCGTTGCTACCTTCGTAAGAGATAGTATTGAAATTTTTCATAGCATCTGGCTGTACATTAAAAACAAACGTTATATTTGATGGTTTTCTTGTGCCATAAAATAAACCTCTTGTATCATTAGGTGTTGGCGCGTTAGAATAATACTGTTGATAAAGCTCTGTGGTGTTTGTAGTTGTTGAACCTCCAGTTGTGTAATATTTATTTAACATACTAAACATCTGTGTAGGCTTATAAGTAAAAAAACTAACCCAACCATTTATTTCTTCATCAAACGATAATGTTTTATAAGATTCTAATTCTTGACTTGCTTGCGCTGGAGATTGTTGTAATGAAACTAGATAGCTTTTAGAATAAATATCCCATCCACCTTTAATTTTACCTTTATAAAAATAACTTATAAGTAAAGTGCCAGAACTTAAAGAGTTTGCAAAGTTTTGAGAATAATAAATTCTTGTAGTTGCAAAATCTGGATTTTCAACTAAAGTTATATAACCTGGTTGCGTAATTCCACCTATAATAATCTGCATGCCTGGAGTTATATTTTGTCCAGAGGTTATAGTTGCTGTAAAAATATCTACAGAAGTTTCATTAGTTGCTCCACCCGTTTTGTAAGTCACGCTAATAGTTTTCTTTTGCCTTTTATTAGGTAATTCTGCTAGTCTATCTCTAAAGTAATCACGCATACCATACATACTTATTTCAGTTAATCCATCATTAGACAACCTCATTATAGCATTACGGTTTTTATCAGCAAAATACTTCCTATAGTTATATATTGCAAAAGATTCTGGGTTTTTACTTATTCCGTACTCTCCTTTATAAGGTACGAATTGACCTATAACAGCTGTAGCAGCTTGAGTTTGTGTACCGCTTTCAGTTGTATATATAGTATCCTTATCTATCAAGGCTCTATGTATCTTGTTTTCTTGAAAAACAATTAGGTTAGTATCCTCTGAATATGTCCTTTGTATACTGCCAAAAGAAATATCAATAGACTTAGTTATAGATTCACTAACATTGAAAACATTTGTTTGATTTACTCCTGTTCTAGAATTATAAACTCCAGAGTATATCAATGAATTTATTCTATTTTGTTGTAATGGATACTGTTCATCCAAGTAAGCTCTAACACCTTGATCAGTAGATGTATTATTATATCCACCTCTTATTCTTGATTCTTCTATGTAAAAGCATCTAGCCTTTGCGTTGTCAGCACTACCTACATACAAACCACCTGGTAGACCCAATCCTGGGAAAACACCCTTATTACCACTAGTATAAGAAGAGTTTGTCCTATAAATAGGTTGAATTCTTTTTAACATGTATGAATTATAAAAATCTACTTCTATTGTATATGCCATATTATAATTTTTATGATCTCTCTATTGGAGTTACAGGTGTTGCACTTCCACCACCACCAATACTACTATTTAACTCACTTACTAAACCGCTAGTTGAAGTTTCCCAGAATACTTCTAGTCTTGAATTTAAAGGTTTAACTTCTAAAGTACTAAAAACATAATTTTTATTGTACTCGCCACCTATTATAAACTTACCATTAGAACTTAATTGAGCCACTGGTGGATTTGAAGTAGCATTATATAATCCTTGAGAAGTTAAAGGTGTTAAATCAGTTCCTCTTTCAGTTGTTAGAACACTAGCATCAATTGTTATATCAATATTTCCAGTCCATTGAGATTGGCCGGCGATGTATTCAGGGTTAGATCCAACCCAATTTCCTATAGTACAGGCGCCATCACTTGGTAAATAACCATAACCACCGTCTGTAATTACGACCCATGCAAAATTATTTACCCCACTTGTGCTTACTATAACTCTAGCTTTAGCTCCTACACCACTTCCTCCAATTATAGGTCTATCGTAAACTGCAGTTCCAGCAGTTGTTCCTCCACCATTTGCAGCGTCTATCTTACCTACGTCTATTCCATCTGCATTAACGCTTTGTATACCTAAATCTTTTATTTTAGCTATATTATTAACCTGTATAAACTCTCTACCTACAAAGAAATTAGCACTATAATTTTCTTCCAATGTTCCATTATCACTGACGTCTGGATTAAATCCTACTCTAGGAAATAAAATATCATCACTTGTTCTGAACTGAGTTTGTTCCGGTTGAACTTCTTGTAGATCGGAAGATATTTTATTTATATTATCAGATATTAATGGAGTGTAATAACTCTCACTAGTTAAGTATTGATTAGTGCTACCGGCAGAGTTGTTTAAAGCTGCTAAAGGTCCAGTTGTATTTATATTAGGTAAATATACATTATAATATTCTTGTTCTGTTTGTTTAACAACAACTTTATATGTATACCATCCTAACTTATTTTCTTCGCCATGAAAGACTAACTGTGGATTAGAAGCGTCAAAATCTAAATCGTTGTTAAAATATACAATTGTTCTTGCTACGTTTATCTCGTTTACACTTCTAATAAATGGATTACCACCAGCATCTAATCCCGTTATTATATCTCCTACTTCTATATTTTCATTTACTGCAACTGTAAAAGTAAAGTAAGAAAGAGTAGCGAATGTTGTGGCGCTAGTAGTTTCATTATATGTTCCACTCTTATATAAACCTGGATACCCCTCAGCATATTCACCTGTTTGGGTGGATGGTATAGAATCTCTAAATAGCACTTTTAAAGAATTACCAAACCATTTAGAAAGAACTGGATCACTAAACTCTTTGTAAGGGCTATATACAGTGGAGCCGTTAAATGTTGAACCATCTAAGGTATATTGAGAAGCGTCTAAAGAGGATAATACAACGTCAGATTGTCTACCATATTTGTCAGATAAAACAATACCAACTTGATAGGTTCTATTTTGTTTTAATGTGTGATTAGGGTATGATACCCTTGAATAATTCCTAACAGTAGATGCTGCTGATATAGGGCTTGTAGAAAATTTTTCACTAACATTAATATTATAATCTAAGTTCTCAGGAGGCGTGTGTTTGTCTATAAAATTACCATAAACAACTCTATTACCAACAACAGATTGAGACAACGCTCTGACCGGAACTTTGTCAAAAACTCTAGTAGTTTCTTTTTCTGGAAGAGTTCTAAAAGGTTTTCTAGATTGGTAGTTGTAAGTATATAAACTAGTAGAGTTACCAGTTATGGAAGCATCTGTCACTGGTATAGTCTCTATAACTTGTATGGCTAAACCATTAGATTCTTTATATAGAATATCTATTTCCGTAACATTAAGTTTAGAAGCTAATTGGTTTACAGCATAGGGAGTTTCAATATTTAAAAATATATTATTAACTTTATTTTCAAAAAACTTTACAATTGTACTTGCTCCCGCAGATTCTTCTTGAGGTAAATAAATAGTTTGATTTTCTCTTGAAGGCGAATCAAAGAAGTAACCATCTTGTTTAGGAATGAAAGCCGGCTGCGTAAAAGGTGATATGACAGAATATTCTCCATCTTCAAATTTAAATCTATAAGCAAATCTAACAAATTTTTCTCTTAAATACTCGGCGTCACCAGGCCAGTTGTTTTTGTAATAACCGTTTAATGATGAAAATTGAATCAAATTATTTTCTCCAGCTACAAGTTCAGCTGGAAGAGTTTGGTTCAATTGAACTATAACTGTTGCATTTCCTGGCGTGTATGAAACATTTGTTACCAAAAACTGACCAGTAGTACTATTACTTCCTTCCACAATACCTGGACAAGTTACTCTCATGCCTACTTCTGGCACCTGACCGTTTATATTCACTACAACTACGTTAATACCAGCTGAGGTTTGCTCATAGATACCAGTACAACTTGGAGGTAACCAAACATCAGACGCATCTTGACATGAAGGATATATAAATGTTACACTTCCACTTAAATTACCAGATGCTAAAGTTCTATCTATAGTAAATTCAGCCGCAGCATCATTAATTGTGTTAATATAGCAGTTAAACTCTTCGTCTGAAGATGGTCTTTGAACAATATTCGTATACTTAAATAGCATGCCGGTATCTAACTTTGCTATATCTGAAGCTGAAACAACATATGGTCCAATTCCAGTACCACTAATTATATCTACTGTTACTGTACTATATAGATGTGGAGCAACATATGGGTAATACTTAGCGACAGATATTTGTTCTTCTGTAGTATAATGAGTACTACTAGCTATTGCTTTAGTTGTGTTTATTTTTCTTGGTTGATTTCTATTATCTGTCCAAAACAATAAATCTTCTATTAGATCAATACCATATATTGGATGTGTTTTTGAAAAGTTTAAAAACCTACCTTGTACTAGTATTTTATACTTATCTACAGGGTCAACAGCTTGGTTATCAAACATTAATATATAACAAGAAGCTCCATACGGCGCAGGATGATCTAGCTCATTGTCAGAAACATCTGTATAGTTTGTTGCAGTAAAAAAAGCCCTATCTTTTGCTTCATCTGTAGTATAACCTATGATTTCTAAATTAGGCACACCATCTAAACCCCAGTTTGTTATTATATTATTACCTAATATATTTTCCAAAGCTCCAACGTCTTCACCTTCTGATCTACTTATTTGTACGTTCTCTGCGTTTCTATACTCTCCTTTAGACAACAACCTATCATCTAAGTCCTTATTCATCTTTGATTTAACAAAGGTGTTTCTAATTTCTGCCATACTTAAAATTTAAGCCATTTAGATTTACCTCTAAATACTTGAACTATTTCATCTAGTTTTAAGTTAGATAATCTTATTTTAGCATTTCTTAATTTAGCTGATCTGTCTCGCTTATATCTTTGAACTATGTACTCTTGAACGTTAGCTCTGGTAGATAGTATAGAATAATTAATATGAGCATATAGTGCGTCCTCGGCCATCTTAGGCACCTTAGAATCCATGTCATAAGCTAATCCATCTGATATATATTCTAAAACAATTAAATTACCAGCTAAATCACTTGAAAAGCTAAACTGACCCGTTCTTTCGTTAATTTGAAAAAATCCATTTTGCTGAGAATACTGAGGATCTAGTCCATATCTTTGACCATAAGCCAGCTTCCACCAAGCCCAGTCATAAACATTAGCGTTTTCTCTACTTAACTCACCAGTTATATTATTAGTTACTTCTGTATTCCATCTTTCGTTTGTCAAAGACTGTGCTGCTTCATTATTTTCACCGTAACTATTTTGAGTGGGAACACCATCACTGTCTTGTATGGGTAATTCAGTTGGTGAAGTAGTTAGGTTATTTACTGGATATATAATTCTTTGAACACCACCTTTATCTATATAAGAACACCTAACATAATTAACATAGTCTTGTGGTATAGCCACAGATAAGCTAGGAGGTATAGTTAATTCTTGAGATTTAATAGATTTAAGAGTATCATACGAAAACTCTTGTAAACCTCTTTTTGCATGGAATATAATATCAGATCTTTTACATCTAGGTATTAACTTGTCCATACCTACATAAGCCACCATAAAGTTGTTTACTACATCCGTTAAACTTATGTATTCATAGCTACCATAATTATTGTCTATAGCAGGTTGTTTTAGTTTTATATAAACATTTGCAGCGGTGTAAGCACCTCTTAATGTTATAATGTTATTTAATGCATCTGAAACGTAAGACAAATTTTCTGCTTGCGCTACATTATTTAAATATATAGTATAATTAGAATTACTACCTATTTGTGCACCAGCGCTATTATAAGCACTAATAACCTTAGTATTAAAAGTACACGTAAAAGTTGGGTTAGTAATTGCGGATAGAGCAGAAAAAACTTGTTGTCCAGAATAATATTGTGCATTTGTTTCAGTAATCAGTCCCATGTTGTGTTATCTTTTAGTATTTGCTTCATTTGCAGCGGATAATTGTGACGCTGATTGTACTATTTGAGGATCTCTTATTATAACTCCTGCGTATTTTAGTATATCTATAATTACCTCTGTTTGTTGACTATCGCTTATTTCAAAGTTTACAGAAGCTCCACCTATAATAGGTGTTAATACAAAACCAGGAGTACCATCCCATATAAAAGCACCTGTAGTTGCATCAACCCCGTAAGCCCACACAACATTAGCTGGTTTTCTAATATAATTAAAACCTATATCACCCACTAAAGGAGTGTTGCTAGATGCAGGATATACTGTTAATTTATCTTGGTGATATGTAGCTATTGGAAAGTTAGTAGTAGGTTGAGTAAGCGGGGATAACTTTTGTTGATGATAATCTCTTTTACTTACTATTTCTAACTCAGGGTTATTTTTTCCTATTTCGTAAAAGGCTGAACCAAATCTATGTAGATCAGTTGGTTGTGTATAAACATTTGTAGTTACTGCTGATGCTGGACCATTTTTTTCAAAAACTTGAAACTCTTCACGTATATGATCCATTCTTGATGCAAACTCTACATCTGTTTTAGGCATACGTATATATTGGTTATAATCTTCAAAAAAGTTTTCAAAGATTTCCAACTGAACCTGTGTAGCTAATTGATTAAACTCATAAGGAGTTAAGTAGCCACGTTGTTCTTTATTAAGAATACTTAATACCGTTGTATATACCGTGTTTACGTTTATTGCCATTTTAATATTTTTATAAATAAAAAAGGCGGCCGCATAGCCGCCTTATATATAATCACTTGTTATTTTAACTTTTTCTCTATTGACTTATATACTTCTAAGCCTTCATCGGTTTTAAACCAAGCGGCCATAGCTGTATATGGATTTTCATCAAAAGGAACAGTCATTAATTTTTTATCATTACTAGCCCAAGTAAATGTTCTTTGGTCAGAAGATAAATTTATAATGTTATTTTCTCTAGCTACAATAGCAATATTTCTTAATTGAATATTGTCATCTTGAGCAAGTTCTATAAATAATTGAGGATTTCTTCTAGCGAATAAAAGTAAATCTCTTTTTAATTCTTTAGAACTTAATTCATTAACTGCACTACCTACTTCAACTCTTAATATAGCTTCTGCGAAATCAACATCCATCTCATTAGCAGCATTCATAGCTAATAGTTCTATTTCCAAATGATCTATTTGCTCTTCAGCTTCTTCAGCAGCATCAAACTCTTCGTATATTAAACCTTTATGAGGATGTTTATTTAAAAAATCTTGCAAATTTCTTTTTTCTTTAGGAACCATCAAATGTCCTGAACTAAAAACAACATGGTTTAAAGTTACTTGACCTTTTTGATCATCTACAAGAACACTCTCTTGATTTGTAGCATACCTTAATTCTCTTTCAAATCCTCTGTCTGGGTCAAACCATACTAGTGGATACCTTCTAGTGTGCTTACTAGGTAAAGTGTATGTTAAAGGTGTTTTTTCACCTAATAAATAGTAGTTTCTATCTTTATATTCCCAAGTATCTTTTTTAACCTCTTGCTTGGGAGCAGGAGTTTTTTTAGTTGTTGCCATAATATAATATAATATAATAATTAAAAAGACCCCGCCGAAGCGGGATCATTATTGTTTTCTTAAGATAAATCTACAGAAATAACTGATACTCCACCAGGAAGACCTGATAAAGTAATGTTTTGATTCGGTTTTTGACAAGCTTCCACTATTGCTTTATCAAAGCAAATAGCGATATCATTGTGATTACCCGCATCTCCACCAGTTGTTACGATAGACCATAGTCTTTCGTGGCCTGATTCTGTTTGAGATATCTTTGTTTCATTGTAGTCAGTGGATTCAGCTGGAATTACACAATTCCAAAATCCTGCACTAGGAGAATTTATAAACCCTTCAGATTCATCACCTAAAAGATCTTCTTCTATAACTGTTAGTACAATACTTCCTGTAAAGTTAGTGTCATTTCCAGCAATAGTTAAAACATCTCCTACTTTATAACCAGTACCAGCAGTAGCGGTTATTGTAGTTCCAACCATGTTACTACCAGTAAATACTGTATTAAAAACAGCTCCAGTTCCAGATCCACCTGTAGCAGCTAAACTAACTGGCGAACCAGTGTTTGCTACCCATGTAGCTCCAGAAACATCTAACTGTGGGTCATCGGCCGTTGGACCAATTGCACTAGCTATAAATCCACCTTGTAAAGGTACTATTATTCCATTTTGCATAATATATATTTTAAAAGGTTAAGATGGTTGAGGTGTACTCGCAACCGCGAATGGTATAGTTTCTGATAAATAAAGAGCATCTCCTAATTTATCTGAAGCTTTAATAATACCACCTGGGTTTTGATTAACACGCTTTACAAGAGCATCTAAATCATCTGCTGATTTCTGAGAAATAGCTGATGCTAGTTTTACATTAACCGCCCAAACGTTTGTACCATCAGCTGAAGCTACGTTGTAGTAAAACAACACGTCAGCGTCTGTCTCATCGTTAGCAGCTAATCCTACTCTGTATACATTTTCAACGTTCAAATGTAGATTCTTGTTAGCATCTACCTTGAACTCCATAAAATTTGCCATAATTCTTATTATTTAAAAGATTAATAAAGTGGGGATTTCTCCCCACATTA
>TARA_Y100000385_G_scaffold72406_1_pt1 | contig 21017 bp, 29 predicted proteins | sample TARA_Y100000385 | Tara Oceans TARA_Y100000385 (sample SAMEA2620980) | marine metagenome | biome: marine biome (ENVO:00000447); feature: surface water layer (ENVO:00002042); material: "saline water (ENVO:00002010), including plankton (ENVO:xxxxxxxx)" | depth 5 m
TGACACATCAGGAGACACTTCGGGTGACACATCAGGTGACACTTCGGGTGACACATCAGGTGATACTTCAGGTGACACTTCAGGTGATACATCAACCGACACTTCAACTGGTACTGTTATAGGCATAAATTCCGACAGCGGAACAAGTACTGACATTGGTATTAACTCTAGTACATCTACTGGAACTTCTACCGACATTAGCGTTAACTCCAGCACATCATCATCATCAAACACTGGAACAACCACAGACATAAGTCTCAATTCTGCTGTCGGAACAGCCACAGATGTTAGTGTTAACTCTGACACTGGAACAACCACTGACATAAGTGTGAATTCCGATACTGGAACATCCACCGATATAAGTGTCAATTCCGACACCGGAACAAGCACCGATATCAGCGTTAACTCTAGCGTATCGTCGTCTTCAAGCATTGGAACATCTACAGACATAATTGTCAACTCTGATACAGGAACATCCACAAACATAGGGACTAATACTGATACCGGAACTTCCACCGACATAAGTGTAAATTCCGACACGGGAACAGATACTGGAACAGGAATAACAACAGACATAAGTGTAAATTCTGATACCGGAACAACAAATATGCCCACTCCTTCTGACCCTGGATCTGAAGAAGATGAGTGTGTTGAGAACGATAATTGTTTAGGCGTAGAAATTTGTGTTGATGGAAAGTGTCAATCTTTAGCTTGTTCCGGGGATGATCAATGTTTTAACGGAACAGTTTGTATAAACGGTTTTTGTCAAGACCCATGTGAAATCTGTACTATTTTAGAAGAGTGCATAGATAATAAATGTGTGACGCCGTGTAACTCAGATTCAAATTGTCCTGATGGATTTATATGCGAAGATAAAATTTGTGTCGCAGGATGTCTATCCGATGAAGATTGCGATGAGAACTTTGAATGTTCAAAATATAGATGTGCAAGAAAAGAAAAGCCAGAAGGCTTTGTAGATTTAGACAATAACACACTCACCATTCCTGCATCAGAAAAACAAGAAAATATAACTATTGGCTGTCTTTATGCTGATCCAAATTGCAGTTACACTCATTTTGATGTGTTATCAGATTTTGCAGATGGTTCTTTGTTTACTGTTTCTCTCAACGATAGTCTTTGTGAGCAAAGACTTTTAAATGATGAAGATGCTGATCCACGTTCATATACTGGTTATGTATTGTCATTAAAATCAAGCGATTCTTGTGAACCTGATATAAATTCTTCGTATTGTAATTTCCTTTTTAAACTTAGTGCAGGTTATGGTGAAGGGGCGGACATTAACAATCAACCGTGTAAAAGTATTCAAGCACTCCAAAATGCAAGAGTTATAAAACAGCTCCAAACAGTAGAATATTTAGAACAACCAACAATAAAATACCTAGAAAATGGTCGTCTTTTACATACAGGTGACCCACTTGAAATTATGGTCATTTTTGATAAAAATATAGTTATCGATTCACATAACGGGGTATCTATATATATAGAGATTACTACAGTAAATAACAGTGTAAAAGTAATGGAGCTAAAAAGTCTGCCTGTAACATCTAATACAATCAAATTTAGATATATTATTAAAGATGCGGATAGAAAAATAAAAATATTATATATTGAAAATTTATCAAATGTATCTAGTATAGATAAGATGCTTGTGGAAAAACCAGAAAACAGTATACAAATTAACCAAACAATAAATGAGATTAATTATCAACCTAGTATAGATTGTGATATATAATGAATTATTTATCTAAAAATGTTTATTCTTTTAACAGCATAGATAATGGTAGATTCGAAATACCATCAAGTGATTTATATAATCCTATTCATTGGGTAGATCCTACTGGCATAGCTCTTACGGGAATAGCTAGATGTGGAGTAAAGGGTACAGCTTTAAGGCTTAATTATGAAACTAATGGAAGCATAAAACAACATTTTGCTGTAGATAGTGGTAATTACCATGTATGGTTTGATTATATCGGAGATAATAGATCTCATGCTGATAATACAATTAACACTAAAGAAGCTGTTATATACGTGACTCCTAGTGGATCTAATACTATTCTTGCCTCTGGTGATGCTTCGTATGATATTAGTACACAAACGTCATGGGACAGGAATTGTTTTATATTTAATACAGCAGAAAATACGAAATGTACTATAGTTGCATCTGGTGTCACTCCTAGTAGTAGTACTGGTGGTGCTTATGATTATGGTATGGTAGTGGATAATATCGTGATATTTCCAGAAGGTTTAAGAACACATCCAAAACATTCGGTTTTACAATTAGGAGAATTAAAACCCGGAAGAGAATATTCTGTTAGTGTTGACGTACAAAATAGTGGATTATTAGTCAATTCAGACGAGTGTGGAGATTTATTAGCCCCAGATGGTACTGAAAGCTCAGAACCTTGTGCAGATCTAACAGGTGCTGTAAGATTACGTATCCCAGATAATGGATTTTCTAATATTCAATATAGCAATGACGAAAAAAGTATTAGTTTTGATTTTACTGCCACTTCTGATATACAAAATATTACCGCTTTGATTTATGGATATATATTTGTAGATGAAAAATTACCAGTAGTATATTCTATTACAGATACGATTTCAGGAAAAATTGTAACTAAGACACATGAGGTCATATGTTATTATGATATTCCAGCAGACCAAGACCCGGATGATGATACGTTTAAATATTGCGATGAATAATATAGAATTACGAAAGGAAACAGACATGGAAAAACTAATACATGCAAAAGTAACAGTAGACAATAGATGTCTAGATATGTTATTAACAGAAGATGAGATAGATACAGGTTTTGCTAGGGCTATTGATCCTAATTTTAAAGATGCTATAGACTTAGAAAACTGTTGTACATGTTGGCCAATCGAGAAACCTAATAGCTGCAATTTCTGGAAAAGAATTTTTGGAATTTGTTCGGAGTGCGATAAATGATAGATTCATTTTTAACACATACTTTAACTACTGTAATTGGTATTATTATTAGCTTAATAGGATTCTATACTACAATAGTAAGGAATTTAGTAACCAAAACAGAAGTTGAAGATATGATACAAAATCGATCTCCATATACTAAAGATAAGCCATTTATAATGGAAAGACTAAGCGTAAATAAAGAAAACCAAAAAGAATTTTCTAATGCATTACAAAGAAATATTGAGGTTTTAACAGAGCTAAAAGTACAAATAGCAACACTTGGAAAAACACTGGAAGCTATTGAAGACAGAATAGAAAGATAATAGGCCACTTTATAATGGTGTATATAAAAGAGCATAATATTTTTACACACTTATACAATGGAGTTTATCTATGGCTACAACAGATGTAGTAGTTGACAACAGCACTACTGTTAAAAATGGCACAATAATTATTAACTGTTTACCAAATGGTACTATTATGAGTACAGTAAATGATATAGTTAAAAATTCTCCAACACCTACAGAAATTGAAGCTAAATACACAAACAGATTTGATGATAAAACATATTACACTACTTAAAGGTTAAAACGTGAAAAAGCCAACCTATAGAACTAGTGAATTTTGGTTTACATTGGTAAGCTTTATTATTAGCGGATTATTTATATTTGGTGCAATAACAGAACCAGACACTAAAGATGACTTAATAAGTGTTTCTACTCATGTAGTTGAAAGCATAATATTAATAGGAGGTCAATTTGCATTTTTTTCTAGGTATATGGCAAAGAGAAAAAGAGAACAACAAGAGAATAATAAAGTTAGTAAAGAATTAGAAGATTATGTTGGAGTAGACAAAGCTTGCAAGAAAGTTAATATAAATAAAGCCAGTATTGGTGAGCTTATACAACTACCACACGTAGGTCCTGTAACAGCAAAAAAAATAGTCGATCATAGAGAAGTTGATTCTTTTACGGAGTTAAATCAACTTAAGAGTATTAATGGAGTAGGTGAATTTAATTATAAAGATATTGAACCATATATTGAATTATGAGGCATAATTATGAGTGATGAAAATACTAAAGATTTGATTCGTAAAGAAGTAGAAAATTTAATTATTGAAACTAAAAAAGCAGTTTCAGATGTAAAAAAGTTTGCAGTCAGTGAAGTCTGGAAAATCCTACAGTTATTAACTGCTGTTATTATTCAACTAATTGAGAATTTTGCCACAGAACTTAGTGGGTCTGAAAAGAAAAAGCTGGCTCTAGAATTAATCGGTGGATTTTATGATAAGATTTTTACCCATGTAGATTTACCTTGGGTTCCTTCTGTATTAGAGCCTATTATTCATAGTCATGTTAAAAGTTTCCTAATGTTGCTTGTAGGTTCAGGTATTGATGCAATGGTTGCCACATTTAGACAAATTGGTGTTTTTAAACCTAAGCCAAATAATAATGTCACAACACAATCAAGTGAGCTTGTTACCAATTTTATCGATAATCTTAATAGTATAGTGAGGAAAAAATGAATTTTACGCAAAGCTTCGAAGAATTTAGTGCTGGATTAGGGCCAATGGATTTAGCTTTATATGCTGGTGTAGGAATCGTAATATGGGTTTTGTTCAAAGATCAATTAAGTCCTGTTCAAAAGGCGCTTATAGATCTATTTAACAGCTTTAAAAATAAGCTATCAACTGAGCAACCAAATAAAATAACAATTTCTGTACCAGAATCTGTAAAGTCACAGCCTACTGATGCTCAAAATTTGTTTTTTGATTTAGTAGTATCATGGAAACAAACTAGAGATCTCGCAGAAAAAAGTGGATGTAAAAAAGCAGTAGAAGTAGCTGATACTATGTTTCCTTACTTAAGCCCAACAGTATGTGGAGATTCAGAAGATGCAGAATAAAATATTATTAACTATTGGTGCTTTACTTGTTTTAATAGGTTTCTTTCAACCAGAATTAAATCTTTCTGTAATAGGACAAGGTAATTGCATAGATACTATTAATTGTGTTATAGATGCCCCTTCAAATCCTAGCCTATTAGAAAAATCTAGAGTGATTGCAGAAATTATGAAAAATTCTACAGATTCTACTAGGGTAAGTGATTGTAAAAAATTATCATCTTTATATTGTGATATGGCAACTTTAATAGAACTAGACAATGAAGATAAAGTCATAAAGGACACAGCCTCTATTAGATCTGCAAATAGTTTAGCTGGTAAAATGTTAAGATTAAATATTAAAGATAAATATAAGGGCTTGGCTGAAGCTGCACAAGAGCTTTTGTCAGAATCCATAGGGCTAGAAGACGTTGTTCTTACTGTAGAGCTAAGACAAAAAGCTTCTGAAAGTTTCAGGGCATTAAGTTGGGCTTTTTATGAGGGGTCAAAATAATGCCTAGAATGACGCCAGCAGAATTATATAATGAATACCGCAAGGGATTTAGTGGATGTCTATGGGAAGAGCATGTATTTGAAGAACTTGTTGAGACTTCTAGATATGCTTATTTTAAAGATGGGGCTAAAAAAATTAAGAATAGTGGTAAGGGTAAATTGTCAACCCCCTTCAAATCTGTACTAAGTTTTGATAAAAATGCATATGTGGAAAGACAGACTACAGGAGATTGTGTGTCTCATGCCACACGTAATGCTTGTGACCTAACAAGGGCTGTTGAAATCGATATCAAAGGAGACAAAGAAAGTTGGATTGCTAGGGGTGCTACTGAAGCTATCTATGGATGTAGAGGTCATGGAGGCCAAGGTATGAGTTGTAGTCGTGCCGCTACTTTTGTTACTCAAACAGGTGGTATATTGGTTAGAAAAAATTATCCCGGTGTTGCTAATTTCTCTAAGTACAATGGTTCTATCGGTGCTAAGTGGGGTTCTAGAGGTTTGCCAGATAAGGTGATAGACAAAGCAGATGATCATCAAGTAAAAACAGCCTCTCTAATTAGAACTGTAGAAGAAGCCAGAGACGCATTAGCTAACGGGTATGGATTAAGTGTTTGTAGTAATTATGGATTTTCTAACAAAAGAGATAGTAAGGGATTTGCCAGAAAAAGTGGGTCCTGGAATCATGCGATGTCCTGGACAGCTTGTGACGATACGGGCGATGAACCTGCTTTTCTTATACAAAATAGTTGGGGTAAATTCAATAGCGGAGGACATCCAGAATGGGGTCCAATTCCAGACGGTTCATTTTTGATTCACGCAGATATTGCAGAAGGTATGCTCAGGCAAAATGGGGCATATGCTTTTAGTGATTTTAACGGCTTTCCACCACAAAAACTTCCGGACTACGGATTCGTAGATTACTTATGAAATTATTAGATAAAATAGCTTTAAACAGTCTTATAAAAACAATTACTAATTTTATTTTAGCAATTCTAAAAATGTTTGTACCAAAACAACATGATGTTAAACCGGATAAAAAACGACCGGTATTAGATTTCCTAAGGAGATGGATAAAATGATAAAATTATTTATAACTATCTTAGCAGGAACATTGTTGTTTGGTAATATTAATACACTTGACCATAGCGACAGCCAAAACATTAGTAGTATAGCTGTAGTAACTTTGGTAGGGGGCAAGATTTTATCAGGACAAACTGAAATTAAAGAAAAATACAAGAGGGAAGATTGTCCTGTCTGCAAGGGTAAGGGATGGTACATCAGCGGAGATGGTATCGAAAAAATAGAATGTCAATATTGTGAGCCTTAATTATGCCAATAGCAGTTTTATGTAATAGTGCCAATTATCAGAATAACGCCAACTGGACTCCTTCAAGCGGACCTTCATCGTATATAACTACTGTAGGCAGTAATGGAGGACCTAGTTATTATGGAACATATGATCAAGCTGGATTATTAGCAGAATTAATATACAATGATACCAATAGTCCTACTATATATTATAATTATGTAGGAGGTGATTTTTCTACATCTTCAATAAACGTATCTGGACTTTCATCTAATCAATTCAGTAATTTGACCAATTACACATCAGAACAATTTACCGCACAACAATTCGGTGGAAGAATAGCTAGCACAGAAACAACTCCTGACACCATCATGAATTGGATAGAAGTTGATGATACCACCAATGTTGCAGATAGTAACGGATATGGAGCAGTTTCTTATTCTTACAAAATCAGTCAGACTTTACTTACTGTAGAAGATTATACAACTTTTTTAAATGCTGTAGCTAAATACCAGCAAAATGGTTTATGGCTAAATGATTGGTCTGGTAATACTTTATTAAACAAGCCATCCTTAATTACTATAAGTGGAGCAGGGACATCTGCATCTCCCTATGTTTATACAGCACGATCTCAGATGGCAGACAAACCCATTACTAATATAAATGTCAATAGGCTTGCTAGATTTTGCAATTGGTTACATAATGGTAAACCAAATGGTAATCCTAGTAGTTCTACAACAGAAGATGGCTCATATCTATTTATTAGCGGTCAGCTCAATAGTGTGTCACCTTCTGCAAAATATACAATTCCTACAATTAACGAATGGTATAAAGCAGCATATTACGATCCTATTACGAGTTCTGGAAAGTACTGGTTGTATCCTACTCAAAATGATACGCAACCTACTGCTGTTGGAGCTGACTCCGAAGGAGATGCAACTTTGCCTGTTACTTGTGTTACTCCAACACCTACTCCAACGAACACTCCCACTCCCACACCTACTAACACTCCTACCCCTACTCCTACTCCCACACCAACCCCAACGAACACTCCAACACCTAGCAATACTCCAACTAACACACCCACACCCACAAACACACCTACAGCAACTCTTACTCCTACTCCTACTCCAACCAACACTCCAACTAGAACGCCTACCCCTACTCCAACAGTTACCAGTAGTCCGACACCCACTCCTACTGCAACTCCAACAAACACCCCCACTCCTTCATTAACTCCAACAAATACTCCGACTCCTACAGTAACCCCTACTAATACGCCAACCCCATCACCATCATATTGTGGCCCTAAGTATATAGGTCAAATGGTATATGATCCAAAAATCTTTACGGGAAGTGAAGTAACATTTCTGTATAAAGATAAAAAATTTGACACATTTATAGATCAGCCAGAGCTTGACGGTAGACCAGATAGAGACTTTAATCAGGAATAAAAAATGTTAGATAAAACAATAGAAAATATAGCTCAAGATGTCGTAAATTCTAGTTGCAAGAAATCTAGTAATTACGGTAATCCACTAATGATTATTATGATGATAGGTATTATTTTAAATTTAATACGAGTTATTCAAGAATGCAACGACCAAGAATTATCTAAAATTAATCAAAATGAAAAAGAAGAATTTGTGCAAAACAAAATCAAAGAACTTTGCACAAAAAGAACATGGTATAATAAATTACGAATGCGTAGAATTATTAAAAACCATATGAGTATTAAAGAGTATAAACAAAATCAGGAAGAGATTGTTGATGGCATATTAAATAAGGGATTGACCATAACCAAACAACAGGTATCTAAAATGATGGAGGCTTCTAATGTTTAGCATGATAATATGGGCAGTTTATGGTTTATTTGTTGGTGCGATAGCCAAAGCAATAATTCCCGGAGAAGAAAATTTTGGTTTTTTGAAAACTATTGCTCTTGGAGTAGCTGGATCCTATATGGGTGGAGCCATATTATATATGATGGGTAGTTATAGCGCAATAGATCCTGCTGGTATTTTTATGGGCGTTGCTGGAAGTGCTTTAGTTTTAGTTCTCTATAATAAGCTGACGAAGGACAAGTAGTTAACATGCAACATAAAGTTGCAGTATTACTATGGTTATATAATCTAGAATTAACAGATGAATTTATTGAATGGCTTTTACCTGTAAAGTCTAAGATTCACATTTATTTAGGACTTTGTAAGAATTTAGATAATACAAAAACTATAAATAAATTTAATATAAATTTTGATAATTTAGATATAGATTACTATTCTAATAGTGGTGCTGATATATCTCCATTTTTAAAACAACTGGTTAAAATAGACCCAGATAGATATCCAGTTTTTTTAAAAGCTCATTCAAAAACAAAACAATGGGGATTGAAACAACAATGTAATTGGAGAAGATGCCTGATGCATAGCTTGGTGTCTTCTGTAGAAAACTTTGATATAAATATTAATAATATATTAACTAATAAATATTCGACTGTAGCAAATCCATATTTTATATTTAATATTTCTGACGTATATAGTCAAATTCATAAACCTAAAATATTAAAATTACTTAATAAGATAGGTATTGATTTTATAAATTGTAGCTATGTTGCTGGAACCATATTCATGGGTAATACTAAGTATTATCAAGCTTATAATAACTTATATTTACATGAAGTAATTCCAAGATTAGATACAGAGACAGGAAAAATTGATGAAAGATATGGAGGCAATTACTCCCATGCTATGGAGAGAATTTTTGGAATTATAGCAAATCAGGAATTTGGTATAGGTTCAGGGCAGACAAACAATATTACAATTGACACACGATCAAACCAGATTACTATAAATCATTATAATGAGTGTTATATGGTCAATAATTGTTCTAGATATGGCAAAGTTATTAACATAGATAAAAAAAACTGTACAATAGATTGGACTCATCCGCAACCTAATCCACTTATAAAAAGTGTCCCCAATATAAAAGACTATACTATTTATGAATAAAAATAATAAAACAATTCTAATTACTGGAGCTTCTGGATTTTTAGGTTCTCATTTTTTAGAAGAAATTTTGATTAATACAAACTGGAATGTCATAGCATTATGTAGATTAACCTATGTTGGAGACATGAACAGATTGTGGGATAGCTTGCATGTTCAACAACATAGTGATCGAATAAAAATTATATATCACGATTTAAAATTTTCTATGCCTCCTCATACTATAGATGCTATAGGAGAAGTTGATTACGTTGCTCATATAGCTGCCAATAGCCATGTCACTAGAAGTATACAGCACCCAAAACAATTTGTTGAAGATAATGTTCTAGGTACTGTAAATCTATTAGAGTGGTATAGGAATTATTCTCCTAAAGCTTTGTTTATTAATTATCTAACAGATGAGGTTTTTGGACCTGCACCAGAAGGGTATGACTTTAAAGAAGATGACAGATGGAGACCAAGCAATCCTTATAGTGCCAGTAAGGCTGGTCAAGGAGCTTTAGGTATAGCTTATCATAACACCTATCATCTTCCTATTATCCATACATATACCATGAACTTATTTGGAGAAAGGCAACACAAAGAAAAATTTATAGCATTAGCAATTAGACTTATAAATGCTAATAAACCAATCCCTATACATGCTAAATTAGATTCTCTTGGTAATGTAGAATATGTTGGACAAAGGCACTGGTTGCATGCCAGAAACGCTGCTAATGCAACTTTATTTCTATTACTAAACGGACAAGCAGGAAGTCATTATAATATAGTAGGAGATCAAGAATTATATAATGATGATATGGTTAAAAAACTAGCGACCTTAATGAATAAACCAGCTCGCCTGGATTATATTGATTTGGAAAAAAGTAGACCGGGACACGATAGAAGATATAGTCTTGATGGAAGTAAATTAAAAAACATGGGATGGCTTCAACCAATAGATTTCGATACATCTTTATCTCGTACCATCTCTTGGGTTTTGTCTAATGAAAATACATAAAACGGCCATATCTCAATGTTTTTGGACTGAACCACAAAAGCATTGTGACGACAGAGGAATGTTTAGTGAAATTTTCAAATACAACGATAATATGATCCCGTTTAAATCGGTGCAGTCTAATTACAGTTTTTCAAAAACTGGCACTCTAAGAGGTGTTCACAGGACTCCATATGCAAAATATGTGACTTGTGTAAGAGGAGAAATATATGATGTCTGCGTAGACCTGAGACCTGAAAGTAAAACTTATCAAAAACACTTCTCAATTCTATTAAATGAAAATATCTTAAACGGCTTATATATTCCTCCTTACTGTGGTCATGTTTTTTTGGCTATGGTAGACAGTATAATCATTTACCAACAAAGCGATCAATACAATTCTGCTTTGAATGAAATTTATTGTTATAAAAATTATAATATAAATTGGCCAACAGAAATTCTGCATATATCTGATCAAGACAGAAAAGTTTGTTTACCATGAAAAAACCAAATAATATTTATGATGTGCCAATTGAAAATATACCAAAAGATTTTGATTGGAAATACTATATAGACATAAATGAAGATTTAAAAGATATAATCCATACAAAAAGAACAGCAATGCTTCATTATTGTCTTTATGGAGTTAAAGAAAAAAGAGCTTATAAACCCCAGCGTATAACTACACAAGATTCTTATTCTGTAAATTACTCATTAGATAAGTGGAAATCTATCTGTAGCACCGATGATAAAAAGATTATTTTTAATAAATCTAATCAGCCTAAAATATCAATTATCATACCGACATACAATAAACCTCATTATACTTTAGCATGCTTAGAATCTTTATCTACGATAAATATGATAAAAGATTGTGAAATAATTGTAGTTAATGATTGCTCTACAGACAACACCAAAAAACTTTTAGAAAAATATATTGAAGGTATTATTCTTATTAATAACGAAACCAATCTTGGGTTTGTAGAGACTTGCAATAAAGGTGCCAACCACGCTAATTCTCCTTATGTGATGTTTTTAAACAATGACACCATCTTATTTAAAGATACAGTTACATCACTATACAATATTATTCAGACAGATAATGTAGGTGCTACTGGAGGAATGATTATTACACCAGATAATCTTTTGCAAGAAGCTGGATCTATGATAATGGGGGACGGATCATGCTTTGGGTATGGAAGAAGTGACGATTATAATAAACCAGAATATAACTATGTTAGAGAAGTAGATTATTGTTCTGGGGCTTTGTTGATGACTAAAACACATCTTTGGTCGAAAATTGGTGGGTTTGATCTTGCTTACAGCCCTGGTTACTATGAGGAAGTAGATTACTGTATGAAGCTCAAACAGCTGGGTTATAAAATTCTTTATCAACCTTTGTCAAAAATATACCATTTTGAATTTTGTACTTTCGGAGCTGAAGCTATAAATATACAAGAGCATAATAAAAATATATTTTTAGAAAGATGGCGGTCATCTATTTCTGAGTATTCAACGATAACAGAAAACATACACAAAAGAAGATCTAGAAATAATAATAAAAGACTTTTATATATAGATGATTTATTGCCAGATCCCAAAAAAGGACAAGGATATCCTAGATCACATGATATTTTATCTTATATCATATCCTTAGGCTTTCAGGTAACATTGTATGCTTCTTTGTTTGAAGACAATACAGATAAAAATTTAATCTCACACTTTCAACAACTAGGTGTTGAGATAATTAGGAATGACACCAATTTCGATCAGTTTATTTCATGTAGAAAAAACCTATATGATATTGCTTTTGTTAGTAGGCCACATAATGCAGAAAAGTATATAAAAAAGATTAGAGCAAATAATAACGATGCTAAAATAATATATGATGCTGAAGCGATTTATGCCAATAGAGAAATTTTACAAGCAGAAATAGTAGATGGTGCGGAGTTATCTGAAGAGGTTAAAAATAATCACAGATTAAAAGAAATTAATATAACCAAGCATGCTGATGCAATATGCCTCGTATCTAAGTATGAACAAAATCTTTTTTCGCAAAATAAAGTTACTAATACTAAAATACTTGGTAACTGCCATCCTATTAAATTTGAAGGAAAATCTTTCAATAAAAGAAAAGATGTTTTATTTGTTGGTGCTATAGTTAATGAACATAAATATAATCCTAATTATGATTCTATAATCTATTTTGTTAATAACATATGGCCTAGAACCTTAGATCAGCTAGGCTGCAATTTATTGCTCGTAGGCTACAACAATTCTCCAACAATAAAAGCTCTAAATAACAGAAACAATATTAAAGTCATAGGAGGTGTTGAAACATTAGATTCCTACTATAAGAATTGTAAGTTATTTATTGGTCCAACAAGATTTGCTGCTGGTATACCCCATAAACTCACGAATGCTATTTCTTGTGGTTTACCTTCAGTTATAACTCCTTTGCTTGCAAAACAGCTCGAATTGTCTAATGGTAAAGAATGTTTGATAGGAAAAGATGATCAAGATTTTGCTGACAAAATAGCTACGTTATATACAGACAAAAATGTTTGGACAGATATTAGAAATAATATGAAGCAATATACAGAAAATACATTTAGTGAAAAAGCTTTTAAAAGCTGTTTAAACGAAATACTTTTATAAAAGAGTATGAGCATGGAAAAGAAAATACCAAAAGATTTTTACTGGAAACAATATCTATTTCATAATCATGATTTAGTAAGTGTTGGAATAGATAACAAGGAAGATGCAGAGTTCCATTACTTGCAACACGGTGAAAGCGAAAATAGAAAGTATTCCACTTCACCATTGTGTGCGAAATCTATAAACAGATTGATCAATCTAGATATATCTTTAAAAATATTTAAAAATTCATTAGAGGCTATTGTTCTTTTAGTAACAGGTAACGAAATAACTAATGGACTATACGACAGATTCTGCCACGAATTAGAAAAACATACTGATACTACTGACATAAATTTTGTAGTAATTACCAAACCATCTATTTCTGAATCTATTGATATTAACTTTTTTAAAAAATTTTTCAACAATGTAACCGTAATATCTTTAGATATACCAATAAAAGATGACACATATTATTATGCAAATCAAAACAAAACATATAGCACAACATCAGACTATGGTTATTATTCTGGACCCAATTATACATTTTACGAATCTTTTAAATATCTAAAAAGATATAATACATGCCTATTCTTAGAATGTGATTGTTATTTTGGCAATAATTGGATTGATAGATTAAAGAATTTTGTGAAATATAGTGGAGATTTTTGGATATGCGGATCAATTTTTGATGGAGTTTTAGATTTCCAACACACCACTTTTAATAAAAGGGCAGATGTTATCAATACCCACATCAATGGAGGAACAGCATTATATGCTACGGGAAATGAGGATTTTGTTAAATTCTTAGAAATTTCAGAAGAGTACCTAAAAGCATATGTAAAAGAGATTAATGCAAAAGCTCCTTATGATCTCTTTATAAGAGAATCCCTTGATATTTCATTTAGATTATTTATGAAACAAAATTCTACAATAGCAAGGTTTATTAATAGAAAATACCTAGTCAACAATCTTATTCTTAATTACAGTAATCCTGAAAGCAAAAATATAGAGATATCAGAGATAACAAAGATGTATGATTTCGCTGTTCTGCATAAAAAATAATAAGAACACCTATTGACATTGTTGGTTTTATCTTATATCATAATTACATGAGACCAAACTGGACAAACTACTTTCTAGGTATCGCTAAGACTGTATCAAAAAAAAGTCATGATATTCATACTCAGCATGGATGTGTTATCACAGATAAGGGTCATAGAATAGTGGGCGTAGGTTATAATGGTTTTCCTAGAGGAATGAATGATGCTAGTCTTCCAACTACACGACCCGAAAAATATCATTGGATGATTCATGCAGAAAGAAACGCATTAGCCAATTGTGTAATAAGACCAGATAATTGCACTGCCTATGTTACAGGTCAATGTTGCAATGATTGTGCTTTGTCTTTATGGCAAGAGGGAATTAATAAAATAGTAATGGCCAAAAGTCATGGGACATTATTATTTGATGAAAACGCACAGAAAAGATTCAATTTATTTGTAGAACAAACAGGAATAGAAATTGTGTATACTACACCAGACTTAAGTTGGATATGAAAAAAATAAAAAAATAGTTTTTCGAAAACAAATTATTGATAGGTGTATATTGTATTGTGACGGTTAATTGTTATTTTTGTCCTTGCTCCTCTAACCAAAATGATTTATCATACATATGAAAAAATCAATTCTTTTTCTAAGGACATTCGTGGATCAGCAAAGTTTCTAAAGGAGTCATTATGTCGGCATTGAATGAGCTACAAAATTATACGTTCGTTAGCAAGTATGCTCGTTGGATAGAAAGTGAAAATAGGCGTGAAACATGGAAGGAGGCCGTAGACAGAGTAAGAAGCATGATGCATGAAGCATACTCTGATTACGATGATGTTAAGGAAGATATTGATTGGGCTTATGATTTTATGTTCAAGAAAAAGATTTTAGGCTCGCAAAGGGCTTTGCAGTTTGGTGGAGAACCTATTTTAAAAAGACATGCTAAAATATATAATTGTACTAGCTCCTATTGTGACCGTTTAAGATTTTTTCAAGAATGCTTTTGGTTATTACTATGTGGTAGTGGTACAGGCTTTAGCGTTCAAAAACATCATGTGAGCAAATTACCTACTTTATCTCATAATAAAAAAGATAAAAGAAAAGGTGTAAAATATAAAATAGAAGATAGTATCGAAGGTTGGGCCGACGCTTTAGGTGTCTTGCTCAGTTCCTACTTTAATAAACCTGCTGAAGATAGGTTTAAAGAATATAAAGATCAGCACATAGTTTTTGACTATGCTAATATTAGGGAAAAGGGTGCTCAATTATCTTCTGGCGTAGGTAAGGCTCCTGGATTTGAGCCACTGCAAAATGGTTTGGAAAAAATTAGAGAATTATTGGAGGCATGCATTGAAAGAAAACAGAAAAAACTCAGACCGATTGATGCTTATGATATTATTATGCACTCAAGCGATGCTGTATTATCTGGTGGTGTTCGCAGAAGTGCGTCGTTAGCCTTATTTAGTCCAGATGATGAAGAAATGGCTAAAGCTAAAACTGGCAACTGGTATGTAGATAGTCCACAAAGAGCAAGAAGTAATAATTCAGCTTTGTTGCTAAAGGACGATACTACATATGAACAATTCCAGACACTAATGGAATCTGTTAAAGAGTTCGGTGAACCAGGTTTTATTTGGAGTGATTCTACAGAGATGACATTCAATCCATGTGTAGAAGTAGGCATGTGGCCAGTTGATGAAAAAACAGGTAAGTCTGGATGGCAAGGCTGTAATCTCTCTACTATTAATTGTTCTTCTATTGTTGACGAAGAAGATTTTTATGAGAGATGTCGTGCTGGTGCAATTATCGGTACTTTACAAGCTGGTTTTACTAATTTAGAATATCTAGGCAAAACTACTAATGCTATCTTCGAACGAGAAGCTCTCTTAGGCGTATCTCTAACGGGTATCATGGAAAAACATGATTTAGTCTTGACAGAAAAAGTACTGAAAAAGGGAGCAAAGATTGCTGTAGACACAAACAAAGAATTAGCTAAAAAGATTAAAATTAATCAAGCAGCTAGAGTTACTTGTCTGAAACCAGAAGGAACGAGCAGTAGTATGCTTGGTACGAGTTCTGGTATTCATCCACACCATGCAAAAAGATATGTAAGGCATGTGCAAGCTAATATACTAGAAGCTCCATATCAGCATTTCAAAGGCTACAACCCACAAGCATGCGAAAAATCAGCATGGTCTGCCAATGATACAGACGAAGTCGTTAAATTCCCTATTGAAGTACCAGATGGTTCTAAACTTAAAAATCAATTACCAGCAGTTGAAATGCTTTCTGTTGTGAAAGACGCTCAACGAAACTGGGTACACTCTGGTAAAAACAGAGTATTATGCACCCAAGATTTTTTAAGTCATAATGTCAGCAATACTGTTACCGTAAAACCAGAAGAATGGAAAGACGTTACAAAATTTATTTATAATAACAGAAAGTTTTTTGCTGGTATTAGCCTCATACCACAAAGCGGAGATAAAGATTATCCACAAGCACCGTTTACCACAGTTTATACTCCCAAAGAGATAGCCAAGGAATACGGAGATGCTTCATTGTGGTGCTCTGGTTTAATCGAATTAGGTCTAAATGCTTTTAATAATAATTTATGGGCAGCATGTGATTATATGACGCTAAACCAAGAATCTGAAGAAGACAGTGACGACAAGAATTTGTTTGCTGTCAAAATGAAAAGATTCGCTAAAAAGTATTTTGATGAAGATATTAAACGTTTGACATATTGTATGAAAGATGTGTACAACTGGAAAATATATTGCGACTTGTATAATAGTTTTAATAAAGTAGATTATACTAAGCTTATGGAAACCGAAGATAATACCACAGGAATAGAGGAAATTAGTTGTGCCGGTGGCGCTTGTCTAATTTAATTTTATTCTTGTGAAAGGTTACTACATTGAGAAAAAGAAAAACTAAAAAACCTATTGATGCTACTAATAAGTTAACACCAAATGAAGAATCTAATATTATCGGTTTTAAAAATAGATTAAAACCTAGAACAATAAATCAAAAAGATTATATTAGAACCGTAGCAGATAATACTGTTACATTTTGTCAAGGTGTTCCTGGTAGTGGTAAAACACACATAGCTATTGGTATGGCTTTAGAATATATTATAGATTTTAAAGTAGAAAAAATTGTAATCACTAGACCTGTAGTAGAGGCTGGAGAAAAATTAGGTTATTTACCCGGTACGGCAGAAGAAAAATTACATCCCTACTTATTGCCTTTGTTTGATGAAATAAATTACTTTTTACAAATGCAAAGCTATACTAAGTTAAAGGTAGGCAGGAAAATTGAGGTTGTTCCTCTAGGTTTGATGAGAGGCAGAAGTTTTCATAATGCTTTTATTGTTGCTGATGAATGTCAAAATGCTTCATACGAACAACTTAAAATGCTTTTAACACGAATTGGCATGAATAGTAAAATGGTATTAACTGGAGACATAGCGCAGTCTGACTTAGATAAACGACAGCAGGGAGGATTTTCAGAATTAATAAATAGACTATACGACCTAGAAGGTGTTGGTTCTTGCAAATTAGAAACTAGCGATATTGTTAGAAATCCTATTATAGGCTCCATAGTTAATCGTTTAGAAAATGTTGAATAATCATAATCAATGCTTATTATTAAATTCTGATTATATGCCTTTAAGACTAATGTCTTGGCAAAGGGCTATGGTCTTAAGCTATATTTATAAAAGTGACATAGAAATACTTCACTGTTATAATAAAGAATATGTCCGTACATCTAGTGAACAATTAAAATTACCGGCTGTAATTAAATTAAATAAGTATGTAAACATTAGAAAACATAATGTTAATTTTTCTAGAAGAAATTTATTTATTAGAGATAAATATACTTGTCAATATTGTAGTAAAATTTTATCTCAAAGTAAATTAACATATGATCATGTAGTGCCTAAATCAAGATATACGAAATTACAAAAAAGACAAGCAACATGTTGGACAAATGTCGTCACATGCTGCCCTGCATGTAATAAAAAGAAGGCAAATAAAACACCGAAAGAAGCTAATATGAAACTTGTTAAACAGCCTTATGAACCTAAATATTCTACAGAATACTTGACATGGTATGCACAAACAGCTACTATACCTAAGAAAGACATTCATATTGAATGGCTACCATATTTAGAACCATATATAGAAAACAATGAATAAATCAGCTAAGTATTTCTGTGCCAAACAGGACCAAGAGTTTATTGACGATCAAGGTAATTTTAGATGTGCAGCAAATAATACAGCTATATTAGCTAAAGCTTTACCAGAAAGAAGAACAAAGAGCATGACGGATAAAACCCTGCATTATAATTACTATATAATGTGTAATCCTCAGCTCAAACCATTTAATCCAGTTACTAAACACACTATTGAAAAACAAAATAAAAATACATATATAGATGCTACATGTAAAAAAGATTGGGATTTAAAAAAAGTAAACATACACGTTTTCAATACTTATTTAGAATTTTTAAGAACAGAGAATACAAGACTTTTAAAGATAGTGGAACAAAAAATAGCATAATGCCAACCTATACCTTCTCTTGTAATAAATGCAAAAAAAACTTTGAGATATATGCTACCATATCCCAGTACTCTAAACTAAAAGTCGTTGGGTGTGAGTATTGTAGCAGTAACGATACGGAGAGGTCGGTCACAGAAGACGTTAGGACAGTCAACTCTTCTGTTAAAAAATCTGATTCAGAATTAAAAACTATTGGAGATTTAGCAAATAGGAACCGAGATAAAATGACAAAAGATCAGATGCAAACGCTATACAATAAACATAATGCATATAAAGAAACAGAAACACCCCTACCTGAAGGACATAAAAGACTTAAAAAAACCAAGAAAGTAAAGTGGACCTAATATGAGTATATACAATAAATTCGATACTTCCAATGAATATTACTGCATGGTTGGAAATGAGGATTTTATAGATGATAGCCACAGACCAAGAAAAGAAGAAGAGGATGCTTCGGTCATGGCAAAAAGGTCTTTAAAGTCTAACGGCTCTTTAAGACTTCAGATCAGGATTGATAAATATAAAAAACTATATAATCCAAATGGAATGATTAATTCGGAAATAAGTAATAAGGATATCCACAGGATTAAAGAAGACATTAATGCTTTTGCTGATGTTGGTATTAAAGCTTTTGATTTGTATTTAAGTTTTCTTAAAAATAATAATCCAAATTTTCTCAGACAAGCAGAAAGGGAATTAGGATGACAACTGATAATACTAATGATGCAGCCATAGATCCTAAAATTTTGCAACAGATGCTTGAAGATGCTCAGAAATACAAAGCAATTAATGAGATATCTGAACAAAGAGAAAATCCTGATATAGAACATACAGAAAAACTAACAGCCGCAGATAAAGAAATAGTTTTTGATATAAAAGCTTTTGTTTTTTCCAATAACGAAAAGGGAGAAGTTACTCAAACAGAAAAGCTGGTGCAAAACAAATATCATATACCAGTACCTTTTGGAGCAAACGAAGACGAATATCTTTCTATGTATTTTCATCATGTAGAATCATGTTTAATTTCTTCTACACAATATGAGGTTAAAAATGGCGAGACTAACTAAATTACAAAAATATGCAGCCTTATGGTTAATCAGTCAAGATCATACTATAGAACATATATCTAGTGAATTAAAAATTCCAGAAGCTAGTTTAAAAAGATTAGCTAAAAACAATGATCAAGAAATTAAAAATACTCCTACGGAAACAGAAGTACTAAACAATCAAGAAAAACACTTAGAAGAATATAATAAAAATAGAACATATAGATTCTCTGATATAAAAAAAGACAAGAAACAAACACCTATGGACATGATGATCAGAAGTTCTATGGGTAAGCAGACCAAGAATGTCTGCATTATGACAAAAGAAGCGTCAGAGCTAGTTGATGAGTCGGGAAAAAAGAATAAGAATAAATAAATTGGTTAATAATTAGATGAAATATATATCTAAATACTCTAACGGTAAAAGAGTATCCGCAGCACAATATATTACAGAGTTATTGTGTGAGAACAAAGCTATTCAAGATAAAGAAGATTTGCATTATAGGTTTTGGACTACTCCTAAATGGGAAAAATTTTATCGCAACCAGATAGCTGCTGCAAATAAATTACTTAAAAAACATTCAGATAAAGCTATATGTATGGCTTTAAAAGATTATAAGGCTAAAAAAATATATTCTTTGCGAGCACCTCATCTAATGCCTATAATAGAACATTACGAGGTTGTGATAGAAAATGAAAATAAGGAAATACAAAAAACAATTGAAAGAATAGAAAATCCTTCAATTAGAAAAACTAAAAAACAGAATAATATATTATCTAAACTAGAGGACATTGATAATGACACTTAAGCAAGATGTAATAAAAACTTTTGGTAACGATGTAATGATGTCTGCGACCTCTTTAGTCGACAGAGAATCTATTGTTGTTCCTGTGGGTCCATCTTTAGACATAGTTTTAAACGGAGGCATTCCAGAAGGTAGCTTTGTTGTATTGACAGGTCAGCCTAAATGCGGTAAAACTACGACATCTCTATATTTCGCCGCTACTGCTCAAGATGATAAGTACAAGGGAGCCTTAAAGACAAGTAGAAAAGTGTACTATCTAAACATAGAAGGTCGACT
>TARA_Y100000385_G_scaffold75175_2_pt1 | contig 20907 bp, 5 predicted proteins | sample TARA_Y100000385 | Tara Oceans TARA_Y100000385 (sample SAMEA2620980) | marine metagenome | biome: marine biome (ENVO:00000447); feature: surface water layer (ENVO:00002042); material: "saline water (ENVO:00002010), including plankton (ENVO:xxxxxxxx)" | depth 5 m
AGATCTTCGGAGGGACGCGTTATTAAAATAAAGTATAAAGGCCCTCTTGAAAATACAGTATTGGATTATTTAGGCGGTCTTAGATCTGCGTGCACCTATATAAATGCGAAGTGTATTAAATACATACCTAAATGTACTACATTTGTTAGAGTAAATAACCAATTAAATCTTATTTATGCTAAATAATATAAATAGTTAATAAAATAATAAATTTATTAAACATTTAAATAACATCTATCCTTTACATTTCTGCACCCCCGCCGTCTTCTCGAACGTTCGTTGGTGGGTTGTAATATGCATCTGCGGCATTTCTTTGTTGAGCTATTTCTCTGAAACTATTATTAATATCACGTAATGCTTCTGTTAATGCTACTGATGGGGTATTCATTTCGACATGAAATACACCGTTTTCTGCTGTTATTCTTCTTAATTCTCTGTTAACAAGCCTAAGATCGTGAGTTATTTCATCCAATGAGGGAGCACGCGCTAACTCTACCATACTGACGCGGTGACGATTGGCTGGTACAAGAGGGTATATGCGTTCTCTTAATATATTCAATTCATTCTTAATCATAGTTATATAATACCATAATTCTTGTCCTGGCTCTAGATCCATTGCTCCTCCAGTTAACTTAAGTTTTTTTGAATAATTTTTAATTAGTTGGGAACCTATAGCACTCGATGATTTATGCCATTTTCCTGTAATAGGGTGTTGTATTTTTTCAAACATACGATATATTATATATAAATTTTTTTAATAAATGTCATTTAATAGAAAATTTATTAAACTTGTAAATAGCACCTGTCTCTTGTTCTTTCAATGTCTTTTTCAGATATATATTCATCAATTGCCTCTAGATGTGTAGTATTAATTATTAACAGATTAGCCAGATGTAGATGAAAAGTAACATAATTTAATAAAAGTGTACCTGTCATAGAAACATAAATAATTGGCGGAATAGCATGTGAAATAAACAATGAACCTGTTATAAATAAAACTCCTAATAAATAATACTTGATGTATGATATTGGAAGAGTTTTGCCAAAGAATTTTTTGTAGTAATTAATCTCAGGATATTTACAAATAACGCCTACTAAGATACCTATTAAAATATAACAAATTAGTATTAAATAATATATTAGACCATATACACTCATGTATATATTGGATTTTTCAATTGAAGAAATATCCGTTGTATTATAATTAAATTGCTTGGCAATTATATCATTACTATCAATAGGACTTATAACCATATCACAAAATATAATTAGTAAAATACCTAACATAATAAATCTAAATGCTGTGTCTTTAGTATCTCTATCAGGATTATAACCCCAATGTATAAACCAGAAAGGTATTATTTTTGTAGTTCGGTATTTATATAAACATATTTCACATTCTGTTGCATCTCTATTGCTTAAACAAGAAATCTCTCGCCATTCTTGTAAACAGGAACTATGAACATATTTAGATGTCCCATTACATCTACATGCTCGAATTAATTTATCTTTTTTATCGTTACGTGCTTCTAAACAAATTCGACAAGTATCTTGTTCGTCGTCCATTACAGCATAACTATTCATCTTTATATAGTTAGGAATAATTGCTTAAATAAATATTAAATTTGATATAAATTCTTGATTTAAAGATATGTTAAAAAAGTTATCTTACAATGTCTACTCCAACTGAAGCACCCCCCCTTGAAAACAATATTAAACCTAAAAAACTTAAACTTAAGAAGCGGAAAGATACAAAGCAAACCAAAAAAGCTGCCGAAATCTATACTAAGATGGAACACGCCGAACATATTCTTAAAAAGCCAGATACGTATCTGGGTTCAGCAGAGCCAGAAAATATTAAAACATTCATTCATGATAGTGCTTCAAGTAAAATGGTAGAAAAGGAGATTGATGTAACACCTGGATTCTATAAATGTTTCGATGAGCTTCTTGTTAATGCTCATGATCATAAAAAGAGGATGCAGAAGGTATCAAATGATGGTAACTCACATCATATGGTTAACAATATTAAAGTAAATATTAATGATGATAATAGTATTACATTCTTTAACGACGGTGACGGTATTCTTGTAGAATATATGGAAGAGCATAAGATGTATCCTCCTACACTTATCTTTGGTTCATTGCTTTCAGGAACTAACTTTGATGATAACGAAGCCAGAGAATGGGGTGGAAGAAATGGTTATGGTGCGAAACTTGCTAATATTTTCTCTCATAAATTTATTGTAGAAACGGTGTGTCATATTAATAAGAAGAAATTTTATCAAGAATTTACTAATAACATGCAGGATAAGACCGAACCAGTTATTTCAGGTGCTAAGATTAAACCTTATACTAAGATTACTTGGTATCCTGATTTTAAAAGGTTTAATATGGATGGGCTTAGTGATGATATTAAATCTCTAATGTGTAAGAGAGTTTATGATATCGCTGGTGTAACTGACAAGGATACCAAAATTTATCTTAATGAAGAACTTATCCAAGTTAAGACATTTGAAAGGTATGTTGATATGTATATTGGAGATAAAGCTGAAACATCAAGAGTATTTGAAGAAGGTGTGGGATGGCAAGTTCTTGCTACATGTAGCGACGATGATATATTTCAGCAAGTTTCATTTGTTAATGGAATTAATACTTCCCGTGGCGGAACTCATACAGATTACATTAGTGACCAGATTAAAACTAAGCTTGCGGAATTTCTTAAAAAGAAGAAGAAGATTGATATTAAACCACAGATTATTAAGAATCAGCTTAAACTCTTTGTAAATGCTAGTAAAATTGTTAATCCAGTATTTGATTCACAAACAAAGGAGACTCTGAAGACACCTAAAGCAAAATTTGGAACTACAATTGACATTTCAGATAAGTTTATCACCCAACTTGTAAAAACTGATATCTTTGCTAAAATTCAAGCACAAGCCGCCTACAAAGATAGTCAACTTCTTTCAAAAACTGATGGTAAGAAGAGTAAACGTGTCCGTGTAAATAAATTGTCAGATGCTAATAAAGCTGGAACTCCTGATTCAAAGAAATGCACTATTATCTTTACAGAAGGAGATTCTGCTAAAACAATGGCTATCTCGGGTCTTGCTGAGGTAGGCCGTGATCATTATGGAGTATATCCTCTAAGGGGTAAAATTCTTAACGTAAGAGATGCTCCTACAACTCAAGTTATGAATTGTGCGGTTCTTAATGATATTAAGCAAATCATTGGTCTACAAGTAAATACAGATTATATTAAGCAATATGAGAAAACAGGTGTATGGCCTCTTAGGTATGGTAAAATTATGATTATGACAGATCAGGACCATGATGGTTCTCATATCAAAGGACTAATGATGAATATTTTCGACAGTATGTGGCCTGAACTAATAAAGATGGGGTTTATTACAAGCATGGTAACTCCCATTGTTAAGGCTTTTAAAGGTAAAGATGAGAAGGTGTTTTATACACTTCAAGATTATGAAAAATGGAGAGACTCTGTAAATGCCAAGCCTTGGCGTATTAAATATTATAAAGGTTTGGGAACGTCTTCCACAAAGGAAGCTAAAGAATATTTTAGACAACTTAAAGTTATCAAATATTTGCCTGATATTAATGACACCCAGACTGAACAAGTTAACTCCACTCAGTCTGAACAAGTTAACTCCACTCAGCCTGAACAAGATGATTCAGCTCAAGCTGGACAAGATGATTCCACTCAACCAGGTGATACAGAATCCGTAAACACTGTAAAATCTACAAAAAGTGAAACTAAATCTTCTACCACGTATAAATCTATTTGTCCTGATCTAGATTTGGCTTTTAATAAAAAACGGGCGAATGATAGAAAAGGATGGTTGATGAGTTATGAAAAAGATAAAATTCCCGATTTCAACCAAAAAGTCATTTCAACAAAGGACTTTGTAGATGACGAACTTATTCATTTCTCAAACGCAGATAATGACCGTTCAATTCCCAGTCTTGTTGATGGATTTAAACCTTCACAGCGAAAAGTAGCTTTTGCCAGTTTTAAAAGGAAACTTACAAAAGATGTAAAAGTTGCTCAACTTGCTGGATATATTAGTGAACATGCTTCTTATCATCACGGCGAAGTATCTCTTGAAAACACTATTAAAAATATGGCTCAAGATTATGTTTCTGCTAATAATCTTAATTACCTTGAACCTATTGGACAATTCGGCTCAAGATTGATGGGTGGCGACGATGCTGCTCAATCAAGATATATCTTTACTAAACTATCACCTATCACACGCCTTGTATTTAAAGAAGAAGACGACTGTCTATGTAAATACCTTGATGACGATGGATTTTCAATTGAACCTGAATTTTACTACCCTATATTCCCAACTATTCTTGCGAATGGAGCTACGGGCATTGGAACAGGATTTTCGGCTGATATTCCCAAATTTAATCCTATTGATATTTGTAAATATATTAAAGCTAAAATAGAAGGAAAAGATACGCCTACGCTTATTCCATGGTATAGAGGTTTTAACGGAACAATTGAGTCTACTTCTCCAGGAAGTTTCATTACAAGAGGTAAATTTAATATTATTAATGATAGCACTGTTCAAATTACTGAACTGCCTATTGGAAGTTGGACTGAAAAATACACTGATTTTCTTGATAAGATTTCAGTTGAGAGAGGCAAAGAGACTGCTAAAAATTTCGTAAGAACCTTTAAAGATGATTCCACAGAAACTCAAGTTAATATTACAATTAGGATGAATCCTCTTAATATTAATAAGTGGGGTAATAAATTTGGAAAAGACGGTATTAGTGAACTTGAAAACAGACTTAAACTAACTTCAGCTCTTGGTATTACTAATATGCATATGTTTAATCAACATGGTAAGATGCAGAAATTCAAAGATATTGATGAAATTATTGATCAATGGTATCCATTCAGGTCTAAAATTTACACAATGCGACGCGATTACATGCTTAAAAAACTACAAAAAGAACTTGATATAATTAAATATAAAGTAGCATTTATTCAAGAGATTATTGACGATACAATTGAAATTAAGAATGTAAAGAAGCAAAAAATCATGGATCAATTGGCTGAACATAATTTCCCTAAAATTGCTCTTAAAGAAGACCAAACAGCATCATATGACTATTTGATGAGCATGGATCTTTACAAACTTACTGAGGAGGAAATTGAAGAACTTAAGAAAAGAAAAGAATTGAAACAGCTTGATTTTAACAAACTTTCGGGAACATCTTCAACAGATTTATGGGTTGATGATATTAATAAATTTATGGAAACATATAAAAAAATGCTTAATCAATATGAAAAAGAACATTCAGGACAACCAGTTACCAATAAAAAGGTTCTTAAAAAACCTCGTAAAAAGAAAGCCTAAATAATTTATAATAAATATTATAATTTAATTAGAATTGTAAATTTGGACAAAATCGTAAAGTATTTTTTTATTATTACCAGATATGTTAAATTGTTTAAAATTATTAAGCGTATTTTCAAATAACTCGTAATTTTTATCAACAACGATTCCCCCACCAGATTGACCACAACTTGTGACAAAATCACCGCATTGTGTAATAGAACCAGAACAAGGAGTATTATTAACACTATTAAGTAAATCAATTGTTGATATTTCTGGGACAGAATATTCTATATTACCGCCTGTTTGTTCCGATTCTTTTGATACCAAATTATTTTGGTCCTTTTCAGAATCTATCATTTTAACATTGCTTATATCTTGTCCTATCAAAGAATTAGATTTTTTTGGCTCTTTAACTTTATTCTTACTTTTAACTTTTAAAACAGATTTCATTTTAGCTTTAATCTTTTCGCCTAATAGATTTATTTCTTCGGCAAGTCTTATTATTTCTGCTTGTGTAATATTTTTACCATCTCTGTCTTTAATAAACCTGTTAAGTCTAAATACAAAAATTTTTGTAGAATCTTTTACATTGTTAACAGGTTTAAAACCAATATCATCTTTTGAAAATAAATTTTGTATATAGGTATCCATTATATATAAATTATATTTTATTTTTTATTAATAATTATCTAAGGAAATTTAATTATATATTTATAGAAATGGCGGATGATGATTTATTGCTTACTAATAAATATGCGGAGACATATTCGAATAGGTCTTCTGATAATGAGATATTTACAAAATTAATGCAAGCAAAAAAAACTTCCAAAGAAGTCTATGAAAAGGATCCTCCTCAATTTACCGATGATGTTGAAACTAGACAAAATATAGGTGCCAGTATAAGTGAAAATTCAGTGGCCTTTGAACAGTTTTTAAAATTTGCCCAAACTGATAAAAAGAAAAAAATTAAAAAAACAATCATGAACATTGATAGTCGCAATAGAACAAAAACATATACATTCGATTCGTTAGCTATTAAATATTCAGGCGAAACACCAATACATTTTATAAATAATAGTTCATTTTTTGAAATTACAATAGATTCAAATACACAGACTAATAATGTTAATTATATTGACGACGTTAAATTCTTTAATCAAGTTATATTAACTAATCTCAGTGAAGTAGAATTTTCAAAATTAGGAATAACAAAAGATAATTTTGAATTTAGTGTAACCAGTGGAGAACCTATATTTGATATTATTAAATTTATTTATGAAACCTTTGATCAAAACGGAGATCTCATCAGTTCCGAAACAGACAGTTTTGATAATAGTAAACAGAAATTCAGATATAATAAATTACTACTTAATATGCCTTCTAATATTGAACCTAGTGAAATACAAACTATACGAATTGGTAAAGATTCAGAACTTAATATTATTACGAATGTTAATATTTCATATCCCACACCGTCTCATTATTTTATTAACTTGGGAAAAACCTTCTCTAATGTATATTCTGTGAAACTGATTTCTTCAGAAATACCTAATACCTCTTATACATTTAATGAAAATTTAATTGAAACCAATTTTGGACAATTTAAACTTAGTACAAAGCAAAATAATAAACTTAGATGGATTAATAAAACTGATAGAGTATCTGTGGCAACAAACGGTGTTAATATGGGATCTCTTTTTTATGAAAATATGCCTATTTTACCAAGTGTTAATGCGGAACAATTACACGACGAACATTTTGAAAAAATTTCCAATCAATATAACTGTAATCTCAACTCCATTAAAATTAAGGCAGTTAGCACAAATAATATTACAAATATTAGCTCTTTATCGACATTAGACCAAACTGACATTAACACCAATGATTTTTTTATATTGAGAAATCAAACTGATCTTTCAGAGAATGGGATATATAAACGTCTTGATACTGTTGGCGCACAGAAGGTCAATATGGCTGATACATCAACATACATATCGCGCCAAGCACTAAATTATATATATTTCATCTGTAATGGAAGTGTAAATAAGGGGAAATATTTCATTATTAGTAAAATAAGTGATATTATTAATTTCATTCCAATTGACTATTTGGAAAATCTCAAAAGACTTTGTTCATTAGTAAGAGTATCACAAGATACGGTAAGTAATAATTTAAATATTCCACTTGTAAAAAGAGACTACTATTTTAATAACAGTTACGTTGGTGAACTTATTATTGATAATAATTCTATAATAGGTATTTCTCAAAATGAATCTACTAACATATCTAACACTGTCTTTACATATAATGAATGTATGATATCCAAAACCTCAAAGGATTTAAATAGTTACTATTTTTATGAGGGAATTGTAAATTCAGACAGCTATACCAATAACAATACATACACTGTATTTAATTTCGAGTCATTTACAAGTCTCAATATTGATATATATAAAAGTTCAGGCAGTAATAGTGTTTTTGATTATATTGAAAATCAAATAACGTCGATCGATACACCTTTTAAAATAATATTTAAAAATAAATACATTGATTCAGCGCAAGTCACGTATATTTTTCATGTTACACAAATTTCAGAAATAACAGATAATTTACCTAATGGAAGACATGTTAAAAGATGGCAGTTAGATTTAATACCTATTGACTCCAATGTAAGTAATGAGCTTAGTATTGAATCTAAACCATTTGCTAATATTTCTGATAACTCTGAAATAATGTTAACAGTTTTCAATCCAATAAAACCTAACATATTATTTAACTATCAAAAATACTATCCTGATCTTTGGGGAACATTACAAAATTATTATATTAAGTCAGAACAAGGTCTTAAATTGTCAAATTCATTAATTAGTAATCACACTGTTCAATTAGGATATTCAGCTATAGATTCTACCGAGGATAGTCCTACCGACGATGGTTCTACAAAAAATTTAAGATATTTGCTTGAATTTAAAACTTATCATAGTTACACATTCACGAATTCTGTTCTTACAAAGCAAGTAGAAGTTAAACAAGTTCCGCCTGTAGTAGGAGGATACTATCTGTTTATATTTTTCCAAGATGCTAATGCTGATTCTGTGTCAGAAATAAGTAATATTGCTAAACAATATACCTATGCCAGAGTAAATAATAATTTTTATAGATTAGGTTCAGATATAACCTACAATGTAACTACTCGAAAATTTAAGATACAAATTATACCAGTTGAACAAGAAGCAGGTTCAAATAATGACGGAGTAGAAGCAATATCAGATACTGATACAACAATTAATATTAAATTTCAAAAATTAGACAATAAGGAATTAGAATTTATTTACATTAAAACAATTGATGAACATATTGATCTATCTAATAAAGTAATAAGAATAAATGAGGAATCTAAATATAATTTCGATTTTAACGAATACTTCTTTGCTGGAAAAATAGAGTCTAACAAAGTTGAAGTAAGTGGGGGAACTACATTTTTTGTTCAAAAATATGAAGTTAGATACAAATTTAAATCTTTATTTTCTAAAATAGATTTACTAAGTAGTAGTAAAAAACATCTCATATCCTATGATGAATGTAACAAAATATACATGAGAGATTTTATTGGTAATTATATTGTAACTAATTTAAGTAATAAAAACACTGATAGTAATGATAATCTTTTAATTAATATTACCTGTGCATATACGGTAAATAATTCCCAGATTGAATATGTTACAAAAAACGATGATAAACATTTTTTAGACCACTATGAATCTAATATAACAAAAAAGATGTTGGAAACAGATATTGTAGATATTCCTTCATATTTGATAATAGGTATAAGCAACAAAAATATACAAGATGGTATAAGTAATATTAGTTTTGCCAAAGAATTCATTGAAACAGAAGATAAAAGTTCATTTTTGATGAATCCCAAGGTAAATGATGATACAAATAAACTGCCTTCTTACCTTAATATGAATACTAATAGTAAAGCATATAAGGCGGTTGACAATAAATTAGCAACAAAATACCCTGTATATGAATTAAATATTGCAAGTGGTAAATATAGTGCTGATTCTATAGTTAAATATATGCTTGGTGCTTTGGATAATTTAAAATCACGTATGTATGATTATTCTAAAGGTATTTTCTTTAATGACTCTTCTTTTCAAAAATTTATAGATTTAAATAATGAATTTGGTATTAATCAGGAAAGTAAGTTTGTAATTTCTGTAGACAAAAGTGTTAATTCAATTTCATTTAAACAATATAAGAAAATTTTCGATTCTCATAAGAATACATCTGTTATAAAAGGACAAATTGCGTATTACAATGAGGGATTTCCATTTGTATATTTTAATATTCCACAAATATCTCTTCCCAATAACTCACTTGTATATATGTCTGGAGGAGGAAAATTAGGTAATATGGGAGGAGGTGTAACAAGAGGTGAAAGAAATGTTATTGTTCCACTTAACTTCAGAATCAGAATCCGTCAACTTTTACCGCTTCCAAAAATAGATAGTATCAATAACAAAGCTAATTTGTTTACAAAAGAAGGCTATGTAGATGTTGAAGATAATCAAATATATAATAAATTTGTAGACTATATTAACAACGCAGTAAATAGTAATAATATTAAAGATATCAGCACAGATTACATTGTCAAAGAAATATTTGGATACAACGAATCAGGATATATTGATCTGGAAAATTTGTCAGAGGACAAACTAAACACTTTAAAAGAACAATTTAATTCAAACAATATTCCTAAAAACAGCGCAAACATCACGGAATCTGACCTTACCAAATCTTTTGTAGATAATTATGGTAAAAATACCAAATATAAAAGTGTTACTAACTTTAATAACCAAAATGAAAATACGTTTTCGTATAATAGAACTGGTCTTGAATATTTTGGACAAGCATTAATTAATGGATATAATAATGAACAACCTTACCAAGAATATTTTGCTAATGATAAAGAACCTGAAGATAATGAAACTTATGGAGATGAACGTAATAGCGGATTCCAAACTACATTTATTCAAAATGAATTATTCATGAGATTATCTGATACAAATGTTACAAATCGTAAAAATATGATTGCCAGATTTACAAAAGTTAGTGAAAATTCTGATAAATACGGAAATATTGAAGCGGATTATGATCTGTTTAGTGATAATTATCTTAATTTTAAAATAGGTGATATTATAATAGGCCTTGACTCAAATACTATCGGAATTATATTACCTTATGACTATAAATATAACGCACTCCCGAATAATGACCTTGTAGCTTTAGGTGCGGGAGCATATTTAATGAATAAATCTGTATTTGACTCAGGAGCTGCTTTTGAGAAATACGTTTCTGTTACTAATTCAAAAAAGAACACCAGGGATCTTGCTAAAAAATTTGTAAGTAATATTAACAATTGGCAAATCGAAAGAAATAAAACTAATAGAGGTTTTTACACATTTTCGTCAACTACACCCAATTCATCGAAACTTTCTGGAACTAAATTACCGAACTTTCAATTATATGTTCCCAGATTTTTTAAATTTTTAGAAGATGATGATACAGCGCTTGATAAATTCGGTCTTAAAAATTCAGAAACTAATAACAAGTTTAACTATTTTAAAACTAACTATGAAGCTAATCATGAAGTAACAATTAAAAGAAGTTTTTTTAATATAGCAAAAAATAATGAGATTTTCACAGATTATTTAATTTTTGAAACTAAATCAACTGATAATTTTTCAGTTAATGATCGTGTATATATTGAAGACCATTCTGTTGTTCTGAAGGGCGGAGATTTTAAAAGAGAGAAGTTTTTCAATGTTGAATTACTCGAAAATTATGCTTCTTTTGTATCTAAATTAGAATCAATATATAATAACACTGTGCAGAATTACAATGGTCTTTCAGGTATAGGAGACACTTTTAGTAATGATTCTACCTTTTTGTATGATAAAGAATATAAATATGAAGATGCGCCAAGTAATTCAGTTGCCAGAGGAACTGCTAATCTAGAAGCACAAATCACTAATTTTGTAATAGAAAATGTTGGATTAGGCTATACTGGGGAACCGTCTATAACAATTGAATCATTATTTCAAATAAATGATGATAATGCTGAAACAACATCAACAATAAGTAATGGTTCTTTATCAAATGTAATTGTTACAGATGGTGGTAAATATACATCTATTCCGAATGTTACAGTTGAAAGCCCTAATATTACTGCTAATGTAGAACCAAGATTTACTCCACTCAACGCAATTAATACGGTTGAAGTTCCCGCAAATCAAAATGGATTTGGTTATACACAAGCACCCTCTGTTACCGCACCAGCATCAGATGGTATAACAGCTACTGTAAGTGTTATTATATCGGGTATAGGAGTTGTTAATATAATTGACGGCGACCTAAGTAAGTGGATAGACAACGCAGAATCGGGTGCTCAGTCAATTAAGACTAAAATAAATCCGTCAGCTAATTCCACAGGAAGAATTGATATATTATTTAGTGCCCCCAGTGCTTCAACTGAAGCTACTGATAGAGCCAGTGGATTCATAAGTTGGGAAACAGATTCCAACACAAATATGACGGCTACATCAATTACTATAACAAAATCTGGATCAAAATATAGTCCAACAGAAACCATTAATATTACAAGAGTAAGTAATTGGGATACATTACAAACTCTTGTCGTAGAAGATGAACCAATTATAAATGATAATTTATTCACTGTAATTGTAAATGCTATTGGAGAATTAACAGTAGGCGCACAAGGAACTAAATATTATGCTAATGGTGCTAATAGTAATCAAACTGGAAATACTTTTTTAGTATATAATAATGTTGTTAATTATACAAAAGTTATTACCAAAGGAAGTCCTGAATTAACAATAGCCGATACAGTTGGTAATGGGTCAGGAGCTATTGTTCAACCAATTTTAACAGACGGTAATCTTACAGGATTAGATATAGTTTATGGGGGTCAAGGATATTCTACGTCAACAACCTTAACAGTAGATTCTCCAAAGGCATTATTCAAATCGGAGATAAATAGTGAAGGAAGACTTGCATCTGTTAGTGTAATATATAGTCCTATAGGCTATCCAAGCACAACTACATTGACAGTCGAAGGGCCTAAAGAAACTGCCATAGGTTCAATAAATTCTCAAGGTGATGTAATTTTAAGTAACAGAGGTAAAGGATATGTCAGCACAGTTCAAAGTGAACCCGCAGTAATTAGTGGATATGATGGCACTACTACATCAATAATTTCAGATGGTAAGATCCAAAGTTTAGAACTAACATTAAATACATATAGCTTTGCTCCTGGCGAATCACCATTAATTATTATATTTAAACAGGGCAGTAATGAAACCGAATTTAGAACATTAACTATCTTCAAAGCAGCAAGGGGACATATCGAGATGAAACGTGCATATTCGACTCCTTCAGATTTGAGTGATACTTCACATGCTCTTGTTAATAAAAATAGTGTTACAAGTGGTTATGATATTGAATTAGCAGGTTCTTCATTCGCAGGTCCTGCTACAAATATTTATAATTCAATATTTAAAGTTATTATTAATTCGGATCATTCTGATTGGAATGACTATAAATATACTTCCGCGCCTGATGTATGTGTTTACAAGATTAGAAATAATACCAGTGAATATGTAAGACCAACTGGCGATAGCACATATAGACTTGAAGCCGCTGCTGATATAGATACTAATAATAATGTTATTAGTGAAAATAAAGCTGTTTCTGTAAAAGCAATTATCGAGAAAGGAACTATACTATCTACCACAGTTAATACTGGCAGTGTAGATTCATCACAAGCATTAGTTTATAATTCTCCATTTATACAATCTGAATTATCATCAGAAATAGAATCAAAAATTACATCAATTTCAATTGATAATAATGGTAAAGGATATGGGACTGTTTCACCTCAGGTAACAATTGATTCTCCTAAAATTACGGGTAAAGCTTCTGCTATTGTCAATTCAGACGGAACTATAAGTAGAATAGAAGTAATAGATATTGGTGCCGGATATAGAACTGATAATTTACCAAGTATTACAATAGCTTTTCCTTCTGATAATACTGGAACTCAAGCACAAGCCTCTGTATTAATAAAAAACGGAAATATAACAGAAATTACAATTACAAATTCTGGTAGTAAGTATGAACCTAATGTTCCTCCTACTGTAATTATTGATGAGCCCAACTCAGGTTCAACAACTATAATTCAGGCCACAGCATCTTCTAGTGTTACAAACGGCAAAGTAACAGATTTTACAATTAATAATCAGGGTAGTGGATATAGAAATGTCCCTAAAGTGTCCATTTCAAATCCGGGAACTATAGCAAAAATTCCTATACCCTTTAAAAATAAGGAGATATATAGGTTTTTTAATCAAGATATTACAAAATATAATCTTAATTATTACTTAACTTACAAGGCTTCTGCTCCTGATTTTGGAGAGTTTACTCTTACACAAACAAATTCAGAAATAGATTCATTAAAAATAGAAAATGATTTTGATTTTATTGTAAGTAAATTAAATATAGGAGATATAAGGAATAATTTATGTGTAATCAAAATAAGTAATGATACTAATAATAGTATTACATTTACAAGAAGTCACAATAATAACAACAATAAATTCGTAACTACATCAACCGATAGCTCTTTTTTTAATGCAGATGAAAAGTATCATATCAATATTAAAGCGTATCGTGTTCCTATAGCTGTTAATAAAACTGAGAATTTTGGAAATATTAGTTCTGACGGTTCACACAAAACACAATATATATCAGAGTATTCAACAATGGGAATATTCCAAAGATTGTTGGATGAACAAATAAATAATGTTTATAACAACATGAATTATAATATAATTAAAGCAGCAGAATTATATAGAACCTATTCATTTAATATATATAAGAACCGTGTCATAAAATTAAAAGTTTGTCCTATTGATGAACAAGGTTTTTCATTTGAAAATTGTAATGAAAATGGAAGCGTAGCAACTGAAACACTCTTATCAAATAGACAGATCAAGGGCTACAGTAAAAAACTTTTCCCTTATCACGAATACGATATTATTAAATCATATGATAAATCAGAATTTGGTCGTGGAGTGGATATTATCGGGACACCATATAAAAGTTATAGAAGACCTCAACAACATTTTGATAATAAAGAAACTACTTCCAAATCATTTTTACCAGGAATGGGAGTATATATTGTAAAAGACGAAAAAATTAATAATGGAACTAAAATTAACAATACACATTATAATAGCACTTCATCAGCTAAAAATATTACCTTATTTTACAGTGAATATACTTACGATACTCAATTTATAGGATATGTATTAGGAACATCTATAAATAGTAGACAAGAGTATGATAGAAATTATAGACTTCATTCAGATTACTTTTCTAAAACTGATAATTCGAATTCAGTCCATAGTGAATATTATGTTTATATGTTAATTGATCCTGATGTTACATCAACCGCTCAAATAGATCAATTATTTGATTTACTAAACAAGGATAATGTTAATATTGTTTTTGATGCCAATGCTAAACAGGATTACACTACTAATCCTCTGACACGCCCCGGATATGTAACTTCTAAAAATGAATTTTATATTAATAGCACTGTCAATACTCATAAAACAAAATCTGATGATAAGCAGTATTCTATTCCTAAAAATATTCATAAACAACGCTGTTTCATGAATGAGCAAAATGTATTAAAATTTTTTGAAGATGAAACTTACGAAGATGAAATAGATCCTTCTAATATAGATGGATTATTAGGATTAACAGCATCATCTTTAACTATTTCAAAACCTAAACTTAATAAAACATTACCATATTACAGTTTTCAAACAAGAATGGCCTGTGCTACTATTGTAGAAAGACCCGTTGCTTATGAACGTAAAAATGATACCAACAGTAGAAAACTATTTAATGCCGCAGATTATGATTATTTTTACAAACATTACATGGAGAATAAAACAGTTATGAGATACAAATCTTTACATGAAACAAAAAATGTTGATAATATGAATAAGCACAATATGATTATAGAAAATTCAGTTAACAAAAATTTTAAATCGAATAACTTCAAAGAAACAGATTGTCATAGTAGTTCATTAGACCCCAATATTAATAATACTGAAGATTATTTTGATATAGGTAATATAAGTAACATCCACGATTCGACAAAAGGTAATAACCAAGTATTGAAGTTTAATAATGGTGAAGATATTATTCTTGTAGATGCTTATAAACGTAAATTTAGTTACGAATCGGGTGATGTAGATTACACTGATGTACAGGGCAGAGGTGAAAATAAATTAGGTATTCAGCACACCCATATTAAAATTTTAACAGCCTCGATAATTCCTCCACTATTCTTTAATCATAATAGACTTTACGATAATAAATTAAATGAATATTGTAATCATGCAAGTGTATTAGACCATAATTTTGATTCAGGAATAGAAAGACTTACCTACTGCAATATTTTAGGAAAATATAAACCAGATAGAATTCATATTGTTGGTAATAATTCAAATGAATATAATGGTAATGATGAGAAAGATATGAATATTTATAATAAAATTTTTGTTAATAGTATTGGAACAAATAATATTTATATTGATACCACTATAGGAACAGATATCCAGATTACAAATGAAAATGTTAATACACTATCAGACTGTATATTTGTCATAAGCACCAATATTAAATGTAAAAATGAAACACAACCAATCGATAATACCAATAACACTGAAATTTCAATTATAAATAAAGCAGAATTGATAGGCGACCAAGTAAAATTAACTCTTAAAAATAACCTAGTCAATAATCATGTATCCAATACTGATGATATTAACGGACGTTCATTTATACCTTACGCTACAGTTAAAACAAGTTCTGAATTAGTTAAAGATGGTAACTATTTTAAATTCGATATAGATAATACTAATTCACAATATTCTATTTTAGAAAATGGAGACTACCTATTATTTGATTGGGGAATACAAAGGGAGGTAATTAATGTAGGAACAATTCCTTTCAAAATAAAGAATAATCAAAATGATCTGGCTAATCTTCAACATACAACTGCTGTTTACAAAATTGCAGACCTAGATGAAAATAATGCTAATACAATTAAAACCATATCAATCGTTAACCCAAAGGTTTTTTATCCTTCTGGAACGAGAGTGATTATTTTAAAAAACCCCTTTAAAACTACTCAAAAATCTACTATTTCTAATAACTTTATGTCAACTCAACCATTTACAATTAATAATGAATGGTATACAAGAATTTTTTATAAAGGAGCATCATACAATATAGGTAGTCATTTTGACTCTTCTTATAATCAAAATAATATATTACCAAATCTTGAAAACAGATTTGTTAGCGGGGGAACACCATTATTCAATAAAAATTATTCAAACTCGATATTTATTGGTGGAATGAAAGGTTTAAAATTACCATTTATTAATCTCGATAGTAGTAATACAATCAGTGATGTATATTCTGTTCCTGTGGAAGACGATTTTTATGATATGATTCCGGCATTAACTGATGATTATATGTGTGAAGATAATTCGTCACCTATAATTAATAACATTAAGGGTGAATTTACTACCAGATTTAATAATATAAATAATATTTCTGATTTTGACAATAACCCTGATATTAATACTATTAATGAAGCTCAATGGATAGATACTCCTGATAAAGAAGTAGAATTTGCCAGTTTAGTAATTAAAGGTTTTTATTTAGGTTACGGTGGTTTTATCGAGGACAGGGCAAATCAGGATACAATTAATACAATCATTAATAAAAGCGGTGGAACTGCTATTAAGAAAATTAAGAAAATTAATAATAAATTCTATATTTATGTTCAGTTAAGTAGCACATACAACAATTTCTTTTTATCTTCTAATTTAGATGAAAGTTATAACCTGTTTAATCAAAGCACCAGAAAAACATATCTAGATTATGAAACAAATCTTCAATTATTAGATGAAATTTTAGAAACACAACCGGAGGAATATGAGCCGTATTTATCTATTTTTGGTAAAAATGGTAAAATGGTAAGAAAAATTATTAAAACACCATATGATCTCAACCCAAACAATTATATATATATGGTTATTCCTAATTTGAATCATATAAAATCAGTGCAGAATAATGAGATTGAAGGAGCATTTGCCAAGGTTCTTTTACCTGGCGATAGTAATCAAACTCTTTTTAGTTCATTTGTAGCAGGAACTAAAATTTTTTACAACAATCTTTTTAATAATCTTAATGAACTTGAGATAACTTTCATAACAAATGAAGGTCATTTATTTGACTTTAATGGTTCTGAACATTCTTTCTCAATTGAAATTACAGAGATTATTGATAAACTCGAATATATTAATCCCAGATTCGGTAATATTGAATTTTAATACTTTTATATTTTGATTTAAAAATATATAAGTATCTACATATAATAAAGATGAATGGTAGGATTGATTATTCAAACTTACAAAATATTACTAAACAGCTAAAACAAAATATTTCAAAAAAATATGAAACTTTTGAGAAGCTAACGTCGGAGATCTCTGGTTCAGGAGGTTCATCTGGTGGTTCTGGTGGTGGAGGAGGTGGTTTAGGAGAATTAGGAGATTTACTAAATATTTTTTTTTCACAAGGAACCTATAATGGAACTTTAAAAATAAATGGCGGCTTAGTAGTTGACTATATTGAAACAGACGATGCCGGCGAAGCAGGTGATATAGATAAAGCATCAATTAATAAGTTGATTGATAAGGCTATCCGTTCAAATAATAAAAGAATAGCAGGAGCAGGAGGACCTGGCGGAGCAGGTTCAATTGGTTCATTATCAGGCGTAGGTATTTCATCAGCATCAATCAGGAACAGTTTTTTCTCAGGAGGTACTATTGATGGTGCTACTGTAGAAAATCTGGATGGATTAAATAATTTATTTAAAGATGATTATTTGGATATGTATTCTATAGCTTCGGTAAGAGATAATTTTATATTTTATGTAAGTTCAGCTTATAATGATATCAGATTTACATACGATGATAAAGAGCGAGATTACTATACTTTATCTTTTGGACAACAAAAGGATATATTTACCCAACAAGATTGGGTTTTAGGTAATCAAAATATTGCTAATACTTATATAAATTCGAAGGTATACAATGTTTTATTTCAACCAGAAAATTTACCTATAGGTATAACTGGATTGACTCAAACGGTAGAAGAACAACGAGCAAAATTTAAAATATCTGATATGAATGTAGAAATTGGAAAATCTACAACTACTACAGCTAATCCAATTATGACAGTTAATGGTGATTTAAAAGTAATGTCAGGAGGAAGAATCTTTCTCGATACACGTGAAATTAAACCGACCGGTGGTTCAGGTGCTATATTTTCAATACCTGAAGACGGTATTACAAATACTGGTGTAATTAAAAAGATTACAATTGATAATGGTGGTAGTGGTTACGATCCAGGTTCAGCTAATATTATATTTGGTGCTCCCAGATTTGCCACAAGAGAAGTTTTCACATCTGAAGGTAGTCAGTCTGCGCCGTCTGCTACTGTAACAATTGTTGACGGTGCTATAACTGCTGTAAATATAGCAGGTGATAATTCTACAGTTTATCCAGGACCTCCTATCGTAACTATATCAAGTTCATCTGGGGGAACTGGTGCTATTGTTACTGCGGAAATGAGCGCCAATAGATGGCAATCTCCAGCGCAAGCGACAATCACTGGATTTGCTATTGCAAGTGGTGGGTCAGGATATTCGGACGGAACTACGACTGTAAGTATATCATCGTCTCCCGAAGTAACTACTGCAATTTTAGAACAAGGTTCATTAGTTGTAGTAAATGGTGTAATTACTAGTGTTCAACTTCCTGAAAATGGAATAGGTTCTTTTTACATGAGAGGCACAAATACTATTATTATGAATACTACTGATACAGCAAGTTCACAGACTTTAACTGACCTGTTTGGTGAAAGTATCTCATTAACTAATGATAGTTTAACAGATTTACAAATAAAATATGTAGCTGAAACTTTAAATCAAACCACATTAAGTAGTATCGCAACAAATAATAAGAATATTTATGAAAGCCTTACCATAAAATCAGGTATGAATATAGCTCACAATGTTGCTATTATTCAAAATATTAAATTTAAAATAAAAACCGCCGAAAATCTAATAACTCATATTGGTCCTTACAATACTTTAACAATTAATGAGTTCGTTGTTCCTGAAGGGAAAGGGGCAACTATTAAAAATTGGTTTGATGGTTTTAAAGTTTTCCAAAAAACTTCCCTAGGAAATATTGAACTTTCTTTATTAAAAGTTACACTAACAGATATTACTCATGATACTGACAGCCCTGAACAACCGACTCTTGGTAGCGCAGCCGACGGTGATGCTATTGGAACTTTTAATGGATTAATAGAATTAGATATAGTTGTTACTGAAAAAATGACCAATGCTCAAAAATTAAATGGATATCCAAGCTCACTCTACTCTGGTTCAAATATTAACGGGAATGAAACCTCCGGTTATCCTATTTATATAGGTGAGGCTAATACTAATAGTTCAGCAAATTTGAAATTACCAGTTGACAGTTCAGATATTCCCAGACCAATTGAATTTTTTGGAACATATCAATTATACAATTCTGCAACAGGTAGTTTAGAATTTATTACTGATGGAGTAACTGATTTTATTTCTGGTAATAAAACTTTTTTTTCAGGGGATAATAATAAAATTATAATTGGATATAACTCAGCAAATAGTCCTACATTAAATAATAATGAACTGTTACATGTAAATGGTATAATTAAATCGACTTCAATCGAAAACACTGCTATAGGAAGTAATACTCCATCAACAGGTAATTTCAGTGCTTTAACAGTCACAGGTTCATCTGTTATTAACGGCGATCTAACTGTTAATGGAACTCAAACAACTATTAATTCAAGCACATTAACTGTTGATGATAAAAATATAGAGATGGGAACAGTAGATAGTCCTACTGAATTAACAGCGGCCGGAGGAGGTATTATTTTAAAAGGTGCTACAGATAAATCTATATTATGGAATTCTGAAAATTGGACATCTTCTGAAAATTTTAATCTTCAATCTGGGAAAATATTTAAAATTAATAATACTTCTGTATTAAGCGCAGACACATTAGGTTCAGGAGTCTTAACATCTTCCTTAACTACTGTTGCGACTCTTGATTCAGGCTCTATATCAAGTAATTTTGGTGATATCGATAACGGTGATTCTAATATTACCTGTGGTGGAGTGTTTCATATTGATAAAGATGCGGACGCTAATGATACTACGGCTGATAGCACTACTGGGCGTATCTCTTTGGGGGTAAATAGTGATCTCAATATTTATCATGGAGGAACAGATTCATTTATTGTA
>TARA_Y100000385_G_scaffold122491_1_pt1 | contig 20901 bp, 15 predicted proteins | sample TARA_Y100000385 | Tara Oceans TARA_Y100000385 (sample SAMEA2620980) | marine metagenome | biome: marine biome (ENVO:00000447); feature: surface water layer (ENVO:00002042); material: "saline water (ENVO:00002010), including plankton (ENVO:xxxxxxxx)" | depth 5 m
AAAAGAATGACAAAGACTGAGAAGGTAAATTTTGTTATAAAAACCCTAAAAGATTTTTATCCTGAAATCCCCATTCCACTTGACCATAAAGATCCCTATACACTTTTAATTGCGGTTTTACTGTCAGCGCAATGCACTGATGTTAGGGTCAATAAAATCACGCCACTTTTATTTGCTAAAGCTGACAACCCTTACGATATGGTTAAAATGACGGTGGAAGAGATCAAACAAATTATAAGACCTTGTGGTTTATCGCCCATGAAAAGTAAAGGGATTTATGGCTTATCAAAGATAATTATAGAATCCCATGCAGGTAAAATCCCTGAGAGTTTCACAGAACTGGAGGCTTTGCCAGCAGTCGGACATAAAACAGCTAGTGTTGTAATGGCTCAAGCTTTTGGAGTGCCTGCATTCCCTGTAGATACACATATTCACCGACTTATGTACCGTTGGAATCTCAGTAGTGGCAAAAATGTTACTCAAACCGAAAAAGATGCCAAACGGTTGTTTCCAAAAGAATTGTGGAACGATTTGCACTTGCAAATCATTTGGTATGGCCGTGAATACTCTCCTGCTCGTGGGTGGGATTTAGAAGCTGATATTATTACAAAAAAGATCGGTAGAAAAAAAGTAATCGACGCTTACAATAAAAAAATCCTGAAAAAACAGGATTTAATAACTAATTAATTGAGGGTCGTTTCAAATTTAAGCCCCTCATAAACTGAAATCTTTAAAGATTTTGAATAATTCAAAAGGAAATTTATGGTTTCTAATTTAGGATTAAATGTATTTGAATTAAGGGGTTTTTCAGTGTAAAGTTTTGCCATTAGCCTGTCGTATTTAATTAGTTAAAGTTATAACGACAGAAAAATTAATTTATTTCACTTAAATTTTAATTTGTTAGAATAATATTATGAGTTTCGATTAATTTTCGAAGGTTAATAAGTGCATAACGCATGCGGCCCAAAGCGGTATTTATTGATACGGAGGTGTTTTCAGAAATTTCTTTAAAGCTCATATCATTATACATTCGCATTTTTAGGACTGTTCGTTGGTCTTCAGGAAGTTCTTCTACTAAGCTACGTATGTCATTGTGAATTTGACTGCGTACTAATTCAGCTTCTGCATTTAAGGCGCCATCACTCAAAACAGAGAATATATCAAAATCTCCACTGTTTTTGAATTTAGGCATGCGGTTATTTTTCCTAAAATAATCAATTACCAAATTGTGTGCTATACGCATTACCCAAGGTAAAAAGCGGCCTTCTTCATTGTAATTTCCAAGCTTTAAAGATCTTATCACTTTTATAAAAGTATCCTGAAAAACGTCTTCAGTGACATCTCTATCATAAACTTTAGAGTAAATAAAACTATACAGCCGTTGTTGGTGTCTGTTTATAAGAAGAGTTAAAGCAGTTTCATCGCCATTGATATAGTTGGTAACTAATGTGGCATCACTTATGGTTTTAGATTTCATAAAATTACTTTTATATGTACAGACGAGCTGTAACAGGTTAAAAAAATAAAAAAGTAATTTTATACTATAAGCAGAGTTTTTTGATTAAGGTTCAAATATAAGGACATTCTAATCTCTTTTACAAATTTATTTTAATTTTTTAAGCCTAAGATGACCTCATAGGCTTTAATAATTTTTATAATAATGGTATCTTTGCAAACTAATTTCAAACCAATTAATGTCAGTAGACCTCTCAAAATTAAGTCCAAAAGAATACATCCTAATTAAAGGGGCAAAACTTCACAATCTAAAGAATATAGACGTGGCGATTCCTCGCCATAAATTAGTAGTAATAACAGGACTTTCGGGATCGGGAAAATCAAGTTTAGCATTTGATACTTTATATGCGGAGGGTCAGCGTCGCTATGTGGAAAGTTTGTCTAGTTATGCACGGCAGTTTTTGGGCCGATTACACAAGCCTAAGGTGGACTATATCAAAGGTATTGCTCCCGCAATTGCAATTGAGCAAAAAGTTAACTCTACAAATCCGCGCTCTACAGTTGGCACGACCACAGAAATATATGACTATTTAAAGTTAGTGTTTGCTCGTATTGGCAAAACCTACTCCCCTATTTCAAATAATATTGTTAAAAAGGATACCACCACGGATGTCATAAAATATATAAAAACTTTAAAAATAGGTGAAAAACTCTTGCTTCTTGCCCCTATTGAACTGGAAGAGGGTCGAACTATTGAAAATAAAACACAAGCCTTACAGCAGCAAGGCTATGCTAGAATCCAAACAGCTGGCGAGGTGAAACGCATTGATAAAATTACAGATTTTAATTCACTTAAAAATGATATTAAACTTGTTGTGGATCGCGTCATAGTAAAGGAAGATACAGACTTTTATAATCGACTGGCAGATGCTATCGAAATGGCATTTTTTGAAGGTAAAGGACGTTGTATTGTTCAACGAATTCAGGATTCTAAAAAACGTGAGTTCAGTAATTCGTTTGAATTAGATGGTCAAAAATTTTTAGAACCAAATACACACTTATTTAGTTTTAATAATCCCTATGGTGCCTGCCCGAAATGCGAAGGTTACGGAGATATCATTGGAATTGATGAGAGCTTAGTGATTCCAAATACTTCACTTTCAATATATGAAAATGCACTTTTCCCTTGGCGTGGAGAAAGCATGAAGTATTATAGGGATCTGTTAGTAAATAACGGGCATAAGTTTGATTTCCCTATCCATAAACCCTATTTTGAATTAACCCCAAAACATCAAAAACTATTATGGGATGGAAACCGTTATTTTACAGGCTTAAATCGCTTTTTTGAAGAATTAGAATCTAAATCTTATAAGGTTCAAAACCGCGTTATGTTATCCCGCTTTCGCGGAAAAACAAGCTGCAATGACTGCAACGGAAAAAGATTGAGAAAAGAATCTAATTATGTAAAAGTAGGAGGCGCATCAATTTCAGATTTAGTAGAATTACCACTCAAAGATTTAAAGGTTTTTTTTAAAGAATTAAAATTAGATCCAAAAGATCAAGAAATTGCAAAACGGCTGCTAAAAGAAATCCATAACCGATTGGATTTTTTGACAAATGTTGGGCTCGATTATTTAACTTTAAATAGAAGGTCCAATTCTCTTTCTGGTGGAGAAAGTCAGCGGATCAATCTAGCCACATCCCTTGGGAGCAGTTTAGTCGGATCCATGTATATTTTGGATGAGCCTAGCATTGGGCTTCATTCTAAAGATACTGAACGACTTGTAAATGTCCTCAATGCCTTACGAGATTTGGGAAATACTGTAATTGTTGTAGAACACGATGAAGCAATTATGGAGGCTGCAGATTATATTATAGATATTGGACCAGAAGCAGGGACATTTGGAGGGAAGGTCATGGCAAGTGGAAGTTATAAATCACTCTTAAAAAGCAATACTTTAACCGCCCAATATCTAAATGGTTCTGAAAAAATTGAGCTTCCTAAAACAAGAAGAACTTCTAAATACTATATGACCATTAAAGGAGCCAGAGCATATAATTTAAAAAATATTGATGTGCGGTTTCCCTTAAATATGTTAACTGTTGTAACAGGAGTATCTGGGAGCGGAAAAAGTACTCTGGTAAAAAAGATTCTATATCCGGCTTTACTTAAATCTCTTGGTGGCTACGGAGAAAAGGCCGCTGAGTTTAGCGCAATTGAAGGCAATTATAGCAACCTTAAGTTTGTTGAATTTGTAGATCAAAACCCGATTGGGAGATCTTCTAGATCTAACCCAGTTACATATATAAAAGCCTATGATGATATTCGGGCGCTATTTTCCAAACAAAAGTTGAGTGTCCTAAGGAATTACCAACCCAAACATTTTTCTTTTAATGTTGATGGGGGACGCTGTGAAACTTGTAAGGGAGAAGGAACCGTTACCATTGAAATGCAGTTTATGGCGGACGTTCAACTTAAATGCGACGATTGTGCTGGTAAGCGATTTAAAAAACAAATTCTTGAAGTCAAGTTTCAAAAGCAAACAATTGACAATGTTTTAAACATGACTATTGATGATGCAATTACTTTTTTTGAACAGCATAAGGTTACTAAAATAAAAACAAAACTTCAACCACTTCAAGACGTTGGTCTAGGATATGTTAGGCTGGGACAAAGTTCGTCTACACTTTCGGGTGGAGAAGCACAACGAATAAAATTAGCCTCCTTTTTAGCAAAAGGTTCAAAAGCAGAAACAGGTTTATTTATCTTTGACGAACCGACTACTGGTCTTCATTTTCACGATATTAGAAAACTTATAAAATCGTTCAATGCCTTAATTGAAAAAGGGCATTCAATATTAGTAGTTGAGCATAATCTAGAGCTTATTAAATCAGCTGACCATTTAATTGACTTGGGACCAGAAGGTGGGACTGAGGGCGGCTATCTTCTAGCTGAAGGGACTCCAGAAATTATAGTAAAAAACTACAACTCATCAACCGCTTATTTTCTTAAAAGCAAACTTCACTAACAAAACAAAATAACAAATATATACAGTGCTTTTTGAATGTTTGGCACACTATTTGTATCATGAGAAATATATCTTCATTTATCAAATACTAGATAAAAAATAATTTTAGTTAGTTAGTTAGTTAGTTGAAACCTCCGCAGTTGAATATCCCAAATCACTGCGGAGTTTTTATTTTTAATCTACTATGATTTTAGTTAGTTTAGAGGTCAAGCTCTTGCGGCTGTAATTTTCTAAGTCTTTTGATGCTACTTTTAAGCAATCTGCCAAATAAGCGTCAAAGCATTTCAACAAATATCTTCGCATCAATTCAGCTTCATTATACCTAAAATAGCTACCAGATTTAGACTCATTCAAGATTTCTTCTATATCTGAAATAGGCGGTCCAACAGCAATAATCGGACGCTTAGAGGCCATGTACTCAAATAGTTTCGCTGGAATTATATATTGAGTTTCTTTTGAATTTTCTTCTATGAGCAATAGCATTTGACTCCTCTTTTGATGTTCCAAGGCTTTGTTATGGGAAACATATCCAAGCTGATGAACATGATTTTGTAGACCAGATACTTGGATAGATTCTAAAACAGCTTCACTTACATTACCAATCAAATTTAATTCAAATGAATCAGAAAACAATTTAGATTCATTGACCAAATCAGACAATACTTTCCATAACATATGGGGGTTTCTACCCTCCAGTAAAGAGCCAATATGAGATAAGCTGAACTTGGAATCTAAGCTACTACTTTTAGTGATTTCAAAATCATAGCCATTGCTAATAACCGAAACAGGGGTTGTAGTACGTTTAGAAACGACTGCTTTGGTCTGTGGGCTTGTAACGATCAATCTATCTGCTCCTTTAAAAACTGCTGCTTCATGCTTCTTGTGTTTTTTTTGTGAGAGGGATGTTAGCATTAGTTTTTTATGATAGCCTATATGTGTCCAAGGGTCTCTGAAGTCTGCAATCCATTTAAGGCTATGAATTTGCTTTAACTGCAATCCTATTAAATGTAAACTGTGAGGGGGTCCTGTGCTTATAATCGTATCAATTTTATGGGTCTTGATGTACTTAGATAAATATGAAACAGAGGGCTGAACCCAAGATACTCTCGCATCTGGTATAAAAAAATTTCCGCGAATAAAAAGAAGAAGCCTTTCTATAATTGTTTGTTTATTTTCATTGGAAATTAAACCCTTAGAAAGCCTATTCGTTTTTGATTTTGAAAGTAACTGAGCCCACCTATAAGGTTCCCTAATTGGGGTTCGTAACACTTCTAATTTGGAGCTAACTTCAGAAAGCATGGAGGGGTCCGTAACTGGATAATTCGGGTTTTCGGGACAGTATACAATAGGTTTTATTCCAAAATCAGGTAAATACTTGACAAACTTCAACCATCTTTGAACGCCAGGCCCGCCTGCAGGAGGCCAATAATAAGTAATTATTAAAACTTTTTTCACGATCGTGTTCTGTAAATTAAAACAATGCCTCCCAAAATTATAAACAATAGTATTATCGAACTTATTAAGGCAATAGTAGCCCCTGTTTTTATAACTGATGGACTAAATTCAAACACAATTTTATGGCTGCCTTTTGGGATCTCAAGGCCCCTCAGGACATAGTTAACATTAATATGATCTACTGCCACACCATCTATACTTACATTCCAGCCATTCTTGTAATAAATTTCCGAGAAAACAGCAAATCCATCACTCTTATTCTTTGATTCATAAACCAGCTTATTAAGTTTAGCATCTACCAATTTAATTGTAGCAACTGAATCCCTGTTAAAACGTTTAGAAATAAGTACAGATGAACTAGAAACAGCTGTTGATTTTGTATTTATTTCGTCTAAGGCTTTAAGTTCTTGATAGGCATTTTCTACTGCCATCAACGAATCTACAAACCACGCATTCCCATTTATTTCTTCATTTACAAAATAGCGTAAAACCCCTTCGTTATCTCTATCTATAATATATTTTGTATTTAACATATTTAGAACTTCAAAATTATTTTTATAAATATGAAATTCTTGCAACTCATTGAAGCGTCTCAGCTTGGCAGCATGGTAACCGCCTATTGAATTGTGAAAATAGGAATTCTTGGTAGAATTATCGGACCTATCAAAGACTCTGTAACTTGATTTATCTTTTAATATTTCTTTATCAATAGCATTCAACTGATAGGGGCGATCTACACTAATTGCACTAACAAAATTATCAGTATTTACATAACGACGGTCTACTCCAACAAGATCTATAACAACTAACAATCCCAAAACTATAATCGTGGTGTTTTGAGTTATTTTTTCTTTTAGATACGCAAAAATTAGAGCAGCTGCAATTAAAACAAAAAAGAGAGTTCTCAAGCTATCCTCTGAAAAAATTGAACGGCGGTCTAATCGTAAAGCTTCTACAAAAGAAGCTCCATAATATTGTAAAAACTGCCCATCATTAGCGCCGATAAAATCAAAAAAAGTATTTTTAAATACTAAAAATAGGATGGCGATTCCAGCGACAATAGCAGAAGCTTTTTTAAGCGCTTTTAACTTAGTAGTAGCGGCCACTTTTGAATTAAACAATTGAGAGAGACCTAGAGTTGCTAACAAAGGGATACAGAGTTCTAGAATTACCTGAATGGAACTGACAGCTCTAAACTTATTATACAAGGGTACATGATCAATAAAAAAGTTGGTCAGCAAGGAAAAGTTTTTTCCATAGGACAAAAGTAGTGACACTAAAATTCCTATGACTAACCACCATTTAAACCGTCCTTGATATAAAAATAAGGCCAACACAAAAAGAAAAATAACAACAGCACCAATATAGGCAGGCGCTTCTACAATCGGTTGATCGCCCCAATACATAGGGGCTTGTTCTGATTCTCGGAGGGCTTGTAAGGGTGTGGCTCCAAGGGCTTTATATGCTTTGTAGGTTTGTGAATCTTTTCCAAGCTTTTCTCTATTACCGCCGCCCATAAAACGAGGAATTAAAAGGTTAAAACTTTCTGTGATACCATAACTAAACTGTGTAATATAAGCTTTGTCTAGTCCTGAACTTTGCTCATTAATACTTCCATCCGAATTTAAGGGCAATTCACTTTTACTTCGAGTACTTTCTTTGGCATAAGAACTCGTTGCCATCAAATTGGTCGCATTCATTCCAAGGGCTAAAAAAGCAGCTAAAAAAAGAAGGGCTGAGGCCTTAAAAAAAGCTGGTAATTCTTTTACTTTAAAGGCTTGTACAAAATAAGAAACCCCTAAAATTAAAATTAAAATACATAAATAATAGGTCATTTGTGGATGATTGGTCACTAGTTCGAGTCCAGATGCAATAGCTGTCAGAGTAAATCCTAGAAAATAACGTTTTTGAAAAGTCAAGATAATGCCCGACAATACTAAGGGCATATATGCAATTGCATGGGCTTTAGCGTTGTGACCAACGCCTAAAATAATAATTAAATAGGTCGAAAAGCCAAAGGCAAGCGCTCCAAAGACAGCCGTTCTATAATCGATTTTCAATACCAATAATAACACATAAAAACTCAATAGATACAAAAAGAGATAATCGGCAGGGCGAGGAAGAAAACGCAGTGCTAAATCTAGATTTTTTATGTAATTGTGTGGGTATTTAGCCCCTAGTTGATATGTAGGCATACCCCCAAAAGCACTATTAGTCCAATAGGACTCGGACTTGTAAGTTTCTCTAAAATCGTTTTGTTGCTTAGCCATCCCAGTATACTGGACAATATCACTTTGATAAATTTTTTGACCTTTTAAGACAGGATTGAAATAAAGAAGAGCTGCAATTATAAACCCTAGAATTACTAAAGCATGTGTACCGATTTGTTTTAAGCTAGAGCTCATTTTCTATTTTTTATTCAACTTCTTCGTAATCAACATATTCACCAACATTATGACTAGAGGACTTAGCATTTGGCATCTTATCAATACTTACCTCTCCTTCATTTTTAGTTGATTTTCGAGAACCGGATTGATTTCTAAAATGAGCTTCAGCTTTTTTGGCGACAGAACGCAATATATAGGGCACAAATAAGCGCATAAGGTACTTGAATATGGTGTAAAAGAAAATAAAGATTAGAATCGTTTTCACAAATCCAATAAGAGACGCGTATTGTAACATCGAAAGATTATTTATTCAAAAATACAATTCTTATTTAAATTTGATAAATAAATATCTAAAATGATTAAGTCTGAAGAAAAAGATAAAGACAGCTTAATAATATATTACTTATAATTATAAATATAAAAAAAATATGTAGGTTTGATAAAAGCTTTAAAATGAAAAAAATAATTAATTTTTTTATTACCACGGCCATTTTATGTCTATTTAACACAACTCACGCCCAATATACTGAGGTTATAAACTCAAACAGACCGGGAACCTCTCAAAGTGCATTCTCGGTAGGTACTAAAGTTTTACAGTTTGAAATTGGACCGTATTTTATCAAAGAAAAAAGAGACATCTATCCAAAAAATGAAGTATCAGGCTATGGCGTTGACTTTGCAGTCCACTATGGCATATGGAAAGAAGCTTTGGAACTGAATATTCAGGGTAACTACCAAAAAGACTCCAAATCCTTTTCGTCTCTTACAAATTCAGAAAATAAACGGGCTAATTTTAAAAACTTAAATTTTGGTGCCAAATACTTGGTATACGATCCCAATAAAAATAAAGAAGATAAACCCAACCTTTACAGCTATCATGCCAATAGAGGCTTTAAGTGGCGTCACTTAATCCCAGCAGTATCAGTTGCAGCTGGTGTTAATTTTGATACTAAAAACAATCCCTACACAGCTGCTGGAGTTGAGGGATTCAGTTACAGAGGAGTTTTAATAACTCAGAATAATTTCACGGGGGGCTGGGTATTTGTAACAAACTTTATGTTGGACCGAATCGCTAGTGAACAAACTGACTTTAGTTATATTTTGACTCTAACGCATTCTTTTAATCCAAAATGGGTGCTATTTGCAGAAACACAGGGTATTAAAAGTGATTTCTACGCAGATAACTTATTTAGAATTGGTACTGGTTATTTAATAAATAAGAATTTACAGCTAGACTCAGCAGTGACAATAAATACAAAAAATAGCCCTTCTGTTTTTAATTTGAATTTTGGAGCCTCCTACAGAATAGACAGGCACAAAGATAAAATTAACACAACTGATAAAACCGCAGCTAGAATGTAAAAAAAAGAAAAAAACGTTCTACAAAAAAGAAAAAAACTCTAATTTATTGATTTAATAGCGGTATGATTACCATAAAAGAAGCGCTTTCAAAAAAAGCAATAAAAACATTTGTAAAGTTTCCGTTTTCACTCCACAAAAACTCAAAGTACTGGGTGCCTCCAATTATTTCAGAAGAAATTTGTGCTTTTGACAAGAAAACGAATCCAGCACTTGAACATGCAGATGCAAGATTATTTCTTGCTTACAAAAATGGAAAAATTGTAGGTCGGGTTGCAGCTATAATTAACTGGATAGAAGTCCATGAACAAGGACTGAATAAAATACGCTTTGGATGGATGGACATGATTGATGATATCCAGGTGACAAAAGCATTGCTTAACAAAGTTAAAGAAATCGGAAAACAACATAATTTAAATTATATGGAAGGCCCTATTGGGTTTTCTAATTTAGATAAAGTTGGGGTTCTAACCTACGGCTTTGAAGAGATTGGTACAATGATTACTTGGTACAATCACCCCTACTATGTAGCTCATTTTAATCAATTAAATTTTAAGGTAGAAAAAGAGTATGTGGAAAATAAATTTGCAATTAAAAATATTGTATTTGAAAATTATCAACGCCTCGCAGAGATCATCAAAAAGCGTTATAACTTAAGACCTTTATCCTTCAATAAAAAAGAAGAGGTCTTGGCATATGCCGATAGAATGTTTGATTTATTTAACGCTAGTTTTGCCAGCCTTTCTTCGTTTGTCAAAATAACAGAGATCCAAAAGGCATTTTTAAAAAAGAAATTTATATCGTTTCTGAATCCTGAGTATATTAAGTTTGTAGTAAATGGCTCTGGGGATTTAGTTGCTTTTTCAGTGATCATGCCCTCCTATTCTAGAGCGCTACAAAAAATAAAAGGTAAATTATTTCCCTTTGGTTTTTACCAAATCCTAAAAGCAAAGAAGTCCAAAACAGTCGATTTGTATTTAATCGGCGTGCATCCTAAGTATCAAAATAAAGGCGTACATGCTATTATTTTCAGTGAATTTAAGGGAACTATGGAAAAGAATGGAATACTGGAGTGCCGAATCACCCCTGTATTAGCAGATAACTTAGCCATGAAAAACGTTTGGAACGAATTTAAACCCGTTTTGATTAAAAAACGATGTACTTTTAGAAAAGACCTTAGCTAATTATTTAATACTAGGCGTTCATTGCAGCTGAAACGGAAGCAGAGAGTCTTTTATAAATCCCTTTTTCTAAGCGTTCTCTTATCACAGAAAAAGCTTGAAGCGTCTCTTCTACGTCAATTAAAGTATGCATTGAAGTTGGAATCAGCCTTAGCAAAATCAAGCCCTTAGGGATGACAGGATATACCACTATAGAACAAAAAACTCCATGGTTTTCTCGGAGGTCTTTCACTAAGGCCATGGCTTCAGGAATACTGCCCTTCAGATAAACAGGGGTCACACAACTTTGAGTGCTTCCCAAATCAAAGCCCCTAGCTCTTAATCCAGATTGTAGGGCATTCACAATCACCCATAACTTATCCTTAAGCTGTGGCATTGTTCTTAGCATATCTAAACGTTTCAAAGCCCCTTTAACCAGTTGCATTTGTAAAGACTTGGCAAACATTTGTGACCTGAGGTTGTACTTTAAATAATCAATAATTTCTTTATCCCCAGCTATAAAGGCCCCTGTACTTGCCATCGACTTGGCAAAGGTTGCAAAATACACATCTATATTATCTTGTACACCCTGCTCCTCACCAGTACCAGCCCCTGTTTTTCCAAGCGTTCCAAACCCATGTGCATCATCAACTAAAAACCTGAAGTTGAACTTCTTTTTGAGATCTATAATTTCTTTTAGTTTGCCTTGTTCTCCACGCATTCCAAAAACACCTTCTGAAATTACAAGAATTCCGCCGCAAGTTTGTTCAGCCATTTTAGTAGCTCTTTCTAAGTTTTTCTCTAAACTTTCAATATCGTTGTGTTTGTAAGTAAAGCGCTTTCCAATATGCAAACGAACGCCATCAATAATGCAGGCATGAGCATCGACATCATAAACGATTATATCATCCTTTGCAACCAAGGCATCAATGGTAGACATAATACCTTGATAGCCAAAATTTAAAAGATAAGAAGACTCTTTGCTTACAAATTCAGCCAATTCATTTTGTAAGTGTTCGTGAAATGTAGTGTGCCCAGACATCATTCGTGCCCCCATGGGATAGGCCGAACCATATTCACTGGCAGCCTCAGCATCAACTTTCCTCACTTCTGGGTGATTTGCCAAACCTAAATAATCATTTATACTCCATGTTATCACATCTTTTCCTTGAAATTTCATGCGATTGGAAATCTGACCTTCAAGTTTTGGAAAAACAAAATAGCCTTCGGCTAAGCTAGCCCATTTGCCCAAAGGGCCCTTGTCTTTATATATTTTATCAAATAAATCTCTAGTCATTGTTCTAGTATTATCACTCCTACAAAGTTATTCAATAAAATTATTAATACATAATAATTTTGACAGTTTAAAGGCAGTTTAGTCTCATCAAAATTGACAAATGCGGTAATAACCTATTTTATAAACTCTATGGGTTTTGGGGTGTTTTTCTGAGAACTATCAAAAAAACCTTGGTCTTGCATCCATTGGTCATTATAGACCTTACTCATATATCTTGAGCCGTGATCTGGAAAAATTAGTACAACAATATCATTCGGCTTAAAAACACCTGTCTCGTTAAGTTGTTTAACTGCTTGAATTACAGCACCTGAAGTGTAGCCCGCGAACAAACCTTCTGTTTGAGCTAATTCTCTTGCATTGTGCGCACTCTCTTCATCTGCGACTTTTATAAATTCATCAATGAGGTCAAAATTTGTAGCAGTGGGTATGAGATTTTTCCCAAGACCCTCGATGCGATAAGGATATATCTCCTCAGGGTCAAACTCCCTAGTTTCGTGATACTTTTTCAATACTGAACCATAAGCATCTACACCAATAATTTTTATGTTTGGATTTTGCTCTTTAAGAAATTTTGCAGTACCAGAAATAGTTCCTCCAGTTCCACTACAGGCCACTAAATGAGTGATTTTTCCTTGTGTTTGTCGCCAAATTTCTGGACCTGTGGACTTGTAATGGGCTTCGGTGTTTAAATTGTTAAAATATTGGTTGATATAAACGGATCCTTTTATTTCTTTGTGTAATCGTTTGGCAACTTCGTAATAGGATCGAGGGTCATCAGCCTTCACATGTGCTGGGCACACATATACCTTAGCCCCCATACTTTTCAACATATCAATTTTGTCAAGGGAGGATTTTGAGCTTACTGCTAAAATACAATCATACCCTTTTATGATACTCACCATCGCAATACTAAATCCGGTGTTTCCAGATGTAGTTTCAATGATCGTATCGCCCGGCTTTAAAATTCCCTTTTTTTCGGCTTCTTCAATGATATATAAAGCAATTCTATCTTTAGAAGACTGACCCGGATTAAAGCATTCTAATTTGGCAATATAAGTGCCCGGAAAATCAGCTACAATAGTATTGAGCTTTACAAGAGGAGTATTTCCCACAAGCTCCAAAACACTGTTAAATATCATTTGGTCTTTAATTATCAATTTATAGACGTTGAATAAAAATCAAAATTACAATTTTTTTTAAAACTATTTTAAAATTGACTCTAGACTAAGTAAAAATGCATATTCCGCAGCCACTTCTTTTAGGGCTTCAAAACGTCCAGAGGCGCCACCATGTCCGGCATCCATATTTGTTTTAAGATAAAGTTGGGAGCTGTTTTTTTTCTGACTTCTAAGACGGGCCACCCATTTAGCAGGCTCCCAATACTGAACTTGAGAATCATGCAACCCTGTAGTAACTAACATATTGGGGTATAACTGATCACTCACATTATCGTAGGGAGAATAGGACTTCATATAGTCATAGTAAGCTTTTTCGTTTGGATTTCCCCACTCATCATATTCACCTGTTGTAAGTGGAATACTATCGTCCAACATCGTGGTAACAACATCGACAAATGGCACTTGAGCAACCACGCCATTATATAACTCAGCAGCTAGATTAATTACAACTCCCATTAGAAGGCCTCCGGCACTCCCTCCCATCGCATAATGATGTTCAGCGGAAGTATACGCCTTTTGAATTAAATAGTTAGAGCAGTCAACAAAATCTGTGAAGGTGTTTTTCTTTTTCAACAACTTCCCTTCTTCATACCATTGACGTCCCAAGTACTCTCCGCCTCTTATATGGGCTATCGCAAAAATAAATCCGCGATCTAAAAGACTCAGCCTCACTGTAGAAAAATAAGGGTCAATTGTAGAGCCATAAGAACCATAGGCATATAAAAGCAAGGGCGTGTCTGGAGATTTCTTAGTATCTATATGACGTATCAACGAAATAGGAATTAAGGTCCCATCGGCAGCGGGAGCCCACACACGCTCAGAAGTGTAATTTTCTTTTTTAAATTCACCTCCTAAAACGACTTGTTCTTTTTTGATAGTTTTAGTTTTTGTAAGCATATCAAAGTCAATTATAGATGAGGGCGTTGTAAGTGACTGGTAGCCGTAACGCAAAATGGAGGTGTCAAAGTCAATATTAGCTGTGGTGTAAGCAGTATAGGTTTCGCTATCAAAAGGAAGGGAATAACTGTCGGTGCCATCCCAGCGAGAAATTCTTATGTGGTTCAAACCATTTTCGCGTTCTGATATAACTAAGAAATCTCTAAAAATATCAATCCCCTCTAGAAGTACAGATTCTCTATGCGGAATTACATCAACCCAATGTTGTATCTGAGTAGCAGTTTCTGAAGTTTTTGAGAGTTTAAAGTTTTGAGCGCCATCAGCATTAGACACAATATAGAAAGAGGATTCGAAATGGGATATACTATATTCTAAACCGCGAGTTCTCTGTTGAAAAACTTTAAACTCTCCATTAGGAGTGTCCGCATTAAGAATTCTATATTCGGTAGTCAGTGTACTGTAGCTGCCAATGACTAAATATTTTTTAGATTTAGTTTTATACACACTGACGCCAAAAGTATCGTCTAGTTCTTCGTAAACTAATTCATCCCGTTTGGGATCTGTATGTAAAAGGTGTTTATAGATTGCTTCAGACCTTAGAGTTGTTTCATCTTTAAGCGTATAAAAAAGTGTTTTATTATCATTCGCCCAAGTACTGCCTCCAGTAGTATTATTGATTTTCTCGTCAAAAACCTGGTTCGTTTTAAGGTCTTTAATATGTAGTTTATACTGACGCCTGCCACTGGTATCGATTGCGTAAGAAACCATAGTATTATTAGGGCTTACATTTAGACCAACCAATCTAAAATACGAATGATTTTTGGCCATGTCATTACAATCGAATAGCAGCTCTTCACTAGCCTCCAAGCTTTCTTTTTTGCGGACATAAATAGGGTAATCTTTACCTTTTTCAAATCTAGTGATGTACCAGTAACCGTTATACTTATAAGGCACCGAACTGTCATCTTCCTTTATTCTAGACTTCATTTCTTCAAACAAGGATTGTTGAAAATCTTTTGAAGTGGCTGTATGGGCGTTGTAATAGTCATTTTCCTTATTCAGATAATCTATAACTTCTGGATTCTCTCTTTCCTTTAACCAGTAAAACTCATCAACTCTTACATCCTCATGGATTGTTAAGTTTTTGGGAACTTGACTGGCTATCGGGGCATTCGGTAATTTTAGCATTGGTTTTTGGGTCTTAGTCTCACAAGAAAAAAATGAGCTTATTAAAATTAAATAAAGAAGATTGAGTTTCATAACAGTTTAGGTTCAGGGATACCGGTTCAACTTACTAAAATAAATTAATAGTTTCGCAATAGTTGTGTTAATTTTAAATGCATCGCATCTGTATAATCCAGGTGCGTGACCATTCTTAATTTTCCGCTGCCCATATCACTCACAAGTACTCTATGAGTCTTTAAGTGGTTTAAAAACAATTCTGGATCTAGCTCTGGATTTAGATTAAAAATTACAATATTTGTTTCTACAGGTTCAACGCTAGCTACTGCCTCCAACTCTTGTAAAATACTTTCAATTTCTTTAGCCTTGACATGGTCTTGTTTGAGACGCTCAAATTGATGGTCTAAGGCAAAGGAAGCGGCCGCGGCTAAAAGACCAATTTGGCGCATACCACCGCCTAACATTTTGCGTACCCTTAGAGCGTTTTCCATAATATTTTCATTTCCCAATAAAATTGAGCCCGCAGGCGCTCCCAATCCCTTGCTTAAACAGACCGAAATTGTATCAAATACATTTCCATATTGCATGGGAGTTTCTGATTTTGCAATAAGTGCATTCCACAAACGCGCACCATCCAAATGAAGTCCTAAACTATGTGCATCACAGACTGCTCTAATTTTTAAAATCTCATTATAATCCCAGCAAGCACCCCCTCCTTTGTTAGTCGTATTTTCTAAGCTTACTAGGGAACTTAGCGGACTGTGATAAAAATCGGGGGGATTAATAGCGGCTTCAACTTGAGAGGCAGTCATCATTCCGCGATGCCCATCAACGAGCTTACAAGAAACGCCGCTGTTAAAAGAAACTCCTCCACCTTCATAATTGTACACATGAGAATACTTATCACATATCAACTGCTCACCTGGTTGTGTATGGAGCTTTATAGCGGTTTGATTTGCCATCGTACCAGATGGAAAAAACAATGCTTTAGGTTTGCCAAACATAGCAGCAACACGCGCTTCTAAAGCATTTACAGAAGGGTCTTCAGCATAGACATCATCCCCTAAGGGCGCTGATAAAATAGCATCCATCATCCCCTCAGACGGCTTTGTAACAGTATCGCTTCGTAAATCTATTATCATGAATTTTATTTTGGATATAAAACTACATATTATTTTAATTCTATACTATAAATTCTATTTTTGTAATTATAAATCATCTCATGATAACACACGATCACATTAAAGATCTTTTTGAGCGCCTTGGTGCGTTAAGGAGGTATCTTTGACTTAGATGCCAAACGCATCGAAATTCAAAATGAAGAAGAAAAAACATTTTCACCTGACTTTTGGAACGACTCTAAAACTGCGGAGTTATTAATGAAATCATTAAGGGTAAATAAAAAATGGATAAGTGATTACGAAAGAGCACTAGCCTATTTTGAAGATCTCGAGGTTTTATTTGATTTTTATAAGAGTGGTGAATCGACTGAAGAAGAAGTTAAAAAACAATTTGAGATCACTGCTACATTTTTAGAAGATATAGAGTTTAGGAATATGCTTTCTGAAGATGGAGACGGGCTTAGCGCAGTACTGCAAATTACAGCTGGTGCAGGGGGAACAGAAAGTTGTGATTGGGCCAGTATGCTAATGCGAATGTATGTGATGTATGCCGAAAAAAATAACTTTAAAATCAAAGAATTAAACTTACAAGATGGAGATGTCGCTGGAATAAAGACTGTGACCCTTCAAATTGAAGGCGATTTTGCTTTTGGATGGCTCAAAGGAGAAAATGGAGTCCATCGATTGGTTCGTATTTCTCCTTTTGACAGTAATGCAAAACGCCACACAAGTTTTGCATCTGTGTATGTATACCCTTTGGTAGATGACAGCATTGAAATTGAGATTAATCCCGCTGATATTGAAATTACAACAGCTCGATCTAGTGGAGCTGGCGGACAAAATGTTAATAAAGTAGAGACTAAAGTTCAGCTAAATCACAAGCCATCAGGCATTCAAATTTCATGCTCTGAGACACGATCACAGCACGACAACCGCTCAAGAGCACTGCAAATGTTAAAATCTCAACTCTATGAAATTGAGCTTAAAAAACAATTGGCACAACGGGAAGACATCGAAGCAGAAAAAATGAAAATTGAATGGGGAAGCCAAATTAGAAACTATGTCATGCATCCCTATAAACTGGTAAAAGATGTACGGACTGCAGAAGAAACTGGAAATGTAGACCAAGTAATGAACGGAGAAATTACGCCGTTTTTAAAAGCCTATTTAATGGCAACAGGACAAAAAAACACCTCTGACAATTCACTATGATAAAAATATACCATAACAAGCGCTGTCGTAAATCTCGCGAAGGCTTAAAAACTCTTCAAGAATCTGGACTAGACTTTGAAATTGTTGACTATCTATCAAATCCTTTAAATGCAAGCGAACTCAAAAAAATAATCGCAATTTTAGATATAAGTCCAGATAAACTTATCCGTAAAAATGAAGCTATTTGGAAGTCAGACTACAAGGGTAAAGAACTGTCCGAACAAGAACAGATCGAAGCCATGGCTTCACATCCAAAACTCATCGAACGGCCCATTGTAATTCGTGGAAACAAAGGGGTTATTGGACGTCCTAATGAGCGAATTATGAATTTAATTATTTAACACAATTTTAACCAGATAATGGCATATTGAAAGCTATTTTTGCTTGCGGTTTTAACTGATTTAAATGATTAAAAAACTTCTTTTTCTAATTACTTATTTGTTATTTCACATTGTTGTGTTTGCTCAAAACACCACAGAAACAGTTGTTGTTTCTGGACAGCTAATAGAAGAGGCTAGTGAGCAACCACTTGAATATGCTACAGTCACTTTTTTTAGCAAGCGAGAAAATAAAATGGTTGGAGGTAGCATTACAGACCTCCAAGGAAAATTTAATCTTCGTGTTCCTAGAGGAGTTTATGACATTTCATTTGACTATTTTTCATTTAAATCAATTAAAAAGTTAGAATACTCCCTAAATACAAACACCGAATTTGGAGTCCTAAAAATGGTTGATAATTTTCAAAACCTAGGGGCCATAGACATCATTGCTGAAAAAACAACCATTGAAATTAAGTTGGATAAAAAAATATACAATGTTGGCAAAGATTTAACGGCAAGGGGCGGCAGCGTGAGTGATGTTTTAGACAACGTTCCCTCAGTTACCGTTGATATTGAAGGAAACGTAGCCCTAAGGGGTAATGAGAATGTACGTATTTTAATAAATGGGAAACCCTCAGGACTGGTAGGATTAAATTCCTCAGAGGCCTTGCGTCAATTACCTGCGGATGCTATAAAAAAAGTAGAGATTATCACTTCACCATCGGCAAGGTATGAGGCAGAAGGAACAGCAGGCATTTTAAATATTATTTTAAGACGCAGTAAAACTATTGGATTAAATGGCGCCGTCATTCTCAATGCGGGTTACCCCAGTCGAGTGGGGGGTTCAGGAAATATGAACTACCGCACCGGAAAGGTAAATATCTTTAATAATTCTGGATATTCTTACACAAAAAATCCAGGAAATTCCGAAGTTAAAACTGAATTTTTTAATACTGAATTTGATGATAATGGCGCTCTTATCCAAGATTTACCTAACAGCTTTAGAAACGAATATAGAAACTTTGAACGCATTAGAAATGGGTTTAACAGCAACACTGGTATTGAATGGTATTTGGACCCCGGTACTTCTTTAACTACGGCTTTTTTAATAAAAAAAAGTAACAATACTAACGAGAGCTACAACAGGGCAGAAACACTTGATTTAACTGGAGCTATTATAAATGAGTCTGTGCGCTATGACCCCGAAACTGAATTAGATCAAACTACACAGTTTTCTGTTAATTTTGACAAACAATTTAATGGCAATAGCGAACACCGGCTAAGCGTTGATTTTCAAGTTGAAAATAATTCTGAAGACGAAAGCTCTATCATCAACAATGATGGCATAGCTGCCGAACGCGTTCGCACAATTGAAAAACAAAAACGAATTTTATTAAAATCTGATTTTATACTTCCCATTAACGACAAAAGCCGCTTTGAAGTGGGTTATAATGGACGATTTAACAGCAATGATACAGCCTTCTCTTTAGAACTGGCAGAAGATGATGCCTTTGTTTTAAATAGTGATGTAAGTAATGTTTTGGAGTATAAAGAACAGGTAAATGCCTTGTATACTCAGTATGGCAGTAAATTAAATGATGTATTTTCATTTTTAGTAGGTTTGCGAATGGAGGCTACCACTGTATCCATTAAACAATTGAACACCAATGCGCACTCAGACAACTCATATATAGGACTGTTCCCAACTCTTAACCTAGGCTACGCGTTTACAGAAAACCAAAGCATAACTTTGGGCTACAACCGGCGTATAAGCCGTCCTAGGTCCCGTTATTTAAACCCTTTTCCATCAAGAAGTAGTGCAACCAATATATACCAAGGAAATCCAAACATCAACCCAAGTTATTCTAATGGAGTTGATATCAGCTACCTACAAACATTTAAGCTTTTAACAATTAATACATCCTTTTATTACAGCCGTGCAACAGACGTATTTACTTACGTAAGCGAAGACACTGGAGAAGAAGTCCTTGTGAATGGAGAAAGTGTTCCAGTGATTAGAAGAGGGCCCATTAACTTAGCAGAGGATAAGCGTGTAGGATTTGAATTTACCCTAAGCTATCAGCCCTCCAAGAAATGGAATTTAAATACTAATTTCAATGTATACCAATCATCGGTTAGTGGAAGTTACAAAGGCTTAAATTATGATTCTGAAAATTTAGGATGGTTTGTGCGACTCAACAATAAATACACATTGCCTGGAAATATTGAGTGGCAAACACGACTGAACTACAAAGGGCCGAGGATCGATGCTGTCAATAGAAGAGATGGGGTGTTTTCTTCAGATATGGCTTTCAGCAAAGATTTATTCAATGAAAAAGCATCTCTCACATTGAATGTGACTAATTTATTAAATACACAACGCTGGAATTTAGAGTCTAGAACCCCTACATTTTATAGCGATGGCTATTTACGATGGCGAGTACGTTCCTACAATTTATCCTTTACCTATCGATTTAATCAAAAGAAAAAAACTCAAGTACAAGGCCAATTCTAAGTTGATTTTAGTATTTATATTAAAAAAACCAAAACGATTTGTTTTGGTTTTTTTTAGTGTGTATAGTTGGTTGGTTAATTTACTTTGTCTTGGCTTTTCGAGCCGCTAGTTTTTCTTTAAAATGTTCAATTGCAGATCCAACGATCCAGTAGGGAATTGCAAAGGTTAATAAGAAAATCATCAACCAAAACCCTAAAGTTAATATGGATAAAAATGCTAAAAATCCTAAATACTGGTCAAAATCAAACATGGTGTATCGTTTTGTTTTAGGGTACAAATATACTATAAGAAAAATAGTTTCACAACATAAAATTTCAGATTTATATGTTAAACT
>TARA_Y100000385_G_scaffold21592_1_pt1 | contig 20792 bp, 22 predicted proteins | sample TARA_Y100000385 | Tara Oceans TARA_Y100000385 (sample SAMEA2620980) | marine metagenome | biome: marine biome (ENVO:00000447); feature: surface water layer (ENVO:00002042); material: "saline water (ENVO:00002010), including plankton (ENVO:xxxxxxxx)" | depth 5 m
ATTGCAGCAGTTCACTATTTCTACATGAGAGATTACTGGGCTTCATTTGAAGATTCTCCAACATTCTTCAGATATGTAGATTGGATTCTTACAGTGCCATTAATGTGTGTTGAATTTTACTTAATTCTTAAAGTAGCAGGTGCTAAGAAATCTTTACTTACTAAAATGATTGTACTTTCAGTAATCATGTTAGTAACAGGATATGTTGGTGAAGCTGTTTATCCAGGAAGTGCAGCACTATGGGGCTTCTTCTCTGCAGTAGCTTACTTCGCTATTGTTTACGAAATTTGGTTAGGTGGAGCAGCAAAACTTGCAAAAGAATCAGGTGGCGATGTATTAGCAGCACACAAAGTTCTTTGCTGGTTTGTACTAGTTGGATGGATCATATATCCATTAGGATACTTAGTAGGAACAGCTGATGGACAGTGGTATTCTTCTTTCGCTAATCTTGGATTAGACATGGATGTTTTATATAACATTGCAGATGCTATCAACAAAATCGGATTCGGTTTAGTTGTGTATAGCTTAGCAGTTAAGAAAACAGCATAAGTAATATAAACTAAAATTTTATAAAGCGCAACCTTGTGGGTTGCGCTTTTTTTTTGCAGTATTTTAACGTTCATAGTCAATTACTTTTTCATTGGCTTTTGTAACTTTACAACATTACATTTACGCCTATGAAATTATCAAAAGATAAGATTTTAAAACAAGCTAATGCGTCTTGTAAAGACACTTTAATGGAAACCTTGCAAATTGAATTTGTTGATGTAGGTGATGCTTATATAGTTGCTAAGATGCCTATCACTAGAAAAGTTCATCAGCCAGATGGCGTTTTACACGGCGGGGCCACTGCTGCGCTAGCCGAATCTGTAGGTAGCTTTGCCGCTCATATTTTTTTAGATACCGACTCTTACTTTGTCAGAGGAATAGACATTTCTGCAAAACACGTAAGAAGTGTAAAAGAAGGCTTCGTTTATGCGAAGGCCACCTTCACCCATTTGGGGAGGACTATGCAAATTTTTAACATTGATGTAACTGATGAACACGATAAACTTGTGTCTTCATGTAAACTCACTACCGTATCACTTCCTAAAGAACGATAACAAATGATAGCATCTTCTGATTTTTTTGATCAAATTAAAGCTGCCATGCATTCAAAGACCCCCTTTGTCTTGTTTACAAAGCCAAGTCAAGAGTCTGTTAAAGCCTATGTTCAGTGTGATAAGAATTCTTACGTTATTGAAGATTTCACCGAAAGTGGATTTGTATTTGCCCCATTTAATCAGGGCAGTAAAACATATTATATCCCAGCTGACAAATCGACTTTTTTAGAGTTAGACAAATCCGAATTTGAAGTGTCTGGGTTGAGTGCTAAACCTGAGACTTCGCAAACTTCAACCCATGCAGATTTGGTGACAAAAGCTATCGATGAAATAAATTCTACTGATTTGCAAAAGGTAGTCTTGTCTCGCTTTATTAAAGTTGAACTAGAAGAACAAAATCCATTACATATTTTTAAAAAATTAGCAGCTAAGTATACAACTGCTTTTAGCTATTGCTGGTACCACCCCCAAACGGGTTTCTGGCTTGGAGCCTCTCCAGAATGTCTTTTAAAACTAAATGGAAGATCACTTACTACAATGGCTCTTGCGGGGACCCAAGACCTTCAAAAATCCCCTGCGGTTCAATGGGATGATAAAAATTTAAATGAACACGCTTTTGTGACCGATTATTTGTTGGAGGTTTTGTCACAGTATTTAGAGGCTGTAAAGACTTCAGGCCCCAACACTCTTAGAGCTGGCCACTTGCTTCACCTTCAAACAGTTGTCACTGGACGTTTGAGACCTGGAAAAAACGCTTTAAAACAGCTCATAAGAACGCTACACCCAACTCCTGCTGTATGTGGTACACCTCGACCCCTTGCGCTTGATTTTATCAATGCTCATGAAGCTTATGACCGTGAGTATTATACTGGTTTTTTTGGAGAGTTAAATAGTCCTGAAAATACGCCATTTAGAAATTCAAAAAAAAATATTGAAAACAGAGCTTATCGATTGAATCAATTCTCCACAGACTTAGCAGTAAATTTACGCTGTATGAAATTAATGGATACAATAGCTATTCTTTACAGCGGAGGAGGTATCACAAAAGATTCTAGCCCTAAGGATGAATGTACTGAGATTATCAATAAGATGCACACTGTTAAAAGTGTACTTTAAAAGCTTTGGCAAATATTTAGTATTTCAATTCAATTTAAACCCCAAAAATTAAATAACTTTGTTAGCTGATGATACAACCGAAGCATCCTTCAGCGCAATTGATTATTCAGCTAAGCAGAGTTTATAATATTAAACATATTGTGATCTCACCTGGCAGTCGAAATGCCCCCTTGACTTTGGGATTTACCAGTAGTGATTTTTTTAAATGTTACAGTATTGTAGACGAACGTTCAGCGGGCTTTTTTGCTTTGGGTATTGCACAACAATTACAACAGCCAGTGGCTTTGGTTTGCACTTCTGGAAGTGCCGTAGTTAATTACTATCCTGCTGTAGTGGAGGCCTTTTACAGCCGTATTCCCCTTGTAGTTATTTCTGCAGACCGCCCTGCTCACCTAATTAACGTGGGAGATGGACAAACCATCACTCAGCCTCATATATTTGGGGCTCATATTTTATTCGAAGCAAATCTTAAAGAAGTGATCAAGAAGTCTTTTTTTAAAAGAACACAAACTAATGAGGCTCTAGTTTACAAAGCCATACATACGGCCCATTCTGACAAAGGCCCTGTGCATATAAATGTACCTTTTTCGGAACCCTTATACGAACTCATTGAATCCAGCACTGAAGATTTCAAGGCCAGCAAACTAAAAACAAAGCAAGCCCCAATTTCACTTCCGACTGCCGTTGTTAAAAATTGGCGTTCATCAAAACGTAAAATGATTTTAGTAGGTGTAAATAGTCCTGAAACGATCCAACAAGACTATTTAAATTTAATTGCTGAAGATCCTTCTATAATTGTGCTTACTGAGACAACCTCTAATATACAGCATCCACATTTTTTCCCAAGTATTGATCAGTTAATTTCTCCCTTAGATGCCACGGATTACGCAAGTCTTCAGCCGGATATATTATTAACTTTTGGCGGCATGGTAGTCTCTAAGAAAATTAAATTTTTTTTACGTACTCATACCCCTGCTCAACACTGGCATATAGACCCAGTTCATGTCAATGACACTTATTTTTGTTTAACTAAGCATTATAAGTGCACAGTAAACAGCTTTTTTGAACAGCTTTTAGATCCAGAGCACGCTCCCCCTAAAAGCACTTATTTTAAAACGTGGAATCAACTTAAAATAAGGCGTTTAAAAAAGCATGATGATTATTTAAAATCAATTCCTTTCTCTGATTTTAAAGCCTTTGATAGTATTTTACGCCACATTCCAGACGGTTATATGTTGCAGTCTAGTAACAGTTCTACGATAAGATACTTGCAGTTGTTTGAATTAAACAAGACGCTCACTATTTTTTGTAACCGTGGAACTAGTGGGATAGATGGCTCTACAAGCACAGCTGTAGGTGCTTCCTGTGTGTCTGCAAAGCCAACGGTCTTTATCACAGGAGATTTGAGTTTCTTTTACGACAGTAACGGGCTTTGGAATAATTATATTCCCTCAAATTTTAGAATTATAATTATAAACAATAGGGGAGGTGGGATTTTTAGAATTCTTCCTGGCAATAAAAATTCTAATAATTTTAGCACTTATTTTGAAACCAAACATTCGCTAAATGCAAAGGCGATTTCTGAACAGTTTAATTTCGATTACAGCGCTGCAAATTCTACAGCTGAATTAGAAGATATATGGCAGGACTTTTACGCGCTAAATTCCCGTCCAAAAATCCTTGAAATTTTCACTCCTTGTTCAGAAAATGATCTGATTTTACTGTCCTATTTCGATTTTATTAAATAGTTCTTATTTATTTTGTGACCTTTCTATTAATGATGTGTCTAATATAAGAAATGGTACTAGTTCCATTTTACCCAAACTAAATTTTAATAAAATTTCCTATGAACAAAAGAGATGAACTTATTCAAAAGTATGCAATCGATTTAAGAGAAAAGTGTAACCACAATCCAGAAATGGATTTGTTAAAAAAGGTTACAATTGGCTGCGGACCTTCAATATACAATAAAGACTCTAGCACGGTATCTTCAACGAGTAAAATTGAATTAGAAACCGTTCGCTATAATTTTTTAATTAATAAATTAGGCCTTTCGCCTTCCGATAAACTTGAAGAAGGAATCGCCAAGGTTATGGAACAATATGGCTCCTCAAATCGCAACAAATACCGAGCGGTGGTTTACTACCTTTTAACTAAACATTTTGGAAAAGAATCTGTTTATTAATAGGCTATATTTTTTATTTATTGAGCGTCATAATTTGTTGTGACGCTTTTTTTATTTCCTGAGTTGATTATCCTTACCTTTGCAGTATGATACGCATTGGAGACTATAATACCTTAACTATTTTAAGAGATACCGAGCCTGGATTGTTTTTGGGAGATACTGAAGACCAAGAAGTCTTGCTCCCCAACCGCTATGTTCCAGATACTTTTGAAATTGATGCCCAGATAGAGGTTTTTGTTTATTTAGATAACGAAGAACGTCTTGTCGCGGTCACTGACCATCCTTATATCAAAAAAGGTGAATTTGCATTGCTGCGCTGTAACTCTGTTAATGAAATTGGCGCCTTTCTAGACTGGGGCTTGGTAAAAGAGCTCTTTTGCCCCTTTAGAGAACAGGCATTTCCAATGAAAGTAGGCGGTTGGTATCTAGTCTACTGTTATTTGGATGAGACTTCTGAGCGTCTTGTTGCTTCTAGTAAAACAAATCGTTTTTTAGACAATAAAGAATTGACAGTAGCGGCCTTTGATGAGGTCGATCTCATTGTATCACACCCCTCAGACTTAGGCATGAATGTGATTGTCAATAAAACGCATTTAGGCTTAATATTTAACCAAGATTTATTTAAAGATATTAGTATTGGCGATAAACTCAAAGGTCAGGTAAAGAAAGTTAGACCTGGCAATAAATTAGATATTACACTTGAAAAAATTGGCTACAGAAGTATTGAGCCGAACGCTCAACTCCTTTTAGAGTACTTAGAAAATACCGCCAACGGATTTTTGAAACTAACAGATAAGTCCTCACCAGAGGCGATTAAATCTAAGGTTCAAATGAGCAAGAAAAGTTTTAAAAAGGCCGTAGGTACTTTGTACAAACAACGCCGAATCCGTATTGAATTAGATGGAATTTATTTAACCTCATAAAACATTAAATCTATGTCTAAAATACAATGGAAAACCGCTAAAGAATACGAAGACATTACCTACAAAAAATTTAATGGGGTAGCTCGTATCGCTTTTAACCGCCCAGCTCTAAGAAATGCTTTCAGACCCAAAACAACATCAGAATTATACGAAGCATTTTACGACGCCAATGAAGACACGAGTATTGGAGTTGTTTTATTAAGTGCAGAAGGCCCGTCTCCAAAAGATGGAGTCTATTCATTTTGCAGCGGTGGGGATCAGAAAGCACGTGGTCGCGAAGGCTATGTGGGCGACGATGGCTATCACCGCCTAAATATATTAGAAGTACAACGTCTGATCCGATTTATGCCCAAGGCGGTTATTGCAGTGGTACCAGGTTGGGCTGTTGGTGGCGGCCATAGTTTACATGTGGTTTGTGACTTAACACTCGCCAGTAAGGAACATGCTATTTTTAAGCAAACCGATGCGGATGTTACAAGTTTTGACGGCGGCTATGGTTCGGCCTATTTAGCCAAAATGGTGGGTCAGAAAAAAGCCAGAGAAATATTTTTCCTTGGACGTAATTACAGCGCCCAAGAAGCCTTTGATATGGGTATGGTAAACGCCGTAGTGCCGCATGCAGAGCTAGAAGCTACAGCCTATGAATGGGCCCAAGAGATTTTAGCTAAATCTCCCATCTCTATTAAAATGCTAAAATTTGCAATGAATCTCACAGATGATGGTATGGTTGGGCAGCAAGTATTTGCAGGTGAAGCGACCCGCCTTGCCTATATGACAGACGAAGCTAAAGAAGGTCGTGATGCCTTTTTAGAAAAAAGGCCGCCAAATTTTGAAAAAAAATGGATTCCATAGCATGAGCAAATTTAAATCATGGATTTCTGCCTGTCGTTTAAGAACCTTACCACTTTCTGTTTCTGGAGTTATAGTGGGAGCTTCATTGGCCTATTCAAGGGGTGTGTTTGACAGTGCTGTATGTGTTTTAACGATTTTCACTACCTTAAGCTTACAGATATTATCAAACCTTGCCAACGATTATGGCGACGGCATCAAAGGTACTGATAATGAACATAGAATTGGCCCTGAGCGCGCTTTGCAAAGTGGAATAATCAGTCCGAAAGAGATGCGAAATGCGATTATTTTTAATGTTGTAATTTGTTTTATTTTAGTCCTGAGTTTAATCTACCAAGCTTTTGGCCAAGATCAGTTTTTTAGCTCTTTAGTTTTTGTTGTTCTTGGAATATTAGCTATTGTAGCGGCGATTAAATATACGGTAGGCGGCTCTGCTTATGGCTACAAAGCCTTAGGAGATCTTATGGTCTTTTTGTTTTTTGGTTGGCTTAGTGTGTTAGGTTCTTACTTTTTGTATGCCAAACAAATTGATATTTTAATGCTTTTACCCGCCAGCTCCATAGGGCTTTTAAGTGCCGCGGTACTCAATTTAAATAATATGCGTGACCTGGAATCTGATAAACTTTCTAAAAAACATACTTTGGCAGGGTATTTAGGCTCCAAAAAATCTAAGCATTACCACTTATTTATGGTGACTTTAGCCCTGCTGCTAATGCTTATATATCCGCTAAATAACAGTTCAGTTTCCACTGTGTTTTTGCTTGCTGGCTGTCTGCCTTTGTTCATTCATATGTACCGTGTTTGGCATATAAAAGACCCTGTAAAATATGACCCTCAACTAAAGGTCTTGGCGCTCTCAACTGTTGGGATGGCACTGCTTTTTATGGCCTCACTTTTGTAATAGCTTACTAATAATTTGTAATTTTAAAAAAATATTGATTGACTTTCACATTACTTTATGCAGGCCACTTACTTTAAATACCAACTTCAATTCAAACAGCCTAGCGGCACCTCTCGCGGGGTTTTGACTTATAAAGATACCTGGTTTATACAATTAGAAGAAAATGGCTCTAAAAGTTTTGGAGAGTGTGGTATGTTTAGGGGTTTAAGTATTGATGACCGCAGCGATTATGAAGGTAAATTACAATGGGTTTGTCAAAACATTCATCTGGGTTTAGAAGCGCTTCTAGTGTCGACAACTGAATTTCCATCTATTCAGTTTGGTTTGGAAATGGCGTTTCGATCCTTAAAAGCCGACAATCCATTTGAATTATTTCCATCGGCCTTTACCAAAGGACAGGACTCAATTCCAATTAATGGCCTTATTTGGATGGGGGATCCCGCCTTTATGAAACAACAAATTAAAGCCAAGCTCAATGAAGGATTCTCATGTTTAAAGCTTAAAATTGGTGCTCTTGATTTTGATAAAGAACTCGAACTTATTAAATCCATCCGCACCGAGTTTGATCCTCAAACTATTGAAATTCGAGTGGATGCCAATGGAGCCTTTAAAGCTTCTGAAGCCCTTGAGAAATTAAAACGGCTTTCCGCCTATAATTTACACTCCATAGAGCAACCCATAAAGAAAGGGCAAATTCAAGAGATGGCACAGTTGTGTGCTGAAACCCCGCTACCTATTGCTTTGGATGAAGAACTTATAGGCGTATTTTCTGTAACAAATAAGCAGTTTTTACTACAAACTATAAAACCGCAATATTTTATTCTTAAACCCAGCTTAGTAGGGGGCTTTAGAGGAAGTCAAGAATGGATTGATATCGCTCAGACTCAACAGATTGGCTGGTGGATAACAAGCGCATTAGAGAGTAATATAGGATTAAATGCGATTGCACAGTGGACCTATGAACTAAAAACTCAGCTTCCACAGGGTTTGGGAACAGGCGGCTTATTTACAAATAATATTCAAGCGCCCTTGGCCGTAAGAACTGGGCACTTATTTTATGATTTAACAACTAACTGGAATTTAAAATTTTAAATTATGTACATTAAACAAGCCTTTAAGGTTAAACACGATTGGTGGCGCTATTTGGCGGGACTTACCTTCATTATTATCGCCGTAGTTTTGGGACAAATTCCGCATACTGTGGCCTTATTTGCCACAGCTTTTAAACAGGGTGCAGACATTACAACTTTAAACCCCACTGAACTGATGAAGGGATTAAATTCAAACTTAAATTTATTTTTGATGCTTTTATCCTTTGCAATCGGCCTGTTGGGGCTGTTTGTTGTGGTCAAGCTTTTTCATTTCCAATCCTTAAAAAGTCTTAGTACTTCAAGACCTAAAGTAGATTGGAAGCGTTTTTGGTTTGCGTTTTTATTTTGGGGATTCATTTCTATCCTAATGATTGGGATTGAATACCAGATAGCTCCAGAAAATTATGTGTTTAATTTTAAGTTAATACCTTTTTTAATCCTGCTTGCTATTTCGGTGGTTTTGATTCCACTTCAAACTAGTTTCGAAGAGTATCTTTTTAGAGGTTATTTGATGCAAGGTATTGGGGTCTTATGTAAGAATAAATGGCTCCCCTTAATACTAACTTCCCTTTTATTTGGGCTGCTTCATTTTGCCAATCCAGAAATTGATAAAATTGGCTCTGTTTTATTGGTACATTATATTGGAACAGGTTTCTTTTTGGGTGTCATTACTTTAATGGATGAAGGCCTAGAACTGGCTTTGGGATTTCATGCGGGGAACAACTTGTTTGCGGCTCTCTTAGTCACTGCCGATTGGACAGTTTTTCAGACCAATTCTTTGCTTAGAGACATCTCTGATCCAGAAATAGGAGTCCTTGAAATATTTAGTTCTGTGTTGGTAATATATCCCATTTTAATTTTCATTTTTGCAAAAAAATATAAGTGGACCAATTGGAAAGAAAAACTGATAGGTTCTGTAACAAATGATACTGAACAGAACACTATATAGCTTAACCAACTAAGGGCCAATTCTTGAAAGAGACACTTACATACCATTTGCCGCATCCCTCCTTTAAATTGAACGGGAAGTATTGTGATAGGTCTGCCTTGATACAGCTTGGAAATCGCTTTCTTAAAGAAGAGGAGAACTCTCAAGTTTCCTTGGGAGTGTTTATCCTACAATGGCTGGATTCTACTGCTGAAATTACCCTTGAAACCTCTGGATCAACAGGCATTCCTAAATCTATAGTCATGCGCAAACAATCCATGGTCAATTCTGCCTTGGCCACTGGGAGCTACTTTAAACTAAGCCCGGGAGCTACGGCCTTATCTTGTTTGCCATTTACCTATATCGCTGCTAAGATGATGTTTGTAAGGGCCTATGTTCTTGGACTCGAATTAGACTGTGTCCCCCCCAGTTCATCACCCTTAGCCTCAGTGTCTAAGTTCTATGATTTTTGCGCGATGGTGCCGCTGCAAGTTGAAAAATCTATACCCTTTTTAAATCAGATTAATACCCTTATTGTAGGAGGTGCAAAACTTCCTGCAGTCCTATGTGAGGCTCTAAAAAAATCTTCGTCAGCGGTTTATGAAACCTTTGGTATGACGGAAACAGTCAGTCATATAGCAGTTAAAAATTTAAAAAAATCAGCAGCCGTATTTGAGGCACTCCCTTCCATTTCATTTGAGGTAGATGCTCACAATTGTCTGCGCATAGAAGCGCCGCAGCTCTTATCAAGTCCGCTGCAAACCAAGGATGTGGTTAGACTGGTTTCTGAGACTCGTTTTGAATGGCTTGGACGCTATGATACGCTTATCAATTCAGGAGGCATTAAAATTCATCCTGAACAACTGGAACAACAACTTTCCAATCAAATTAGAGAGCGGTTTTTTATTGGGTCTGTTCCAGATACTAAACTTGGCGCACGCATTGTTTTGGTTGTGGAAACTAAGGAGCCATTCACTATTAAGCTGGATCATATAGAGCGGCATAAGCAACCGAAAGACGTCTATTTTTTAGAGGCTTTTGCGGAAACCACTTCAGGAAAATTAAAGCGCCAAGAAACACTGGCCCTGCTTAAACCTGTATAACACCCATATTGAATTCTTTTTCGATAGGCGCATGGTTAGCCGCCTCAATCCCCATACGAATCCAGTCACGTGTGTCTGTAGGTGCTATTATCGCATCAGTCCATAAACGCGCCGCAGAATAATAAGGCGATACCTGAGTGTCATAACGGGATTTGATCTTATCAAATAGTGCAGCTTCCTTTTCAGCTGTAATTTTTTCGCCTTTCTTTTTTAATGAAGCGGTTTCTATTTGTAGCAATACTTTTGCAGCGCTATTTCCACTCATGACTGCCAACTCCGCACTGGGCCAGGCAACAATTAATCGCGGATCGTAAGCCTTGCCACACATGGCGTAATTTCCGGCCCCATAGCTGTTGCCAATAATTACCGTAAATTTGGGAACCACACTGTTGCTCAGTGCATTAACCATTTTTGCCCCATCTTTTATAATACCACTGTGTTCACTTTTACTGCCCACCATAAAGCCGGTGACATCTTGTAAAAAAACCAAGGGTATTTTTTTCTGATTGCAATTGGCAATAAATCGTGTGGCTTTGTCAGCACTGTCGTTGTAAATAACGCCTCCAAACTGCATTTCTCTTTGGGCATTTTTAACTAGTTTTCGTTGGTTGGCTACGATGCCAACGGCCCAGCCCTCGATGCGCGCATAGCCTGTAATGATGGTTTTTCCGTAGCCTGCCTTGTATTCTTCAAAATTAGAACCATCGACCAAACGTTTTATAATTTCGTTCATATCATATTGGTCAGCTCTTGATTTTGGAAGAAGGCCATACAGCTCTTCAGGGTTTGCTTTGGGTTTTTTAGCCGGCTTTTTGCTAAAGCCCGCTTTGTCAAAATCACCTAGCTTATCCATAATAGATTTAATTTTATCCAGCGCGTCCGCATCGTCTTTTGCTTTATAGTCTGCAACCCCACTGATTTCGCAGTGGGTTGAGGCGCCGCCAAGAGTTTCATTGTCTACCGATTCTCCAATAGCGGCTTTAACTAAATAACTCCCAGCCAAAAAAATACTAGCTGTTTTATCGACAATGATGGCTTCGTCACTCATAATAGGAAGGTAAGCTCCGCCCGCAACACAACTGCCCATTACTGCCGCAATCTGAGTAATTCCCATACTGCTCATTTGCGCATTATTTCTAAAAATGCGCCCAAAGTGTTCTTTATCAGGGAAAATTTCGTCTTGTAATGGCAGGTAAACTCCTGCAGAATCTACTAAATAGATGATAGGTAGTTTATTTTCCATGGCAATTTCTTGCGCTCTGAGGTTTTTCTTGGCTGTAATAGGAAACCAAGCGCCTGCTTTGACGGTGGCATCGTTGGCCACCACAACACATTGTTTTCCTTTAATATAGCCTATTTTAACGACCACGCCAGCAGACGGGCAACCCCCATGAGCCTCATACATTTCGTAGCCAGCAAAGGCCCCAATTTCTATAGATTTTGATTTGTGATCAAATAAATAATCAATACGTTCTCTTGCGGTTAGTTTTCCCTTCGCATGTTCTTTTTCAATTTTGGATTTACCACCCCCTAATTTAACCTTAAGTAACCGCTTTTTTAAATTGGTTACCAATAGTTTGTTATAATCTTCGTTTTTATTGAAGTTTAAATCCATGAGACGTATATTTGTTATACAAAAATAACAATATTCTTCGGTTTCAAGTTTTTGTTTAACGAACAATTATAAATTTATCAGTCTATGAAATTAGTTAGCCATCCCGCCGCTTCAAGAGGTTATGCAAATCACGGTTGGTTACAGGCTAATTATTCCTTTAGTTTTGCCAACTTTTACAACCCAGATAAACTAAATTTTGGAGCGTTAAGAGTTTTAAATGATGATTTGATTGCTCCAGGCATGGGTTTTGGAACTCACCCGCATGACAATATGGAAATTATTACTATTCCGATTTCTGGGCAATTAAAACAATGACTCTATGGGAAACCAATGGGAATCGTTGAAGGCCGGAGAGGTTCAAGTGATGTCGGCAGCTAGCGGCATTCAACATTCAGAAATTAATGGTTCCAAAACTGAACACTTAAGCTTATTTCAAATATGGATTATACCCAACAAAAAAGGGGGCACTCCAAGCTATGATTAAAGTTTTTTTGAAACGCCCACTAAAGGCGTGCTTCAGGTTTTAGTGTCATCTGTGGATATTACTGAAACTTCGGGTTTAAAAATCCATCAGGATGCCCAAATTTCCAGACTTCATTTAAGTGCAGGTGCAACTTTTGAGTATGCTTTAAAAACGACCACTAATGGGGTGTATGTGATGCAAGTGTATGGCAGTGCTTCAGTGGCGAGTCAATTGTTAGTAGCTCGCGACGCAGTGGGTATTTGGGAAACAGCTAAATTTGAAGTAGTGGCTGCCCAAGATACAGAACTTTTGTGTATTGAGGTGCCTATGTTGTAGGGCTGGTGATAAGCACTTACTTTCGGATTTATACTGAGCCCTGTTTTTCATTTAATTTTTATTCTTTTTCTAAATACAAATTAAAAATATGGCGGACTCTGTTAATATGCACCAACTTTCAATCGTGCACTTAGCCAAGCTGTCTTGTCCTTATTTTTAACTTTTCACAGCTCCGCTAAAGGTGTCCAATTATATAAAATAAAGGGAACCTTAAATTGAGCGGCGATCAACAGCCAATTTATAGCGTACTTTTGGTTTACTGGTTTTGTGAAGATTAATACTTGGGGGTCAAAATCTATGCAAACTTACAGTTTATACCTCCTCTACCACAATATAATTCAACTTTTATTGGTTTATATTAAATTTTTAACTGCTGCTATTTGTTGGACCTTTGGCAGCAGCGAAGGCGATGGAGGCGGCCAATAGATAATAAGAACCTGAGTAAATAATAAGTAGAATTTTTCTAATTCTGTGCGTCAGAGCTGTTTTTATGGATAACAATTTAGGTATGGTTGTTGATGACTAATGACTTAGCGAACCCTTAAATTTAATTAGTAAGTTATTTTAAATAGTATACTTAATATGCAATTATTTCTATTAAATTTTAATGTCATAATATGAAACACTACTTAATCTCAATTACATTAAATTTTGCTATTCTCCTTTTGCTTATTTATAACAGTATCTTTATTTTTTTTTCAAAGTTTCATTGTCCCTATATCTATAAATGTCCTTTAGATGAAATAATATTGGTGGTTGTTATATTTCTATTCAGTGTGTTTTTTTTTATTTTGGAAATACACTACCAAAAAAAGATCAAAGCACCGATGTTTGGTTTTACAATATTTGCACTAATATTTAAGGTTTTAAATATTATAGCTTTTATTACAGCGGTAATCCTATGTTTTATTTATTAGAACTGCTACAGTTAAATGTTTATTAAGGACTCTTATACGCTTGTTTGAAGTATAATTATTTCTGTATAAGAGTTGAAAATCAACTATAAATCAACTATTAACTGTTATCACAAGAAACAACTGAAAATCAATAATTTTTGTTTTGTAGTTAGCTGTCCTATTGGAAGCAGCTGAGGTCAAGGGTATTTGGGTTAAAAAGTATTTTATATGAGGGTTGACAAGCAAAGAGATCTCATATTGGGGGTGCTGCCAATAACTTTTAATAAAAGCTAAAACGTATTACAATCAAATTAACGATATTTGTTACTGTAAAACATTTAATTATGGCAATGAATAAAAACACAGTACTGGCTTGGGCCACATATATAATGATATTTATAGGAATCTCTTTAATCGCCCTTGGGGCATTTAGATACAATGAAGTCGCCGGTTGGGGCTTTGCTTCTGTGGGCGTTGGATTTCTCGCAAATGCTTGGGTGTTTAATGCTTTAAAAGGACGTGTGTAATGAGTGACGATAAAAAAATCATATTTTCAATGTCTGGCGTTACAAAGTCTTATCAAAGCGCCAACACTCCCGTTTTAAAAAATATTTACCTCAGTTTCTTTTACGGCGCTAAAATCGGTATTTTAGGATTGAATGGCTCTGGTAAATCTACCTTGCTTAAAATAATTGCAGGGGAAGATAAAAACTACCAAGGGGATGTGGTCTTTTCTCAAGACTATTCTGTGGGCTACTTAGAACAAGAACCGCAATTAGACGCCTCCAAAACCGTAATGGAAGTGGTGCGAGAAGGGGCAGCAGAAACGGTTGCTATTCTGGATGAATACAATAAAATTAATGATATGTTTGGCTTGGAAGAAGTATATTCCGATGCTGATAAAATGGAAAAACTAATGAACCGACAAGCAGAACTGCAAAATCAGATCGATGCGGCCAATGCTTGGGAATTAGACACCAAATTAGAAATTGCTATGGACGCTTTAAGAACGCCAGAGGGTTCTAAAAAAATTGGGGTCTTATCTGGAGGGGAACGCCGCCGTGTAGCTCTCTGTCGTTTATTACTGCAAGACCCTGACGTTTTATTATTGGATGAGCCTACCAACCACTTGGATGCCGAGTCTGTTCATTGGTTAGAGCAGCATTTAGCCCAGTACAAAGGAACCGTAATAGCCGTAACCCATGACCGGTATTTCTTAGATAATGTGGCGGGTTGGATTCTAGAACTAGACCGAGGCGAAGGGATTCCTTGGAAAGGCAACTATTCGTCTTGGTTAGACCAAAAATCGAAGCGTTTAGCACAGGAAAGTAAAACAGCATCCAAGCGTCAAAAGACCTTAGAACGCGAACTAGAATGGGTTAGACAAGGCGCGAAAGGCCGGCAAACAAAGCAAAAGGCTCGTTTAAAGAATTACGACAAGCTAATGAGTCAAGACCAGAAACAGCTAGACGAAAAGTTAGAGATTTATATTCCTAATGGACCCCGTTTGGGAACCAACGTTATTGAGGCTGAGGGTGTCAGTAAGGCTTATGATGATAAACTACTTTATGACAACTTAAATTTCAAGCTTCCACAGGCAGGAATAGTAGGTATTATTGGTCCTAATGGAGCCGGTAAAACAACAATTTTTAGAATGATTATGGAAGAGGAGACATCAGATAAGGGAAGTTTTAAAGTTGGAGAAACAGCCAAAATTGCCTATGTAGATCAAAGTCATTCCAATATTGACCCAGAAAAATCAATTTGGCAAAACTTTAGTGATGAGCAAGAGCTTGTTATGATGGGAGGAAAGCAAGTGAATTCACGCGCCTATTTAAGTCGGTTTAACTTTTCGGGAAGTGAACAAAATAAAAAGGTAAATATGCTTTCTGGTGGGGAGCGCAACCGACTGCACCTAGCCATGACTCTAAAAGAGGAAGGGAATGTATTGCTCTTAGATGAACCTACCAATGATTTGGATGTTAGTACATTGCGTGCTTTGGAAGAAGGCTTGGAAAATTTTGCAGGCTGCGCGGTCGTAATTAGTCATGACCGTTGGTTTTTAGACCGTGTGTGTACACATATACTCGCTTTTGAGGGTAATTCTGAGGTGTATTTTTTCGAAGGTAGTTTTAGTGATTATGAGCAAAATAAAAAGCAACGTCTTGGCGGAGATCTCATGCCTAAGCGAATTAAATACAAAAAACTTGTTAGATAGAAGGCTCTGGACTTTGTTAAGCCCTTTGTTAAATAAAGAACTAGCGATCTCTCTTGTAAAGAGGTATTAAATAACTAATCGTATAGCCAAGTCCACTGCTAAAACTTCCGCTGTCAAAGGTGCGTCCAAATCCTGGGATGTATATGTTTTCAAAATTATTGGGCGCGGTTTCAAAAAGCCGTCCTTTAATCTGAAAATTAACGCCCAAAAACAGGTTTTTTAAGACCTCCGCTTTAACCCCCAATAGCAACTCTAACCAGCCTGTAGTAAGCCCAGAAAAACGTTCACTTTCTGTAATTTCATGCGGCCCCCAGGTCTGGCTGTTGGTATCGTAAATAGTGTAGTTGTTAAGCGTTTGGCTGAAGTTAGAAATTCCAAAGCGAATGCCAGAGTACACCATATTGTCCATCCCGGCCCAGTTTTCGTACATATTATAATCCAGTCCCCCCTTAAAATAACTGCCTTTTGCTGTACTGTTTAAATAAGGGGTAGCCGTTGTTTTTTCTTCAGCACCAAGCTCTCCCGCCACATATAAGCGCTTTCCAAGCCGGTAATCACCATTGATTTCAAATCCACTATAGTCGGATTCGATAAAGGAACGTATCAATTTACTAGCGTCTAGCCCCAAACGCAGACCGTATTTTTCCTGTACAACAATGCTATCAGAAACTGAAGCGTTTTCTTCTTGTGCATTTAGATTTAAGAAGACACTCAAATACATTAGAATACTAATGAAGAATTTTGACATGAATTTCATTTTCATTTGTTATTTGAGTGGTTAGTATTTCAAAGCTAGTCATCCATCGCTCACTGTCATTACTAATGCTAAATGTTTGAATTTCATAGTTGTTTATATAGCCACAGGCTCTTGAAATATACAGCGTTTCTATAGCATAAGTAACTGTAATAATATCGGGGTTTCCAACCACAGTTGAATCGACGAGGTCGTAGCTTTTGTACAACTTAAATTGAGTTTGGTTAGCGTTATTTTGCAAGGGCAGTTCAATAGTAGAACGAGTGCTGACCAGTTCGTTAATAATTTCAACTTCATTGGCATCATTATCTAATCCAATAGCAAACAAGCCGGGAACCTGCTTGAGATCTTCTGGTGCAGAAATATCGTAAAACTCAAGAACCAACCGCGGCGTTGTCTGGGTTGATTCCGAGCAAATGTCATCTTTTTCACAACTGAAAAGCAGCAGGCTTATGAGTGCTAAAAATAAATAATGTGTTTTCATGTCAGTACCAATAAATAACGATTTTTTATTCAATTGAAGTAAATTTTTCTATGGCCTCAGCCAATTTAAAATCGAGTTCACTAAGCCCCCCAAGATCGTGAGTTGTTAACTTTATTTGCAATTTATTATAGCAGTTCGTCCATTCGGGGTGGTGGTTGAGTTCTTCACAAACAACAGCAATTTTCTGCATTGCATCCATACACGAATTAAAACTATCCATTTTAAATTCTCTGTACAGGGCCTTGTCACGAATTTGCCAGTTTTGGAAATTGTCTAAATATTTTTTAAGTTCTAATTCTGTAAGAGTTTTCATTTGTCAGTTTGTATAGATACCAAAAGTACAACAATTTTAAAAGCATTAAATGCTGTCAAAAGGTATTTTCTCAAACAACACTACTGTTTCAATATGAGAAGTATGCGGAAATTGATCCACCAAACTCATTTTTTTTATTGCGTAACCATATTTCATCATTTCTTCGGTATCTCTTGCTTGTGTGGCAGGATTACAGGACACATATACAATCCGATCAGCATTAATATTAATAATTTTTAATAGCGTTTTAGGCGCTATCCCAGCCCGAGCAGGGTCCAATATAATGGTGCAAATTTTGTTTTTATATTCGGGATGTTCTACTAAAAATTTTCCAACATCTGCTGTATAAAATTGCAAGCCGTCTATCGCATTTCTCTTGGCATTTTGGATGGCATCTTTAATGGCAGAGGCCACAATATCAACACCAATAATTTTTGCATTGGTACTTCTAGAGGCTATAATTTGTCCAATCGTGCCTGTGCCACAAAACAAATCCATGACCACCGTATTGTCAATCGCCTCTTTATTTTCAAGAGCATACTCAATAACTTTTGAATACAGCTTTTCTGCTGATTTTGGATTGGTTTGAAAGAAGCTTTTCATGCTAATTTCAAAACTTAAGCCCAATAATTCCTCTATAATTTTATCTTTTCCTTCAATAAGTGTGCTGCGTCCTGAAGTTGCCAGTGTTCGGTCTCCAGTTTCGTCATTAATAGAGTGTATTAAGCCGGCAAACCTCTTTTTAAACAACTTTTTAAGCAGTTGTGAAAAGGCTTTTAAATCAAATTGATCAAGTCGGTGTGAGGTCGTGACTAAATTAAATAAAAGTTGATTGGTCTTATAGGACTTTCTAACCACAAAAAACCGAAAAAAACCTTCTTTTCTAGGCCCGTGCCAAGGCGCTAAGCCACTGGCTTCACAATAGGCTCTGATGGTACTTAAAGAGTCTTCAACCAATTTATCAAACAAGCCGGAGTCTTTTTCTAAATTGTCACCCATCCACCATACACCGCGTCTTTTAAATCCTAGTGTAAAAATATCTATATCGGTTTTGTTCACTCTGTCATAGCCAATGGCAGAAAAACCGTATTCCATTTTATTTCTATAATGAAACACATTTGGCGAACTTATAAATTCATCAAAAAGGGACTCTATATCGGACACTTTTCCAATGCGCTTAAATAACGATAAGGTACTTTCTTTTTTGTATTTTTGTTGTAATTCTATGGGGAGTTGAATGTAGGGTGCTCCTGGTATATCTTGATAGGGAACAGCCACCTCATCTTCAGAGCTCTCTATAACATCTATTAAACTACATTCTGCATAGTTTTTACTTGATTTTTTCACTTTTGCAATTACTGTTTGTCCCGGGATGGTATTGGGTACAAAAACAACAAATTCACCCTCTTTGGAACGAATTCTAGCAATTCCTTTGCCACCAAAGGCATAGTCTTCAATTTTTAAATTTAATATCTGACCTCTTTTTACAAATTTATTTCGTTCTCTTCTTGGCATTTTTATTGCGTAATAATTGTTTACAATATTAATAAAAGATATGAACCTGACCGAGGAATACTAGTGAAATTGATGTGTTTTTTGTGAATAATATTTGCTAAATTGCAACCTTAAGGGATGATTTCTTTCCCACGCTGAATTTTCGAACTTTCGAAAGGATAAAGGTAGATAAGGAATGGTTATTTTATAAATTTATAAATTATTAAAAATGGCTGTTTTAAACCCATTAAGTTCGCAAGAAGCGATCGATCTAGAAAACAAATATGGAGCCCACAATTACCACCCTTTACCCGTGGTTTTATCCAAAGCAGAAGGTGTATATGTGTGGGATGTTGAAGGTAAAAAATACTATGATTTTTTATCGGCTTACTCTGCTGTAAATCAAGGCCACTGTCACCCTAAAATTGTGAACGCTTTAATAGAACAAGCGTCTGTGCTAACACTAACATCTCGCGCCTTTCACAATAATGTACTGGGGCAGTATGAAAAGTACGTAACTGAGCTCTTCGGTTATGACAAAATTTTGCCAATGAACACTGGCGTTGAAGGAGGGGAAACAGCTCTGAAATTATGCAGAAAATGGGCCTATAAAGTCAAGGGTGTTCAAGAGAATAAGGCTAAAATTTTATTTGCTGAAAATAATTTTTGGGGCCGCACCTTAGCTGCGGTATCCTCGTCTACAGACCCTAGTGCATTTAAAGATTACGGCCCTTATTTACCTGGATTTGAAATTGTTAAATACAATGATTTAGAAGCTTTAGAAGCCGCTTTAGAAGACCCTAATGTTGCTGGCTTTATGGTAGAGCCTATTCAAGGAGAAGCTGGAGTGATGGTCCCTGATGAAGGCTATTTAAAAAAAGCATATGACTTGTGTAAGTCTAAAAATGTGTTGTTTATTGCTGACGAAGTTCAAACTGGCATCTCTAGAACAGGAAAATTGTACTGCTGTCAACACGAGGCTGTAAAACCAGATATTTTAATTCTTGGAAAGGCGCTTTCTGGTGGAGTATTCCCTGTTTCAGCGGCCTTAGCAGACGATGAAATTATGATGACCATTAAGCCTGGTGAGCACGGTTCCACTTTTGGAGGGAATCCCTTAGGCTCTAAGGTAGCTATGGCTGCACTGCAAGTAGCTGTCGATGAAAACCTAGCTGATAATGCAGAAAAGTTAGGGAAAATTTTTAGATCAAAACTCGCTGAATTTGCTGCTACAAGTGATTTGGTTAGGACTGTTAGGGGTAAGGGCTTGTTAAATGCGATTATCATTAATGACCATGAAGCAAGTGATACCGCCTGGAATATATGTTTGAAACTCAGAGACAATGGCTTGCTGGCAAAACCAACCCATGGTAATATTATACGTTTTGCACCGCCACTGGTAATGACAGAGGTTCAGCTGCTAGATTGTGTAGCTATTATTATACGTACTTTAAGGTCTTTTGATACTAGTAAATAATTAGTTTTTTTAGGAATACAACTAAAACCACTCTTATAGAGTGGTTTTTTTAAAAATTTTAAGCTTAAATTAAAATATAAAATTAATGCTATATAATTTTATTTTTATAAATAATTAAAAATACTCCATGCGACAATTTTTTATAATATTTAGTACACTCCTTTCATTGGCCGTACAGGCTCAAACAGCTCAAGATGATTTTGAAGGCAATGGCAGTATAAATAGCTGGTTTGGAGATGATTGTGGAATTAATATAAATTATCCAAACCCATACCCACAGGCAATCAACACTTCAAATACTGTTTTAAGGTATGCAGACTCCGGGGGGCAATATGCGAATGTACGCTTTGATGTGAGTGTCAATTTTGATCTTTTACAGTCAAACACCTTTCGTTTTAAAATATATGTTTCATCATCAGGAGTTTCTGGAAATCAGGAAAACAAAGTGTCATTAAAGCTTCAAAATAACAACCTTGGATCTCCTTGGGTTACCCAATCTGAAATTATCAAGCCCATTGTTTTAAACCAGTGGCAAGAAGTTTT
>TARA_Y100000385_G_scaffold190278_1_pt1 | contig 20658 bp, 33 predicted proteins | sample TARA_Y100000385 | Tara Oceans TARA_Y100000385 (sample SAMEA2620980) | marine metagenome | biome: marine biome (ENVO:00000447); feature: surface water layer (ENVO:00002042); material: "saline water (ENVO:00002010), including plankton (ENVO:xxxxxxxx)" | depth 5 m
TGTAGAGTAAATTTGGTGGAGCTGCTGGGTACCGCCCCCAGGTCCAGTATGTTTTCACGTTGTTTCAACGTTTACATGTTATATATTATCATAAGAGGCCTGTTATGTATACCCCTTATAAATTTAGTTATTGTACTGTGACATTTTAGTCCCAGCAAGGCGTGATATAATTCAGATGGCAAGTTGCTCTGCCTTGATCTGTTAATGATATAGCTAAGATAGGTGCTACCACCATTCCAAATGTAATAACAAAAAGCGAAATGGCTAGTCCTTTAAACATCGTATTTTTCCCATAAGTCATATTTTCCTTTTAGCGTTAATAGAAGATCCTCAATATTACTATATAGTTGTGCAAGTGTGCCGTTATTGTCTATGACATAGTCTGTCATCCACGGTTCAATAGTATTACTTGAAACATCTTCTGGAGGAAGATGGTCTGAACGATCTACCCAAATAGCAGCATCGAATAGACCGTTATTTTTAATAGAATGAAACTCGCGTTTGCTGCGAAGCCCACAATATATGTCAAACGAGGCAAAGATCTCTCGGCCAACACGGGCAAGATCTTGAATACAGTAGTCTGATATTAAATCATACCATTCTTTGCGATGAGCAGCACGATCATTAAAGCATTGTTCGGCAGAAGTATAGCCGTACAGATCTTTAAGTGCTGGATAGATTATATTCTCAGCCACGTGTACTGAAGATGATTTAAACGTCAAATGGTGTTTATCACGTAGGTATTCAGCGACGGTATCTTTGCCGTGACGGCCATAACCAACAATTAGTATTTTCATTATCTACCTTTATGTGTATAAAAAATATGTGTATCAATCTTAGCAACGCGTTTCATATCTTTGTTCCATGATGGATTAACATAGTCTGCATGATAGAACGTAGCGCCTTCGGTGATATCCATTACATCACCACTATATACTGCTTTTGCGATTTCGTAAACCTCATCGTAAGCGCTTTTACTAGATGGTGTATCAGATTTACCGTCATGAGTCCAGGAAAACTGTTTGCGTTCCCAAACTACATCGCACACAGTATCAGGAAATGCAGAATGTGTTACACGATTCATAGTAACATTTCCAACAGCAACTTGACCTGCAGTAGACTCAGTAAGAGCCTCGAAGTAAATATTATCAGCTAAACATTTTATCTCTGCTGCGTCAGTCTTATATGCATTTGAACATGCTACTGTTACGCCAGCGACAAGTGCCGCTGTCATCATATTAGTCATAAGATTACTCACTATTTGTTTGCCTCTTTTCATAGTATGTATACTACACTATTTCAAATCAAATGTAAACGGTTAATTTAAATTAAATTAGCTTTTTTTTCGATGGCTGTGCTTGCAGTGGTCGTAAGATCTAATATGTCTTCCTTTTTAATCATGTTTATAATAGTATTAGTAAGATCTACTTCTTTTTGTAGGAAGCCAATCTTACCGTGTAAGACCTCAAGTTCTTTTAAATAGAATTCAAGCTCTTTTTCTTTGCGAACTTTTTGTTCAATAACGTCCGCTATAAGAATAAGTTTCTGTTCATTCATAGCTTTTTAGCACCTGTCCTTTGCCACCAATAATCAATGTTAATATTTAAAGCCCAGTTTTCTGCAGCATCTTCTACATACCTGAGAGAGTTATTGGGAAATTCTTCTGTAAAGAATTGCTTTTCATTTTTATTAAAATACTTAATATGTGCTCTTTCTTCTTTATAATCAAACCACACTTCGGCATAACCTTCGCCAGGTGCATCTGCATAATATGTAGATATTAGTTTATCAGTCGCCATGTACAAACTCCTCTGCCATTGGAAAGATCTTAGAAATTGCTTGTGCCACGGCTCGTGCGACTTCCATATGTTCTTTCTGTGTTCCGTTACTAGAACGTAGTTCGATAAAGTGCACCCAACTACGAAGTGTTCCGTTCATATAAATTCGTGATACAGTATTACCTTCTGGCAGTACAGCACGTGCTTGTTCTTTAGCAATCCCATTATCAAGTGCCCACTTGTAGGCCATCTTAGCTTCAAAAATAATTTGAGCCTGTTTCATGGCCCATGACTTTTGAAGCTCGTCATCATCTGTTTCTACTGAGTTTTGGCGGTTCTTAGGATCTTGCAGCCGTGCTTCGCGTAGAACAAATGCGTCGTCCATGTCTCTTGGATCTGCATATCGTTGACTAAACTCTTGAAAAGAAAATGAACGATGACGAAGAATCTGGCGTGCAATATCACGAGTAGTATCAATACCAATAGTAGCACTTGCCATCTCTAATGGTGACCAATGCTTATGCTTAATAAGATATCGTACAAGCTTTTCTCCGCTGTCATTATTAAATTGATTGCCAGGATTGCTTACCCTTGCGCAGTAAGCAATAAGCTGTAGTGCATCGTTAAATTGATCTTTAAATTCTTTTGCAGGAGCAGGCTCTACAACTAGATAGGCTTTCATTACATCTGAATAGTGTTTCATCAATTATTTCCTAGGTCAAAAAGAGGATTACGAGAACCTTTCATATCTGAACCACCGAGAACATATTTTGTATAAGCTCTACCACTTACTTTATATTTAATAAACGGTTTGTTTGTTTGGGCTTTATTAGGATTAGCAATAGTAATAACGATATCTTTACCTTTCCTCAACGCATCAAGTTTACGCAACATCTTGTCAGCATTACTAACATACAGGCCGCTGGTTTTCATTGAACTACGACGTTCACCCTTTGATGTATTGCCTGAGCTAGTCTTTTTCTTTCCCATTTCACTTCTCCTAAAATTTAAAGTCCGAAAACTTTTGTTGATCTTGACCCTGTTTAGTATTATCAAATGTTGGTTTATCGTCTACCAAATTTTGATCTGTATCGTCTGCATCATATAATCGCATTTTGCTCTTATCAATACCAACTAAGAACCGTTTATTATTACCTGGATCATTGTATCTATTCTTTAATTGTTTTACCATTATTTGACCTTGAGTTTCTAGCTCTTCAGTTGATACTAAGGCAAACATTAGATCTGCGGTCGCGGGTAATCCAAAAGACTCACTCGTATCCTCAAGTCCAGGATCCGAGCTAGAATAACCAGTACGAGTCGTTTGCGTTGCAGAGACGATCGGTAGGTCGAACTCGACCGCAAGACCACGTAGCTCTTCAGCAATTGCCTTAATGTAAGCATAACTATTAACAGATCCTCCCATTTTCATACGTGACGATGCACATATATTTAAGTAGTCTATCATAATAATATCTGGGTTAAAAGTCTTTTTTAGCTTAAGTTCGTTAAGCAGTGCTCTGAAGTGATTAGAATTAGCACTACCTGTTGGATATTCTTTTACGATAAGCTTTCCATTTGTTTTAGTTTTAATGCGGTTGACAGCATTAGTAAACATCTCTTTGCTCATCTTGTCTATCTGATCAATAGGAATATCAAGTAGATTAGCATCGATACGTTCTGCAATGCGTTCTTCAGACATTTCTAAAGTAATGTATAGTACGTTCTTACCTTGTGAAAGTGCTGCTGCAGCGACATGACACATAAACAATGATTTACCGACACCAGTACCTGCAAGTGCAATGTTAAGTGACTTATTAGATAGACCACCTTTTGTAATAGTATTAAGTAACTCAATATCAAATGGGATCTTTTCTTCTTGTGCATGGTAGAACGCAAAACGTTCTTCTACATTCTCTAAGTAGTCGTGACCAACATTAGTATCGAACGTAACGCCTAGAGCCTTTGTAAGCAAGTCAGGCAGGGCATCCTTTGTAAGCTTCTGATGTTTACCATCGATAATAGAGATTGATTCCATAACAGCATTGAAGAGCGCACGATCTTGACACCATTTCTCTGTACGATTATACAGCCAAGTCGAGTCTACTTCTTCCTTGCGGAATATCTCTGGTATGATTTCTACTGCATGACGGTACTGTTCATCATTAAACTTAGTGGATTCATCTAATTCAATCTTGTATGTTTCTGCAGTAGGAAGTTTATTGTACTTAACTACATACTGTGTTACCTCACGAAACATCTGTTGATAGACGCCTTCAAAGTATTCAGGTTGGATAAACGGTACAACTCTGCGAGTATATTCTTCATTCGTAAGTAAGTTTCTTAGAATGGTTTGTTCTATGTTACTTGTGATCATCCATTTGTATCTTTCATATAATAGTAATTACTATCCATTCGAGTGCCTTCGGTATAATCCATTATACCATTTCTATCATCAGATGTAAACCCTTTATCAGTTTCAAAGTTGTACATAATTGTACTAAGCACGTCTTTTGCGTAAATTTGCAAATCGATATTATCCTTAGATACTCCTACATCAGGTGAAGATACAATTTCAAATGAGAACTTAAGGTTTTCACCATCTTCAGTAAGCTTTAGCTTTTCGAACTCTATAACAGTTTCAGTAAACTGACCATCAAGAATACGAACATTCCAGTGTTCATTCTGACCAGGGATTAATTCATAGTCTTCATTTTCTTTTAATATTCTACTCATTGTCTTAATCCTTATGCTCTGCTGGGAAGTAATCTAAAAATCCGGTATGACCTTCAAGATATCCATTGTATCCTTCATATCTCATATCTGGTATTAATTTATTGGCATTGAACCCAATGCGGTGTAGTTCACGTAAATGCATGTTTTCAAAGTGATCACGTTGGTGTAGACCAAAGAACTGTTCACTGATTGTTAAGTCTCCGTCCTCCCATTTGTGTGAATAAACGTATTTAGGTTGTGTTAACTTCTCTAGCATTTCTTGGGTGAATTCAAGCATTTCTTTTTGGCTCATCCCTTCAATGCTGCCAACTTCAAGTGGAGAAATCCATATGCCTTTTTTACCATTTGGATTTGTAAGTATCATTTTATGCCACAGATCCATTTGCGCTAATTGATTATCAACCCACTCATACCAAAGTTTATTGTTGGTATATTTCATTTCTTTTTCAAATCGATGACCAATATATTGAATCTTAATGGTCTCATAGAAAGCTTTTTCTTCGGTAGTTAAATCATTGTAAGCAAGGAAATTGTTTGTCCAATGGGTAACAGAGCCACTGCTGCCACCTACTGCATACAACCAAACAAATGGTTTTCTATTCGGATCTTGTGGTCTGTTGCAATGCCATTTAAGTACTTCCTTATGGCCGAACTGACCTATCTTTCCATCTTTAAGTTTACCAGATACTCGTATAATACCAGGATAACCTTCAAAGAATAAATGTTTATTATTGACGTGCTCCCAGTTTTTCCAGTACCTATCAACAGCACCAAATCCGCTAATAAAATCTAGTTGTTCTTGCGGTGTTAGTTTTTGTTTCTTCCAACGTACAAAAGTATTGTCTAATATAAGATCAAGAACAGTAGACTTTTCTTCCTCCGTTATTTCTTGGACCGGTGTCTGTATTTCTACGACCCAATCATGTTTAGTATATTCTAACGCCATGCTATGCTTCTTCTTCTACGATAGCATCCATATCTACTAATGATTGGTGACCAATGCTGTACTGCTTTTGTACAAAGTCTTTAAAGTCAGTCTTTGCAAAGATTGGATCCCAGAATTCAGGTGTAAGTGTATCCTTTTCACGTTTCTTAGGTTCAATCAATTCACCAGTTTCTCGATTCACTGGACAATACCAGCCTGCTCCAGGTTTAGAAACATATCCACCAGCCATAGCTACATCAAGCAAACCAGAATATTTTTCTACTCCGCCTTCCCATGATACACTAATAGGAATCTTAGACTTTTCTTTTACATAACGTGATTTCTCAACATTGATTACAAAGTCATAACCTGTAATTTCAGTGCCCTTTTTATTCTGTCTACGACCAAGAATCCAAATCTGATCTGCTGAATAATAGATGCCTGTGCCACCACCAACGATAGCTTTTGGAAATAAACCGATCTCCATATACGTATGATTGACAGCAAGTAATGGAATATTCTTCATAGCAAGATAAGGTGTAGCCATACGGAATAAACCTTTTAATGCTTTGGCGCGAGACATATCAGCAACTGATTTCTCATTAATAGCATCTTCCATTTCTTTCTTAGAAGCAAGGTTACCAATAGAATCAATAACGACAATAACTTTATCATCACGATCCATACCTTCAAGCTGAGCGATTAGATCAAATTTTAGTTCTTCAACGTTAGTAATAGGCGTATGTAAGACACGCTCAGGATTAACATCAAATTGTTCGAAATACGCTTGAGGTGAACCAAACTCTGAATCATAAAACAGCATAACTGCTTCAGGATACTTCTTCATATATGCGCTTGCCATTAGAAGAGCAAATGAAGTTTTAAAGTGTTTAGATGGACCAGCAAGAACTGTTAGACCAGGTGCCAACCCACCATCAATTGAGCCAGATAGTGCAACGTTAACCATTGGGACATCGGTTGTAACCATATCCTTTTCATTAAAAAATTTAGACTCAGATAGAACCTCAGTAGCTTTAAGCTTCGAGTTCTTCTTGAGTTTATCCATAATAGACATATATTACCTCTTGTTAAAATCTATAATAATTATACTACAATTTGATGATTATGTAAACTATTATTTACGATAACCATTCATCTATTGTATTAGATTGCGGTGATAAATCTGGAGCCTTAGGCCACCATGTTGATTCATACATTGGCTTATCAGCCTTATCCATCATGTAATACCCAGAGTTGTTCTTAAAGTTATTACCTGATCGATCAAGATTATTTAAAAACCTAACAAAAATGCATAGTGTATCTTCATGCGCTGCGTTATTAGTTCCAAGCTTTTCTGTTAAGTCTTGAAGAGCAAGATCATGATATTCTACTTCGCTCATACCTTTTGGTTTACGAAACATTTGCTCAATAGCCTGACGAGCATTATTACCACAGTAAAGACTGCTATTTGGATCAACGTAATCAGGATGGTAAGTAGCAATGTCTGCAGCCATCTGAGCATATGGAAAATTCCATCTTACAATACCGCGTTCTTTATTTTTGCCATTGCACCAGTCTGTCACAGTCTTTTGAGCAAACCGAGGATTACCAGCTTTATGATTTTCCTCAATCATAATTGTCATCTCTTCGATAGTTTCTACACCAAAAGATGTGATATGCTCAACTAGATTAAGACCTTTAATAGGACGAGGATTCTGGTTACCAATAGTAGAAAACATCTTTTTATCGGCTGCTTTCCAAGACTTCATCATATCAGTCATTTCATTTACTGTTTTAAGCGTACCAAAATGAGATACTACAGAATGATGGTAACCATGCCAAGGTTTTGAAGCGTAGAATCCTGAACCAGTACTGCGATGTACGTAATAAGAAAAGAAATATTCTTTAAGCGACCATTTATCAGTAACGTATCGAGTAATACGCTCTTGAACGTCTTTAGGTCTTTTCTTATACATTCGCTGATCAAGACCATAATTTAAATCTTGATTAACATTATTAAACCCCTCATATGTTCTAGATACACAATTATATGCAGGGATGTTTTGCATAAGATCATCATTAATAACCTTAGTCGCTTCTTCTCCAAGATAATCAGTATCGCCGATCAAACAGTTTTCTTCAAGCCATTTTGACCTTGGCCAGAAATAGTCTACATAACAATCATAATTAGGTCGATGTTCAAGCGTCATTACGCAAATACCTCCATAGGGTCGTGGGTTAATTCACCCCAATTCATCCGACGATATTTCATTGGATTTAAGTGAACAGATTGCGGGCGTTCCATATTTACAATCGCGTAAACTTCTGGATCTATATTGTACCATTTATTTGGACATTTAACGATGTTCATTCCAAGATCAATCATACAAGATTCCATAAGTTGAACTATAGTAGAACGTTCTTCTCGAGAACCTGTGAATGGACGCTTGTCATAGTATCCAGTCTTTGGTAACCTACGACCTTCAAATTCAATAGGCCAAGGTAATCCATATTCTACTTCAAGTCCTGTGCTTTTGCCAAATTCGTTAAGACTACTTATCATAGCTTTAACATCAGCATTGAGACGAACAATATGATGACGAATATCAATATTACCAAGTGATATAGTTAAGCCTTTATGATAAGGTTTAATATGAGAACGAATGTATTCAAAATCTGTATTGATTTGATTATTTAAAGTAGTTCCATCTTGTTTGACTGTTGAACTATTTAAAGGAGCATAAGCGCATGTATGACTATCACCAATAGCTAACCATTCATGCTTAAGATCAGAACCTACTATGCTTTTTGCCTCAGATAGTTTTTGAGTAATGGCATCACACCAGCTCTTATCTTCAACATCTTTTCTCTTTTTTAACTGTTCACCATAAGCAACAGGAGGCCCGTCGAGAAAAGTGATATTTTCTGCAGCAAGAAAATTATCTACGCTTGATTTTAGAAAGTCATTAAACCCACCCATAAGATTAATTGTACCACCGAAGTTAGCACCAGGTAATACGTAAATATCCTTATGAAATAAGTTTTTATGGTCTAAATCAATCTCAAGATTCTCTGACCATGTGCGAGCATAGCCAAAACTGTGGCTTGATTCTTTCTTAGGTATTTTAGCAAATGTTCCAACTATCATTGTACAAACTCATAATTAACGCCTGCTTCATCAAATATTCTTTTACTTAGCTCCCATGAATCTTTCCATGATTCAGGTATTTCTTGAGCATCCATAACGACTTTTTTAATTCCGACTTGCACTATGCCTTTAGCACAATAAGAACAAACAGGAAGACCAAAGACAAATAAGGTAGATCCATCTAAAGATACTCCGTTATATGTAGCATTATAGATTACATTCATCTCAGCATGTACTACTAGTTGATATTTAGTAGGCCTATCATTGTAGCGATCGTTAGTGTCCTTAACTCCACGAGGAAAGCCGTTATAGCCTTGAGATAAGATTTGACCTTTATCTCCGACTGCAACGGCTCCAATTTTACGTGAAGGATCTTTTGACCACTCAGCTACTTCAGCAGCTAGCTTAAGATATCGCTTATTCCACTTGTTATCCATAATATAAATCCTTTTGTGGCGAGTAGGACTTTTGCCCTACTCGTTTATTATACACTATTTTTTCATGATTGTAAAATAAATAATTCCACCGAGTGCGGCACCGATTACCCATCCAAATCCTGACAAGAAACCAAGAGCAGGCAACCACACTGTTCCAAGAGAGAACGCTGCAGGCAATGCCCAAGCTGCGAGTGCTTTCATATTCCAGCCGTTGTCATAATAGTATTCACCATCTTTAGATGCATTAAATAGTTCATCTACATCTAATACTTCTTTCTTGATCATGTAGTAATCAACCATCATAATACCATAGATCGGAGCAAGTACAGCGCCAAAGGTATTTACGAAGTTAAAGATACCCATTTGACTTACTACTGCAACCCAAAGACCACCAATTACAAGAGCGAACGCAGATGTAATCAAACCGCCAAGTTTAAAGTCAATCTTAGATGGTGCTAGATTAGCAAGATCATAAGCTGGTGGGATAAAGTTGGCTACCATGTTAATACCAACAGTCGCAAAGAAGAATGCGATAGCAGCTATAATAGTAAGCGGTAATGATCCGACAGCAGCTACAATATCAGTAGGATTTGTCATAGGTTCACCGAAGACTACAATAGTACCAGCAGTAACTACTAAGGCGATTAATGAGAAGAAAGCAATGTTTAACGGCAAACCAAGTAGATTACCTTTTTTCATTTCTTTTTCTGATTTTACGAATCGTGAGAAGTCACCATAGTTAATTACGACTGCAGCAAAATATGCAATCATTGTACCGACTACTGCGAACCATGCACCAAGCGCTGATCCACTATAATCACCTACACCTTGAAAGATAGTACCAACTTCTGTCATAAGTCCTGATCCAGCTGCATTCCAAATAAGAAGAGCGAGAAGGATCATAACTGCATATACGAATACTCCTGCAAAATTTAAGAACTTAGCAATAGTATCAATGCCTCTCATAAACAAGAAGATCTGAAAACTCCATACGATTAAGAACGATACCCAATCGATGCCAGTCATACCAAGCCACATACTAGATGGTTCAATTCCTAGAAGCGATTTGATTAAGAGCGATACAGCTGTTGATGCAAAATAAGTTTGCGCACCATACCAAAAGATGGCTACAACGGCTCGTAATACAGCAGGAAAGTTAGCGCCTTTTACGCCCATACTCGTTCGAGCCATGACTGGAAACGGAATGCCGTGCTTTACAGAAGGTTTACCCATTAGGTTTACCAGTAGCATAACAAAAAATCCTGCTACTAAAATAGCAGAAAACACAGACCAGCCTGAAAGGCCATATGATAAGAATAGTGAAGCAGCTAAAGTATATCCAAAGAGTGATTGAATATCATTAGACCACACATTAAAAATTTCAAACCAGCCCCACGTTTTTTTATCCTCGGTGACTGGACCGAGATCTTCATTATGAAGTTCCATATTAAATTCCTTATTTTGTTGACGTACAGTAGATATAGCAGTTTAAACTACTAAATTGAAATGCCTTTCATATACATGCAAGTTCATTACTTGCCAGATTAAATCACCCTTTGTAACACGCGTTGGTTCTGGATGCCATTCATCATTTAGAGTATCAACAGCACGATCCATAAGATGTTGTGCCCAAGCGTAATCATTCTTATAGCCAAATACTACATCATTAGAACGCATCTGCGATACCATATGCAGTTTATTATCACGAATATAGAATGTCTGTGCATTGGTACAGATAAAGTCTGATTTACCATTCTCATTATATTCAACCCAGATGGATGGGCGATTGTAAACCATTTGCGCTCGGCGACTATCTGGGTTTTTGATTAACTCGTCAATAGCATTATAGAATTGATTATAAAACTTTGGTGAGTCTATAAGGTGACCATAATTAGAATTGATTTCACCGTTATCATTAGCAGCATATTGCCAAGCAGCTGGTGGATCTTTATCTACACCATGAATATCATTGATATTAGTAGAGCCACTTTCGTACCATTTTAATTCAGCATCGATATATGATTGCACTGGATTACCGAATATAGCAGGTTCATCAGCAATGAATGATGCGCCGAGGATCTCAATGGTCTTTTGGCCAGTCTTATCAATAGTAAAACGTTTTGCTTCAAGTTCATCAGCAAAGTAGTTGCGAATGCCTTGAACATTTAAAGGTGTATACATTAGGATACCTCGAAAAAGTTTTTACCAGTTTTTTTACGAAAAGCTACATTGGCGTCACACAATGCACGAATATTTTCAGTATTATATGAATTACGCAAATGACGGGCAATCCATGCACCGTGTTTAATTGCATCTGACTCATTATAAAACAGGCTGCCAGAACCTGACACCTGATTATGGTTATAGTCTTTCACTTTAAAGCGAACTTTATATTGTCCAGTTTTTCGGTAAATGTAAGTATTAAAATCTTGCATTTTACCATCAAGTGATTTTACACTGTGAATCATTATTCATCTCCTGTTTTATAGCGGTCATCCATATGAAGATGGCCGTCAGACTGTTGTACCATTAAGATAACTATTTGAGTAGCTGCATGCGCAAGATGGCTTAGGCCAGATTCTGGATCAATATCTTGACCAGACCAAAAGGCAGTTAGATGGCGCTGTAAAGATGAGTACGAACGAGACCATTCAGTCTTATCTGCGTCATCACGCCAATTGTTAGGACCATACTTTTCAGCACCGAAACCAAGTACTTGTGCGATTTCGATTAAAGCTTCAGAAGGAAGTAAAGCTAAAGGAGCTTTGCCAGTATCAAATTTCATGTTATTACCTCAGTTGTGTGGATCTATTGTACAATGTTTTATAGAGTTTGTACACATTTAAATTCATTTATTTTTTTTGGATCTAACACTCTGTTCGTCAGTAACTCTTTGTCTTAATCCTGACGACGAAAACCTATGGTTTCGTTTATTATAATATAGTTGAATACCGAGCAGAGGACTTTCTTCTTTACCAGTAAAATCCTTAGACCGGTATTCATCACCAAGGATTCTGATATTAATAGGATACATTTGCATGATATCCATTAAGTCTTCTTCACCCTGATATGGTACAATCTCATCGACATAATGTACTGCAGCAAGCTGCGTATAGCGTTCAACGATTGATTGTACAGGTTTATTCTTTTCTATTCTATCATAAGTTGGGTCTATTTGTAAACCACAGATTAGATAGTCACAGACACTTTTTGCTTCACGTAGCATAGCAATATGACCGGCGTGAAGTAGATCAAACGTCGATGCTGTAAATCCTATAACTCTATTATCCATCGTAGCGTTTTCCATCAAATACGCATGTGAATGTACAACCTTTATCCTTTGCATGCACTCTGTGAAATGCACCATCTGGTATAAGAACTACTCTTCCAGAGTTCACTTCAAATACTTCATCGGCAACTTCCATAGTACCTGATCCCTCATGGAATAGATATACTTCTTCTTGGCCGGCGTGAGAATGCCCGGTCGTTGACATGTTTGGATTAAGTTTCGTTTGGCTTACAACAAGATTCTTTAAATGTGTATTATCTGTTACTGTATAGCGCTCATCCTCTTTTACTGTTCTACCACCGATTATAAATTTCATGCGTGTCCTACCGTTTCGCGTTTAATATCATTGTGGTTAAACTCTGCCCAATACAATTCAAATGCAACACCGTCTTCTAGGCATTCAAACTGATGGTATACACCAGGTTTCACCTTACAGTATTGTCCCATTTGTAGCTCTGTCACATCAACTAGGTCGTAATCTTTCTGCCATACACGAATAAGCATACGACCTGATTCGACATAGAACCCATTCCATTTGAATTCGTGGAGGTGCTTTGAACACACTCCACCTTTATTCATTTCGATACGATGAAACTCCAAGGCACCATTAGCCTCGATAAGTTCTGTCGTACCCCATACTTTACCTGCAAACATTACTCAGAAACCTCATGAGTATGTTCTATTTGAGCATGTTCGTGATCATGAGTATGACCATCAAATGAGTGCTGATGAGTTGCAATTGCATCGGTATTCTGATTTACTTGCCAAGTAGTAAAGAATAGAGCAATTGCTGTAAGTGGCAGGACAATTCCTACCAAAAGTCGTTTAATAAAATTTTTCATTTTTTCATCCTTTTTGATTAATAAAATTATTTAAAGCATCACTTACGATGCTTGGGTATTTACCTAGAAAACTACCAGCTTTTAAATCATCTTCTATAATAAGATGCTTATGATAATGTTCTATGTTGTGGTACTCTTTTAATAACTTTATCGCTAACTTATCATAGTAACTATCTGAAACAATTGGATCATCTAGTTCATAATAAGCATACGAACACATAAGATAAAATGGAACTATCATATTCACGTTTTTGGTAATTCGTTGGTTGATAGTCGATTCAATCTTAACCATTTTAGCTGCTGTTGTCATGAATAGTTCTTTAAAAATTCATAATCTTCTTTTAGGCTTTGAGCTACTTTATACTCTTCTTCCCAATCGTATTTAGCTGAGACGTATTGATCTCCGTTAAATTTATAAATGCCTTGTAAATAATACTCACGTTGTAGATCCCGACCTGTGAAGCCCCACATGAATACCCAATCAGATTTAAGATATCCTCTGGGGTTAACACGGTGATTACTTAATTCTACAAGGGTAGTAGCAACGTTCTTAGGATTACGTACTTTAGATTCTACTGATAGTCCACACGGAGAAATATTATCATGATATTTGCGAGGGTCATCAACAAAGCGGCCTTTTTCAATAAGAAACCGTTCTGGCGGTTTACCAACAGTAACCATATCGTACACATTTTCCCAAGTACGTGATTTGTTTGGGTCATGAATACTGTTTGCTTCTAGAACAATTGCTTTCTCTAATTCATCTAAATCTAAATCAGTCACTTTAAATTTTATATTCATTTGAAATATGTCCCATCTATATTATGAGTACCGCTATTACTCACTGCCCACAAAAAACAATTCATTTTACTGTATCTGCTATGCCATGCAAGCTCTCGTCGATCCCATCCATGTTCAATGCCCTGTTGCCGCAATTGCTTATACCAAAGAATAAAGTTTTTGTATCTAGCCTTCATCACACATTCCTATAAGCATATTCTAATGCTCTGTCTGCTTCCACATTAAGTGGTCTATTCTCATACCAGTTACCATTCTCTGCATCAAACTGTTTACAAAGCTGTGCAATCTGGTCAGAGCTAATAGGATATTCTTTCTCTATTGCTCTGGCCGATATAGCAACCATCATTGAATACATTTTAGAGTACCAGCCAGTCTCTGATATAGAGACGTATTCGCGAGCAAGATTCTTTGGCCAGAATGGACAGTCATGATACCCAGTCCAGTGGATATCTGTATTCTGCATCATAGTCTTACGATGTGAAACTACTTGTTCGGCAAGCTCAGGAGGTAATCGATCGAGAAACGTATTACCACTCTTAGCCCTATTTACATAAGGGTGACGGGAAAGAAGATCGTCAATATCGATAGGATCGCCATCACCAGTAAAAATAAAGTTGTCAGCATTATCATACGTCGCTGGGATGTAATACATGCGTGATAAGTCTTTAGTCTGCGAATCTCCAATATCTCCAAGCTCTTGATTAAGGGCATACCAGAAGTGTGCAATTCTTTCTGCTTCCAGCGTTCCTCCAAGGTCAAACACAAGCCTAAACTTCGGTCGGCCAGGAAGAGAACTCGCAGTGCTATAGCATATGAAACGCCAGCCAGGAACAAGATTACGTACCCAAGCATCTATGTCACCATCAATTTGAATATCATCAACATCAACAGCACACCAACCTGCCCAAGCAGTAACGTTTTTATTGGCCCTAGTAGTACCAGTCTTATATAAAGCTGGCGATATAAGTTGCGCATCTTTCTTTCCTTTCTTAGGTTGTTGGGAAAGTCCATACAGCAAACCTGCTAATTCGTTAAAATCAGCAAGCTGCATGTATTTATGCGTCTTATTATCGAACTGACTTTTAAAGAGCGTTAGAGAGATCGCCATGGTTGCCCTCATGTGTTGGTGCTGTCCAGCCTTCTGGCTTAAGTAAATCTGGTAATCCAAATGGGTTTGGTCGGCCAGGTTTTACACCAGGTTCTTTAGCAACATTAGCTTCATAGACTGCGTTCCATGCTGTTTGTGCATCTACACCAAACACATCAAGTGTGCCAATAGCAAATACGCAAAGATCAATAAGACCATCTACGATCTCTTCTGGATCACCAGCCGTTGCAGCATCGTATGTTTCATCCAACTCTTCACGACACATATCAAGACGAAAGCGAAGGTATGAGGCCATAAGTTCCTTATTGTCTTTATTAGCTTCAAACCATTCACGTACACCAAATTTGTTGTGCATGTGGTACATATCATTAACCCAATTGCTGGGGAATGTGTGACGCATATCATTAATCCAATCTTTTGTCATCTTACTTCCTGTATTGTTTTATTGCTACTATTATACCATACTTCAAATAATATGTAAACACTGTTATCCAAATAAATCATCCATAGTCATCTGTGCTTCAGATGTCCAGCCTATCGCTTCTAGTATAGGATCAAGCGGTTCAAGAAAAGTCTTATTGAATTGCTTGTCATAATCAAAATACTTATGAAGGTCCAGCTCTGGAGGTAAGTAATCTGGAAAAGCGACTACATTCTCTTTTATAGGATTAGGCAGCTTAAGATAAGCGAACTTAATCTTCTCGCCGTCTTTTATAAGCTCGTACTTGTTAGCTAGGTTCTTATTTTTCACATAATGATTGTATAGCAAAGAAGCCCGTACGTGAATTGGCGTACCTTTGCTGTAAATCATACGACGATCTGACCACTTACTGATATCACTTACTCCGCGTGGAAATGCGGCGATCTGTGGTTCTAATGATTTGAATTCACGCTTGAAGTCTGCAATGAATTGTTGTGTACCTTCTTTGTCACCAGCTATCATAAGCTTAAATGCTTCTTTGAACTTACCCCGAACCACTTCAGGTGTACTAGACTTAACAGCTTCAATACCCATAATCTTCATCTTTGGCTCAGCATACTGTACACCTTCAGAGTTATGTACATTAAGGATATACCGCTTCTTTGCCTGCCAAATGCCACGATCAGCAATCACTTCTCGTTCCATAGTCATACGATTCTGATATGCATTCATATGGTCAAACAACTCAGACATTGCTGTCTCAAACATTTTATGAAAGTGGTCGTCACATATATCAGATAGAAACTTAGTAGGATCTTTTGGTTGAAACTTGTCTACCATAGCAGAGAAATTAACGTACACTGAATCGGTATCGATAGCAATAACATAGTCTTTATCTGTACCGAGAATCTTGTTTAATTCACGGTTAACTACACGTTCACACCACTTAATAACGAACTGGCCTGTAAGAGTAATGCCTTCTGCGATACGCAGATCAAAGTAGCGATAGTACTGACTACCAAGTGCACCATATAGACTGTTAAGTAGAATTTTAATTGCCATCTGGCGATTTTCAAGTTGGTTTATTTCTTTCTCAAGTGCTACTGACTTATTCTTTTGATACTCAGCCTGTTTAGCCAACATTTGTTTCTTTACTTCTTTGCGTTCAGCATAGTAGTCTACAATGATTTTAGGCATAACACCTTCACGATCTTTACTATATGAAGAACCATTAGCTGCTACAGTTACATTATTACTTGAAGCTTTGTTATTCAGATAGTGATCTACACCTGAGGTAAGCATATCCATCGGGTCTGTCTTAAGAGTTTCTGGCGACATGTTCCATTGAGCAATGATGTTGGGATACAGAGAGTTAAGGTCAAAACTAACAACCCATTCATGCATACCGATCTGTGGTTCTTTTACATATCCACCTGCAAACTTAACAGCGATTCTTTCACTGCGAGGCTTGTGCGGTATTACAGTCTTTTGACTGTTTAGTTTACGATACACAATTGAATCCCAGATAGCGGTAGTACCAAATGCATCACTATAATTTACACCAGCTTTATATGCGATAGTAAGACAGAGTGTAATAAGATCCATCTTTTCATCTATACGTTCAACTAGCTCTACGTCTTTGATATTATAATCGATGTACAGCTGATGGTTTTCTTTATAGAGGTTACGAAGGTTACCGTACTCTTCATACGAAAGCTTACGTTCTCCAAGAACTACATAACCGATATGATCCAGCTTATAAGATTCTTGTGCACCGTAGCTATAACCAAACTTTTGGAACAGATCGTAGTAGTCTAGCTGAGCTACGCCTTTGATCTCGTACATATCCATGTTCTTGTTTTTAAAGCGTACTGCGCGCTGTTCTATCATACCCCAAGGAGATAAAGCTCTAGCAGCTTTTTCGTCACCAAGTTTAGCAATGCGATTAATAATGTAAGGCATGTCAAAGAAGCGGACGTTCCAGCCAGTAATAGCATCTGGATAGTCTTTCTTCCAAAATGTAAGGAACTTAACTATTAGTTCTACTTCAGTCTCGCATTTATGATATTGAATCTGTAGATGCTGTAGTGGTGATTTATCATAATCCCATTCACCCATAGCAAATACATGGTACACGCTACTGCGCGATGTTTTTATTGTAATTGCTGTGATAGGATGTGCAGCTTCATCTGGTGTGGGAAAGCCGTCTTCTGAGTGGACTTCGATATCAAGATTAGCTACGTTAATGTGGCTACGATTGAACTTGATTTCGTGAGGAAATTTATCAGTAATAAACTGGTGAATATAATTAGTATTACCCCAGAACTTAAAGCCTGCTACGCCTTCGTACTGCTGTACAAAGTCACGCGCGTCACCCATACTGTCTAAGTTCACGGGTGCTACTGATTCACCCTGCATAGTAACCCAATCTGTAGGCGTCTGCAGATCTTTATTCTTAATATATAAAGTTGGGCTAAATTTGTATTTGTGCTGAACAGATGCACCATTGTCTAAGTAGCCACGGTAAAGTATACTGTTGCCGTAGCGGGATACGTTTGTGTAAAAAGTCATATTGCCTCCATAATTAAGTACTATTATACCATAGTTTAAGGCTAATGTATACCCAAAATGTTAGCTACAAGGTGAATTCTTTTCTCTTTTGATCCATTGAAAGCACTGTGAGGAGCTGTAGTTCTTGTATAGTACCACTGGTTCTGTTCCAGGTGTTGGACCTCATCTTCTATTACCATTAAGCAACCTGTCTGGGTTTTAATAGGATAATGTACGCGATCTTGACCATCAATATGCCATGACAGACAACTACCGGGGTGGTTCTCAAATACTCGGACCCTACCTACGTCATAGTATTTTCTTAGGTAACACCATATATCCTCTATATCTGTGCCTATAAAAGGAGTACAGATTTGTGTAAAGTCTTCTTCTTTTAAAACTGTATCTCTCAATGGTACATGCTGCGTGCCATCTGAGTCGACAGTAAGTTTTGACCAGTCGTATGCAAGACTACCATTACCATATGTTAAATCATTCTCATGGCCCAATGGGGAAGTAATGCAAATCTGTGATGAATTCCATTGTTCGAAGTATGGTTGAACTTGATCCAAAAGATCAAGATAAACAGGCATATTATTTAGTTTTGTAAAATTCATTTTGTATCTGCTTATGATATTGTCGCATAATATTATGATTCTCAACTATTTCCATAAGATTACTTTGGGCCGTCATTGCAGCAATAAACTCAGTACCGTCTTGTACGTGTTCTATAATATTCCAAAGCATGTTTTTATCAACATTGCGTTCTTGGACATATTCATTGACTGCTGCCATAACATAGTCAAATTGTGTTAGGTTTAATTGTTCGCGATCGGTCATAAAAATACCCCTGTTTATTATCTAGTAACAGGGGTATTTATCCATTGATTTAATTAAGCAACTCTGACGGCGTCAAGATGCTTCTTATATGTAGGATAAATGAAGTCAGGATCATCATGCTTCTCTCTTCGCGGTTTGGATTCGTCGGCAATACCAACACCCATAAGAAGATGTACATTCTTATTTGTTCCAAGCGCTTTCTGTACACCAGCCTCATTGAAACAAGTGCAGCAGCCAGTAGAGTAACCCATCATAGTAGATGAAAGGTTAAGATAGCCTGCGGCAATACCCAGTGCAAGTTGACGTTGTCTAGCTTGTTCTGGTAATTCATGTCCAGCTTCTTTTGCGTCCACGGCATTTGTTTCACGGGTACCATCTTCGTACATATACTGATCGTCTTCTACAAATGCGACTAATACGTTTGCAAGAACTTGTACGTTCTTTACTGTATCACCTTCTGCGTTATAATCAAAGCCGTCTGTTTCATCGTAGATAGCTTCAATTGTATCACGGTTGGTAATAATATATGGTTTGTAATAAGCGTAATTTTGTTTAGAAGGACATTGAGTAATAGCTGTTTCCATCACTTTCAAGTCCCGTTCAGGAACTTCTTGTGTAAGATCCCAGTTTCTTTGACAGTGCTGACTTTTGTGCACTGACTTCTCAATCATGTTGTGAAACATTTCTCTGTGTCTCCTTCTGTGTCATGTGTAGCTATTTATATAAAAAATACCGTAGTATCCTGTTATCCAGAAACATATATTCCTTTTGGTCTGTACCACTGTTTTTGATGAAAGATCTTAGCTCTAAGGTCTTCGATTGATTGAACTTCGAATCCAACTGTTCCAGCACGGTGGTGTTGGAGCAAACCAAGTGCCTCTTCAATTAATTCAATGTCGCTAACGTCTAATTCAAACTTCGTATTTGGACTGACCATTGCTCATTAAAAGTGCTTTGATAGCATATCAATGCGATCTTCAGCAGCAGCCATTTTATCCAATTCTTCTTGGATAGCTTCTACAATATCGCTGTGCTCACCAATACCAACACTTTGATTCATATAAACCATAATGTTTGTTTTCGCACGTTCACGATCGCCTTCTGCATGCATACGACATGCCTTAATCAATTGTTCTTTCATATCATCACCTTTTGGTTTCCAGGGTTCATTTGACCATTTTGCCATTTTTATTGTTCCTACTTTAAATGGGTAAGGGCACAAAAATGAAATGCCCTTACCGTTACTAGTTATTTGTTATCTCTTAACTCTGCAGCGTGTTCATATAGACGCTGAGATTCATTGTAGAGTCCCCGGCGAGCTAATTCTGCTGCCGCTCTTGAGTATCCTATGATCTCAAAAGTATGGATACACTTAGCCCAGAAACCGGACAAAGGACTAAAGGCGAAATTCATAACTGCTGTTGCCATTATACTGTACCTACCAAATTAGGGTTAGTTTCAGCTTTAATAGTTTTATCATAACGTCTGTGGTCTGATTGACCTGACGCTACAGCATAAATATCACCTCGGCCGATGCCGATGTCTCTTAGTTCATGGTCTTTTAGCTTATGTAGCTCTATGACCGTGCGTCTAATGTTTCGTGCCCTGATGTAACTTGCACCAAGACCTTTTACTAAGTTAAATGTTCCTACAAAGAATGAGCCGATAAAGGATAATACTACCTCAATTGGACTCGTTAAGTAGCTGCTTACTGCTAGGATGTGTGTTGTCATTTTGATTCCTCGTTTGACCAATATTGATTTTACGAGGACGCATTTCTTCT
>TARA_Y100000385_G_scaffold274064_1_pt1 | contig 20627 bp, 23 predicted proteins | sample TARA_Y100000385 | Tara Oceans TARA_Y100000385 (sample SAMEA2620980) | marine metagenome | biome: marine biome (ENVO:00000447); feature: surface water layer (ENVO:00002042); material: "saline water (ENVO:00002010), including plankton (ENVO:xxxxxxxx)" | depth 5 m
CGTTATAATCCCAACAACCCCGACCGCCCGCCCCGTGATAGTGCAGAGCATAAAAAAAGCCCCGAAGGGCTTTCTTTTTTAGTGGAGTCGAATGAACTCATCTAATTCATATCGAGCTTTTTCGATATCGAAGCAAAGAGCGTTGTCTTCGTATTCGAGCGGGCTGGAACCCTGGTCGAGTACTTTGTCGCCTGATACGAGTTGCCACCAGACCGTAATGATGTCGGATGATGATGGTTCGTGGCCGACTGCAATTGTAATCGCTCCGCCGTTGCCGATAGCTTTCGCTGCTTGGGGTTTAAAGTTTTCAAAGTTCATGAGAAAAGAGTTTAAAGAGTTAGAAAGAAAAGCAGTTTATTCTCATGCTTAGGAGTGTTGGTGATTATATAGCTAAACCGTTTGCAGTGTATCCTAGTCCTCTTCGTCGGTTGCGTTGAGGTATTGCGTCCTTGAGTCGAACGAATATCAGATTACGTTGTGGGTCTCGTATCTCGAAGCCATTGATGAACTTGCCGTATCCGTCAGGCTTGAGGAATATCTGAGACGTTCCAGATGTTGTACCGCCATGCATACAGCAGAATGTCCAATCAATCAGCTCCTCGCTGTCGATGTTCCTGCGATTGCCTGAGGCAAGTGTACCAGTAGGTAGGATGATGAGATAATTTAACATGAGAAAAATGTTTTGTGTCAGCGACATTGCTGACGACACAAAGGTAGTGTAATGGATTCGAAAAATCCTACAGCAGAAGTGTTAAAAAATGTTAAAGGCCAGCAATATCAAGGGCTACAGAGGCAAAGATAGAAAGTAGTTTGGCGCGAACGCGCGGCAAAAGTTAGTTGACCTAAAAAAGATATCTATCGCGTTTTGAGGTAGGGGTACACGGTAAATTAAAAGCCGTTTTGGTTGTAGCCGCATGATTTACCCAGTACAGTAGAACCCCCAACTTAAACGTAACTCAAACATTTTGAATGCACAACCAATTAAGATTCCTATTGTACATTATATATATACTGTACACTAATAGAAAATTATTATTGTATAGTATATGTTATAATGTACATTATGCGTGGGGCATGCGAAAATCAATTGTATGTAACTTTACTAAAAAGTAAAAATAAAATGCCGTTATACGAAACAGACAGGATACAGAGGATGGTGAACTCGATACTTAATTTGTGCCTGAGGAAGAATCCAACCAAAGACTTCATTGATAAATGTTACGATAGATTTGAGGACTCACTGAAGGAGTACATAGATTCTAGAGTTCAAGATAAAATACTAGAGCATGAGCGAGGATTATTTATTGCGGATGAGGATTCAAGAGATAGTGAACTTGATAAACGACCTCAGAGAAGATTATAACTACTCTATTGACTTTGCTTTTGTGATATCTGTTTTAGAACAGAACGAATACGGGGACATAGAGATGTCAAGAATGGGGGCAACCAGCTATGACATAGTAGAGCTGTACCAAGAGGCAGAGGAGCACATAAGAGAAATCGTAGAAAAGAACTTTAGGGAGTTTTACCCAGAGATGAACTTCCTGGTTGACGAAGAGTTAAAGTATATTTTTGCCCCCAAAGGATTTCCCCCACACCCACTTAATTAAATACAGAAAATATGGAAGGACAAATAAGAAAACTAATACAAGGAACCCCTAAAGAGGGAATGGCCTATGTGGTTGGACAGAGAACAAAGATTGGATTGTTGAACGAAATTATGATTGATACGGAATTTTTTGATAGATTTGGGGTATTGATGTACAACGTTTACGTTGAGACAGAGATTGGTACGCAGGTCTGGAAAAAGATTTCCGCCAATAATTGCTCAATTGAATACAATCTGATTTAAATGAAGACTTTAGGATTTAATATCTACTTTAGCGTAGAGAAGGAAACGGAGGACGAATACGTTATGTCTAACGGAACCAAGATTTGGCTAGACACAGAAATTGACAGGGCCAAGAATGCACGGCAATACGGCACTGTTAAGTCTGTGCCTGAAAATCTGAACCGCTTTAAGCGGTTTGATGACGGGGTAGACATCAAAGAAGGAGATAAGATTTGGTTTCATCATTTTGTTGTCGAAGACTCGACTAAAATAAACCTTTTCGGAGAAGATGTTTACCATCTTCCATACGAGCAAATTTTTGCCGTGGAAAGAGATAATGACATTATCCCCACAAACGACTTTGTTTTTATAAAGCCAGACAAGATTAAGTCTAGCTCTAAAATAATTAAGTCAACAACTGAGGGGGACTTATCTAAAAAAACCGGAAAGGTTGTGTACTCATCTAAGGAGGGAGTTAATATTGGGCTTGAGAGGGGAGATAGGATATTTTTTAAGTCAGCCCCATACGGTATGAAAATAAATGGAGACACTCTCTATAGGTTAAGAGCGGATAATATTTTAGCTAAAATTGAAGATGGAGTACAACTTTGAAGGAAATGTATTTGACAACCACCCAGAATTAAAAGAATATGAAGAATTTAATCACACCTCTGAGCTTGCTCATGAATGGCTTTTGTATATTAATCTTGTCTACAGTCCTGATTCCGATTTATTTGGTGTCGATGATATTGTTGAGCGTAAACAAATTGCTTTTAAGCGCACAAAAATTCCTAAACAACATCTTGAAGGGGCAGTGTCAAACAGCAACGAAGAACTCAACAAAAAGATAAGTAGGTTTTTTAAGCTTCAAAATGAGGGAGAGATAGAATTACTGCTATCTGGAAAAGAGGCTTTTCACATATTGCTATCTGAGGTTCGCTCTGACGTTAGCGATGAGCTTGACGACAACATAAAAGCCATTGCTTTAAAGGCAAAGAGAGTTTGCTTTGAGGATGCTTTTAGCATTTTAGACACCGTCAAAAAAATACAATCAAAGCTAAAAAACTCCAACACGGATATATCTACAGTGCTAGATAAGGTTGACGACACCAAGGAGTGGAAAGAGGGGTGGGTTGAGAGCTTAATAGATAAAAAATAAAATTATATCTTTGTGGATTGATGCACGAAACGAGCATATCCGATATTGTTGAATTTGGCGAAACAATCGTCAATGGAAAAACGCGCATCAACGGCCTTCCGGTAGCAATACCAAAAAAGCCAAAAAAGTCAGAGATAGCGGGTTCCTCCTTCCCCAAGAAAAAACAGAAGTGGACTCGAACCGAGCTTCCAGAAGACTTCGAAAGCCTCACTGCTGAAGAGCAGGGGGCTTTTGTCGTTCAGGAGTGGGACAGAAGAAAGCATGGTCATTGGTTTATGTGCGACGGAACTCCAAAGTACATAACTGGGGCACATTATTTTTATCTAAACTGGTGTAAAATAGATGTAGGCTATCCAGAGTACAGAGATAGGGATAGGAGGTTTTTCCTGTTCTGGGATGCCTGTGAAAAAGACCCTGACTGTTACGGAATGATATTCATGAAGCACAGGCGTGAGGGGGCTTCCTGGAAGGCCGCTAGCCTACAGCTTTATTATATTTCTGGAGACAGAAATGCTCACGGCGGAATGCTCAGCAAGACAGGTAAAGACGCTAGCGATTTGTTTCAGAAGGCAGTTTATATGTTTAGGGAACTGCCCGAATTCTTTCAACCCATCATGGAGGGCTCTGACTCACCTAAGTCTGTTCTTTCTTTTAGCCAGCCAGCCAGCAAGATTACCAGAAACAACAAAAAGGTTAGCAAGACTGTAGGTCTGAACTCTAAAATAGACTGGAGAAACACAAAAGAAAACTCATACGACTCCACCAAGCTTAAGTTCTTTAACTCAGATGAGTGTGGTAAGTGGGAAGAGGCTGATGTTGTAAAGAATTGGCAGATAGTAAAGCCTTGCCTTTCGGAGGGAAGGAGGGTTTACGGTAAGGCGCTGTTTACATCTACCGTTAACGACATGGATAGCGGAGGTAGTAAGTTTAAGCAGTTATGGGAGAACAGTGATTTCGAAGAAAAAGACGGTAACAACAGAACCAAAAGCGGGCTGTACAGATATTTTACGCCTTGTTACGACGGATACGAGGGGTTTATTGACGAGTATGGAAATTCAGTTGTTGAAAACCCAGAAACCCCTGTAAATGGCATTGACGGATACTCGGTTAAGACTGGTTCAAAGGAGTTTTTTGCAAACCAAAGAGAGTCTTTAGCTAGAGACACCAACTCTTTAGCTGAGCATAAGAGGCAGTTTCCGTTTTCGCCAGATGAAGCGCTTAGGTCTCCCGCTAAGGATTGTTGCTTCAACGCAGAAAAGATATATCAGCAACTAGAGTTCCTTGACAGCACCAATGATAAGTTGTTGACCAAGGGTAATTTTATCTGGAGGAATGGAAAGGAGGATGGAGATGTTGTTTTTGAGCCCAACAGGGATAGCGGAAGGTGGAGAATCTCTTGGCTCCCCGATAAAGAAGACCAAAATCAAAAGTCAAACTCAAGGGGCGGAATTCGCCCAGGAAACGAATCATGGCTAGTGTCAGGTTGCGACCCATACGACCACGACACAACAACAGACGGAAAGCGCTCAGATGCAGCTAGTTACGTGTTTAGAAAGTATAATCCAGCAGAACCAGCTTTTTCTCACATGTTTGTATGTGAGTATGTGTCCAGGCCCCCTAAGGTTACAATCTTCTATGAAGACATGATAAAGCAGTGTTTGTTTTACGGATGTCAGATATTAGTGGAGAATAACAAGCCTGGAATTATAAACTACTTCAAGCAAAGAGGATACGGCAACTATCTAATGGCTAGGCCGGAAACCACAATGACTAACTTCTCTTCTAGGCAAAAAATAGCTGGAATACCCACGACAGGAGGAACTGGAGTTGTTATTGATTCCATAATATCGTCCATAGAGTCTTACGTGTTTGATAGGTGCGGATACGACGACGAAGGCGGGGTGGGGAATGTATTTTTCCCTAGGCTGTTGAATGATTGGCTAAAGTTCGAGCCTAACAATAGAACAAAATATGACGCAACAATGGCTAGCGGGATAGCTTTATTGGCGACTCAAAAAAGAATAAGACAAAAGGAAGAAAGAAAGCACTCTCCTTTCTTGAGAAAGTTTAATAACTCAGGAGGGGTTTCAAAAAGAATAAGGTTATGAATCAAAAAAATTATACAGGATATCCTGACCTGTTCTGCTCTAAGGAAAAAAAGGCTACAAAGGAATACGGCATACAATACTTTAACGCTATGTATTCTGACTGGGTCGGGGAAAGCTCCAACCTATTAGACATACGGTCTAGAAGAATACGAGAGAACAGAAGGTACTCAGCCGGAATGCAGGCTGTAGACAAGTACAAGCAAATGTTTTCTGACCAAACTGGAGACTTAAGTTACACGTCAATCGACTGGAGCATAGTCCCCATAATCCCAAAGTTTGTTGATGTGGTTGTGAACGGCGTAATAAACCAAGACCACAAAATAGTTGCAACCGCTATAGACCGGGACGCAGTCGAGGAGAGATACTCTGCAAAGAAAGAGACAAAGGCGAAGATGATTCTCAAGGAGTTTAATGAGGATTTCGGAAAGATGACAGGAATGGATATGTCTTCATACACGGAGAACCTTCCAGACTCGGATGAGGAGCTTGAGCTTTATATGGACCTCAACTATAAGCAAGCGGCTGAGATATCTATGGAGGAGGGGGTTGACTTTGTGTTTTCTTATAACGACTTTGATGAAATAAAGAAGAGGGTAATAAGAGACCTTGTTGACCTGAACGAGGGCTCTCTTAAGGTTGATGTTGATGGAGGCTTGGTAAACGTTAGGTACGTAGACCCAATGAACCTAGTTAGAAGCTATTCTAACGACCCTGCGAACAAAGACATATATCACGTAGGTGAGGTCAGAGAAATGACCATAGGAGAGCTTAGAGCGGCTGTTAAAGAAGAGGTATCTTCGGATGTTTGGCACGAAATAGCTAGTAAGCACATAGGCAAGCTTGGAAACCCGAATAAGATAGGCAGAAGACCAGTCTTTTACGAGATGTCTAACTCATACGAGCACGACAACTTTAAGATATCGGTCTTGGACGCGGAGTTTTTAGCAACAAACTTTGACATATACGAAAAGAAAGAAACCAGGTACGGGACGTATACATTTACGAGAAAGCCAGATAACTACGAACCCCCAAAAAACCCTAGGTTAAAAAGGGAGGTAAATAAAGACACGTATCAGGTTTGGTACACTGGGAAGTGGATTGTAGGCTCGGAGCATTGCTTTGACTATGGAGTCAGGGAGAACATGGTTCGACCTCATCAAGATAAGTTTAAGGCCAATTCTTCTTATACTGTCTACCAGATATCTCCGGTTGACGGAGTAAGTAAGTCTCTCACCGAGAGGATGATTCCATTTGCTGACCAGATTCAGCTTGCTCACTTAAAGTTAGCTCAGCACATGGGCAAGGCTAGGCCAAAGGGCATGGCTTTTAACCTGGACGCATTAGAAAATGTTATGAAGGGAGATGGAGGCACCTTTACCCCTCTCGAGATTCAGGACGTTCTTCAGCAGACTGGAAACTTATACTTTAGAAACGTTCAGGATGACGGAGTAACGCCTAGCGGTAGCCCATTCCAAGAGCTACAGGGTGGAGTCGGTAGCGCTCTTCAAGAGTTTATGCTTGTATACAACTATAACCTAGAGAGAATTAGAGATGTCACGGGTCTAAACGAGATGCGAGACGGAACAAAACCCAGCAAGGACTCATTGGTTGGAATACAGAAGCTAGCTGTTAAGGCCTCTAACAATGCAACACGCCACATAGACGATGCGTTTGCCTACCTCATGAAGTCTTCTGCTTCGAACGTCTGTCTTTATATGCAGCACGTAATTAAGTATAAGGACGCTTATGACTATATGTATGATACGTTGATTTCCGCTATAGGCAGAATATCCACTGACGCAATAGATGTTATAGATAATGTTCCGCTAAGGCATTTCGGAATATTCTTAGAAGTTGCTCCAGACGAAGTTGAAAAGCAGTTCTTAGAGCAGGCTATACAAATATCTCTTCAGACTCAATCGATAGAATTGGAAGATGCCACTGAGATAAGGAGGATAAAGAACATAAAGCTGGCCGAAAGAAAACTAAAGGTTGTCAGGGAGAAGCGTAGAAAGGCAAAGCAAGAAGAGGCTCAACAGAACAGTCAGATGAATGCACAGATTCAGCAACAGTCGGCTCAGGCTACGGCTCAGATGGAGGCTCAGATAGAGCAAATGAAGACTAAGCTAGAGTCAGAAAAAATGCAGATGGAGTATCAGCTCAAGATGCAAATGTCTGAGCTAGAGCATAAACAGAAAATGGAACAACTTAATAAGGTTGGAGAGGATAAAGACAGGCACATAGAGCTAGCCTCTAATGACCAAGACTCTGATTTAACCCGAGTAAGAAAATTTTAATACATTTGTAAAATAATTTAATAAAATGAAAACTGAAGATTTACTAGCCAAGGCTCTTGGTGGTAAAGTCGCCGGAAAAGACACTCAAGAAGAAGTGCAAACTCCGGTAGCTGAACAACAAGAAGCGCAGGCAACCGAAGCTCCTAATGAGGAGCCTAAGATTGAAGAAAAAAAAGAAGAGAGTTCTTTGACAGCTGAGAGTTCTGAACCAGAAAATAAACCTTCTGCAGATTTTGAACAACTCCTTAGAGAAAGGTCTGAGGGAAAGTTTGAATCTATGGAAGATATCTTCAAGGCTCTAGACGAAAAGCCCAAAGGTGAAACAGTTAAGTACGCTAACGAAACGATTGAGCAGCTTGACAAATTAGCCAAAGAGGGTTGGTCGCTAGAAGAGTACATGTCCGTTTACACCAAAAACTTTGACGACTTGAATGACGAATCTGTCATTAAAGAGTTTATGGGTTTTAATGAAAAGGACTTGTCTCAAGAGGAGATAGATTTTCTGTATAAGTCCGAGTATGGATATGACTCTGAGGAAGACGTTGATTCTGACATAAAGCTTAAGCAAATTAAAACCAAAAGAGAAGCAGCTAAAGCAAGGAAAGAGTTGAAGTCCTTTCAAGAGAAATACCAGCCAAAGCAAAAACAGCAAGCCGTTAACAATGAAGAGCAAATAAAAGCTGTTCAACAGAGATGGGAGCAGCAGCTCGATTCTCAATCGGTTAGCGAGATTGTTTCTGGAGACTCATTTAAATACCAAGTTCCTCAAGAGGCTCTGGGTAAAGTAAAATCTGAGTTAAAAGATTTAAATAATTACTTCGGTAAGTATGTGAATCAAGACGGAAGCGAGAACGTGAAAAAGCTAATGGAAGACCAACTGAAAATACAGTTATTCGACCAAGCCATATCCGCTGCTTTTACAATGGCTAAATCTCAAGGAAGGGAGGAGGTTGTTTCTAATAGAGACAATGTTTCCTCACCCAAAGAGTCTAGGCCTTCAGGTCCTAAAAACATACAATCTCAGCTTCTGGAGCAAGCTAAACAAAAAGGATTTTTTTAAAATAAGAAACTATGGCATATACAAATGCAACACCCAGTAGTATGCAGATTGCAACTACTAACAATTATATCTCGTCTACGGACTTCCTCAACAGCATGGGCGCTATTACCGATGCAGACCGAGGAGAAATGCTTGTAGAGCGCTATGGCTCACAAAACCTAACTGGTCTCATGGAGATGCTAGGTAACAAGGCGCCAGTAGACTCTACTACCTTCTACCACTACGAAGAAGGCTTCATCCACAGCAAGGTGTCTCTCGACGACACAACTGGCGCTATTTTGGCCACCCCAGTACAGTTTACTGGCGCTGGTGATGGTGACGAAATTTCTGTAGTAAGAAAAGGCGATATCCTTCAGGACGCAAGCGGAAACGTTTTGCGTTTAGATACAGTAGTTGGCACTGAGACCACAGTTACCGTCACTGTTACTGCTGTTTCTGGTACATACGCAGATGGCGACTTCGCTATCGTAGGTAACGCCTTTGCTGAAGGAACTGACCAGCCAGCAGGTTTGACTCCTTCTGTAATCGAGTACAAGAACCAAGTACAGATTATGAAGGAAGCATACGAGGTTACTGGTTCTGCTTTGACTGAGAAGATTTGGTTTGAGGTAGAAGACCCAGCAACTGGCCGTACTGGTTACTTGTGGGCGTTGAAGGGCGAAGGTGATACCTTCCGTCGTTTCAACAACTACTGCGAAACTCAAATGATTGTAGGTAAGTCTGCAGCAGGGGCTATCAACCAAACGGAGGGCCTTCAGGCTTTTGCTGAATCAGGAAACTCAGCCAACACTGGCGCTTGGAACGGCGATGGCAGTGCCTTGTCAAGAGTTGAGGATTTCGTAGACACCCTTGACTCACAGAGAGGAGCTAAAGAAAACTTGTTGCTTTTGGGCCACGATTTGTCTTTGTACTTCGACAAGGGTTTGACTATTGACGATAGATTTGCAAACGGTGGTATTTCCTACGGAGCATTCAATGGCTCTCAAGAGATGGCTGTTGGGTTCGGCATTTCTTCTATCTACTTAGGGGGTTACACTTTCCACAAGATGAAGTACGACCCATTCAGCTACCCAGAGATGTTGGGTGCTATTGGCTACAAGATGAAGGGTTGTGTTATTCCTATGGACAGCCAGCGTGATGCTCAGTCAAGAGCCTCTATTCCTTCTTTGAGAATCCGTTACAAGGCAGCAGAAGGCTACAGCCGTGAGATGGAGCACTGGATGGAAGGCGGTGCAGGTTTGGACGTTAAGACCAACGGTATCGACCAATTGAAGCTTAACTACAGAACCGAGCGCGGTTTTGAAGGTTTTGCAAACAACAGATTCATCTGGATTAACGGAACAACCACATAATCAGGTATTCTATTTGTGAAACGGGAGGGGGAATCGCTCCCCTCCTAGTTTTACTCTTGTTAAATAAATTAAATTAAATAAAAATGATTACTTACGTTCTTTCACAACAATTATCAGAAAACTCTTACGGGAGGCTTTATCCACTTACGTCTAGCGTATCGTCTAAACAATTGATTTTCGATGAAAAGACAAAATCAAGAAGATACATCAGATGCGCCAGGGGTGAGCGCTCAATATTTGAAGACGAGCAAAGCAGAAACGCACTGGTAGAAAGAATCATATTTAGAAACGGTATTCTTAACGTTCATGAAAATGATTCTCATATCATTAGTTTTTTAGACGCTTCGGATTGGAACGATTCTAAAGAAAATAGAGACACTAGGGTGAAGGCTATCTTCAAAAAGGAGAATCACGAGCAGGAAGCCAAAGAGCTCAACGAAGAGTTTAACATCTCATATGAAGCTGAGACGATAGCTAGAAATATGGATTTTGAATCTTTGCTTGATTTCTGTCGTTCCGCTCGAATCAATATTGACCGTAGCGCCGACGAGATTAAGTTCGACGTCTTCAGGACTGCCAGAAACGAGCCAGAATATTTCCTGGACGTCTACAATGACCCTGTGATGAAGAGAGTCTCTAAAGTAAGAAAAGCCGAGGAAGAAGGTATCTTGTATTTTGACATTACAAAGAGACAGGCTTTCTTGGTCCAATCTGGTAAAAAAGAATCAGTAAAAGTTCTTCCATTGGGTGTAGATATGCGCCAGGCGTTTGCTGAGTGGACTTTTGAAAATGAGGGTAAGGAAACTTATGGTCATATTGAAAAGCTCATGAATGGAGGCTCTGCTAATATTGAGAAGAAACCAACGAGAGGTAGACCAAAAAAATCTTAAAAAACTAAAAAATGAACCATACAATGAAAGCACCTGATATGAAGCAGGTAAAGGACTTTTGCGAAACGAGAATTTCTTTTTCCAAAAGACCAGATTTAGATTTCTTTAGCGAGAAATATGTAACATACTATGACGCCTCCGCTACCGCACTTGTAGAGGTGGCTCCAGAAGATGTAGACATCAAGTCTGCGTCATACACTCTAAACGAAACCGTAGGAACTGCAACGCTCCTGATAGATGCCAGTGCGCACATCGGTACGGCTCAGGATACTGCTTACGGATATATGCTTGTTGAGTCGGGAGCTGGGTATTTAACCTTGCTGGGAGTTGCCGATACGAATATTCCTCTTTTGATGATTAAGCCAAATACCAAAGAGCTTATTCCTGTTGGGCTCGGAAGTGGAGGCCATGACATCACATCCGTATCAACTGTAGCCTCAGACGTAATTAAAGTTACTCTTTTTGGAGAGACAATTACTTTGGACACTGAAGAACAATTCGCCGGAGCGTCTTGATAAGACTCATTAGATAATCTAGAGAGGGGGTAAAACCCCTTTCTAGAATTATTATTATATTTAACACTTAAAATAATGAACTTGTACGAAATAGTGATTTTAGCGATTTCGCTAGTAGGTGTGTATGTTAAGCTTCAACTTGACATAGCAAAACTTCAGTCCAGAGTCATGGGACTAGAAAACAATACTGGCGAGCTAAAGCAAATGCTAGTTCAGTTGACCAAAGATATTCATGACATAAAATTACTATTGGCCAAGAACCAAATAGAGAATTAATATTCAAAGATGAAAATTACATTTCAGATATCAAGCTCCTATAAGAGAATAAATTTCTTGGCCGAAGGCACGGATGACTACACGATAGTATTTACGAAGCCTGGAGCTTCTGCATCCACTTCTGTTTCGGTGGCTCATGATGGAACCTCATCAGCTAATGAGTCAATAGACCTCTACAATCATAGCTGGTCTTTTGTAGCCACCAACAATGACGATAACTCAGTGACCACCTTGTCTGTTCCGGTTGAATATACAAACGCCACTGCAGGTCAAACCATATCGGTAGATATACCAGCATCCAGGTTTAAGTGGTCTGACGCTACCGAGAAGTTTGCAATGACTGGATTTAACTCTCCGACTATATCGAGAGTGACGACGGTTGAGTACCCAGAGGCATCGGGTATATCAGACTTCACAATCCCTTCTGCATACGACAGCTACACTCTTTCACCGCTCTATATAGGAGCCTGGAACACAACCTTAGTAGAAACACTATCATATGCTTCTACGGCTTATCCCTCCGGAGACATATCAGTCTTTTTTGAGGAGGAGGTAAAAAACATTAAAGAGACCTCTGTCAATAACGACAACGGTCTTTGCTGTATGTACACGGCTATCAAGAAGGTTAACGAGAGATACGAAACCGCAAAGCCAACAAATAAGGTTTTAGCGGACAGATACGAAGAAGACCTCGACAGGCTGGCTCATTTATTTAGCTTAGCTCAGGCGGCAGTAAATTGCGGAAAGCCAGAAGATGTTCAGGCTTATGTCACAAAAGCCAAGAAAATTGCAAATACAACAGATGAATGCTCCTGTGGTACTACTAATGGAGCAATGGTTCTGGACATACTTGGTAATGTAGGTAGCTTTGTAAACGCAGCGGCTGATGCATCTAGCACGGATGTGAATGTTGTGTCGGATGGTGACACCTTTATAACCGTGAATGAAAACCCTGAAGGAACATTTAAGATTGGTCAGGGCGACGCGGCCTTTAACGCCTATCTGCTTACTGTCCCGGCATTTACCGAATTAACCACTCTAACCACCAGCAACAATACGGCTCAGACAAGTGCTAACAACACTTTGCAGGCTTATATATCCACAAGCGAGACGGATATAGGTGAATTGGAATCTTATGTTGGTTCGGCTGGCTCTGGCGCCGTTGCAGATACATTTGACAATAGTAACTCTACAGACTTAACAAACATCATAGACGACCTTGATGCAAAGATAACCACGGTTGACACGAGCGTTAATTCTCTCAAAAGCATATCAATGTCTTTAGATGTTTCCTTTCCTGAGGCGAGCGATGATTTTGCCAGCTCAACTGGATACAATTGGGGGAGCTCTGGATTAGATAGCTCTGGGTTTAGCAAAAGCGGAAACTTCCCGGCTAGCCAAGCATCATTTAATACCGTATTCGTTTCTCCTAGTTCTGATTACGCAATATACAATGTGTTTGTCAGTGCCGCTGGATTACAGTCTAATACTAAATTTACATCAATGTGTTCTTTGAGCTTTCAAGGAGCCGCAGGAGGCGCTGCCGCTTGGACTACCATGAACAACTCCAATATTACATCTAGAGTTATAAATGAAGGCATGGTGGTGGAAAACGGAAACAATATGATGTGGCTTCAGGTGGCCATATACACAAAGTCTTCTATTGGAGATTTTTTCTTTATTCCTTCGTCTGCCTGGTTTGTAGAAAACTACACTCAATTTATAGCGACAGAAATGTCAATAAACATTAACATTAACTCGAACTTCTAATGGCTGCTACTATACCTACTAAATTTAACACCGGGGTATTTTATATACTTGATTCGGATAACAGGTTGGTAACCTTTATAGAAATAAACAGCTATGAAGATTACAAAAAAATAATGTCCATAAAAAAGTTGTCTTCTGATGACTTTAAGTTTAAGTATGATTCAGGTGGTGGGGTTACGACTACATTTACTGGGTCAGGAGTGAGTTCAGATATTTCTGTGACTGGGTTGAACGCGGCTCCTCAGAACTTATCAGACGCCCCGGCTTTTGGAGCAAGAGACTTGTCGGATGAATTTCCTAACGAAGTAGTGTCTGTAAGCTCTAGTGTCTCTACTATAGTCGCAACAAGACAGTCTTTCATAAGCTCTTTGCTTCTCAACTACAGCAATGCCTCCGGAATTGTAAACAACATAAATGGAGATTTCGAGCCGGGGGACATATTGTTCGTTATGCCGAATATAGCCGGGGATGACAACGGGATTACAATAACCTCTGCAGGAAACATAACCCTTAATGGCTCTAGCTTCACTCTAAGAGAAGATGGTGATGGTTCAGAAGCTCCTGCTGGCAAGTTTATCATTTTAAAGTACGTGAGCGATATTCTTGGCTGGTCTGAGATGTCTAGAAGCGTTAAAATAGAAGATGAGCTTCCTCAGCAAACTCCAGGTGCAAACCAGAAGTTTTATCTATCTAAAAATAGTGCGGGAACTCTTGCTTTTTCGTCCATTGAAAATGCTGCAACTCAGAACCTTATACTTAAGTTTTCTGGTCAGATTACTGCGGCTGGCAGCTCTACTATATTAGGTGCGATTCCCGCTGACTCAATAGTTTTAGGCGATAGAATAATGGCAAAAATTGATAGTCAAATAGCGGACAACCCTACTATAACATTATCAATAGGAAACCAGAACCTAATAAATAACACTTTGCTTGAAAGCACGTTTATATACGGTTCCGCAGGCGCAAACGGAGAGGTTACTTTAAATAATTCAGGCAATTTAAATTCTCCATACCACTCCTTGACTCCCGCTGATGTTACATTTACCATTGACGTTGGAGGCTTTAACGATTCCTCTAGAAGTCACTTCTCTATAGTCATCCCTTATATTCAGATGTAATGGCAAAGGATAAATGCTACCATAAAGTAAAGTCTAGGTACAAGGTTTGGCCTTCAGCATACGCGAGCGGGGCCTTGGCTAAGTGCAGAAAAGTGGGTGCTGCGAATTGGGGCACAGGAGGCAAGAAGAAAAAGAAGAGAAAAAAGAAATAATGGCTGTAAGGAAAACCGCTAAGGGAGCTTCGCTTAAAAGATGGTTTAAGGAAAAGTGGATTGATGTCCGCACCGGAAAGCCATGCGGTAGGAGCAAGGGAGAGAAAAGAGGCACTCCCTACTGCAGGCCAAGCAAAAGGGTCAGCAGCAAAACTCCAAAAACAGCTTCTGAGTTGACGGCTTCTGAAAAGAGAAGTAGAATAGCTCAAAAAAAGAAACAAGGGCAACCTTCAGGAAAGGCCAAAAGAGTAAAAAGTGTAAAGCGTAAAAAAAAGAAGAAATAATGCCAGTAGTAAAAGGAAAGAAATACCCTTACACAAAAGCAGGTAAGGCAGCAGCAGCAAAAGCTAAAAAGAAGAAGAAAAAGAAGAAGAAGAAGTAATGGCCAAGAAAGTAAACAAAAAGAGCATGCCTTGCAACAAGCCAAGGCGTTCTACCAGACCTGGAAAGAAAAAAATGGTAAAAGCATGCTCCGGAGGAAAGGAGAAGCTAATACACTTTGGAGCTAAAGGGTACGGCCATAATTACTCAGCAGCAGCAAGAAAGTCTTTTAAAGCTAGGCATAAATGCGGGTCAGCAAAAAACAAGCTTACCGCTAGATATTGGGCTTGCAAAAATCTATGGGCGGGAAAGGGAGGTTCTAAAAAGAGCTCCCCTAAATCAAGAAGAGGCAAATACTAATGATTAACGTAAACGAACTGTATAAGGCCGTTCAGTTTTTCTCTAACAAAGAGCAATCTGGATTCATAAAACCTAGTGAGTTTAACTTACTCGCGGACAGGGCTCAAATGGAGATGTTCATGAAGAAGTTTGGCAACCCAGAAATGGTGGGGGGCCCTATGCAGCCGTTTCCGAAATATTCATACCAAGAGACCCAGAAGATATCCGACGACCTGAGGATTTTTGTAAAGAAGCTCGATACAGCCCTTTCTAGCGGCTTTCTAGGATATCCCAATGATTATGTCCACTTTTCGTCTTGCAGGGTTGTAACGGTCTCTCAGGGCGCAGGAATGACCTTTAAAAAGAAAGAGGTCGAGGTCAGCGTTGTTGACGACTCAGAATTGGGGTATATATTAAACAGTGCTATTGTTAGCCCAGAGCCAGATTATCCCGTTGCTTGTTTTTATGAGCAGGGAATACAGTTTTATCCAGAAGAGTCCAATAGAGTGGTGCTGACTTACTTAAGAAGACCAGCAAAACCCTTATGGGCTTTTACAACGGTCAACGGAAGACCAGTTCATGATGAATCAAATTCCGTAAATCTAGAATTTCCAGAAGAAACATTAAATGAGATTCTAGTAAAAATATTAAGCTACATTGGCATTAACCTGAGAGAGCCTCAGCTTATTCAGTATAGCGAAACTCAGAAAAACGCAGGAATCTAATGATTACCAGAAAGTCTCTAGCAGAGCAGGTCGTAAGGCTTGTTTCTGGGTTTAAGCCCACTCAAGACCGCAACATAGACCTTAGGGAGGTTATGATTGCTGTAGACCAAGCAAGGGATGCTGCAGTTGTAAAGTGGATGTATCAAAACCTTCAGGTAGAGGGTCAAGGATATGTTGCCGCTGACTTTCTCAACGTATACACGGACACCCCTAAATATGATGCGTCAAGAAAAAGGCATTACATAAAGCTAAAGTATAACGTCTTCTCATTGCCTAATGACATAGGCGTTTATCACGTAAGCCTATTGGAAGATGAGTCAACTCCATTTATTCCCATGAGAAACGGATACATGTCTTTGTTTAATGGAATGGCTTCAAAAAGCAATCTAAACAACATATCTTTCTTTGTTGAGAACCAGAAGCTTTGGCTAGATGGAGATTTAGACCCAGATTGGGCCTCTACTATTTTGATAAAAATGGTTGCAGTGTCTGGCACGGTTCCCGACGATGACGAGTATGTTATACCCAATGGCTTGGCCTCAGAAATCATTAGACAGGTGGCGCAGCTGTATGGGGTTAGAGTACCAGCGGACAACAAAAACGACGATATAAGCTTATGAGTCAGTACGTAACAATAGACGAAGTAGTGAGAAGTGTCCTCATCGAGGAGGGTCAATACACAAACCATAAACTTTTGCAGTACACTGATTTTGCAGTTCGTACTTTGAAGGAGCTTAACTTTGACGTCGTTCAAAACATTCGCTCTATCGAGCTAGTTCCTCATGACGTAAACAAGACTAGGTATGATTTGCCTCAAGATTTTGTTAATTACGTAAAGATTGGGATATGTACCAATGGTGTTGTTGCTCCTTTGGGTGAGGCTCCAGGACTATGCCTAGTGGAATCATATGACGACTGTGGGTACGTAGTGAGCAGGACTCCTGATGTTTCTTTTGAGACGCCGATAGATACTGTCTATTGGTTTGAAGGATTAAAGAACGGAGAGTTTGTGGGAAAGAGGTTTGGGGCGAGGGGCGGTCAGAACTCTAAAGGGTACTATAGAGTTGACAGAGAAAACAATCAATTATTGGTTGATAGCATCGCCGCAGGCAGCACTATAATCATGGAATACATATCTGATGGGACTACTGCAGATGGAAACATGAAGGTTCATTCTTTTGCGGAAGAAGCGCTAAGAAGCGGAATAAGGCACAGGTCTTTAAGGTCTAAAAGGAACATTCCTGCAAACGAAAAAGAACTATCTAGAAGAGACTTTTACAACGAAAAGAGGCTGGCTAGAGCAAGGATGAAGAGCTTTAACAAAGACGAAGCCATGCAGATGGCTAGAAAAGGATTTCAATCAGCTCCAAAGCTATAAAGCATGCCTATAGATAAGAAAGTTTTTTTGGGGGGTCTAGACAAAGACAAGGACGATAGACTCATAGAAAACGGCTCATACAGGGATGCGGTAAATGTAAGGGCGGTATCTTCTGACGGCTCGGATACTGGAGCTTTAGAGAACATCAAAGGGAACTCCTTAAAGCCATTGCCTCCCGGTTATTTATTGAGTCAAGGGGATGTCTGTATTGGGGCCCACACTTCAAGCGAGAGAGACTCTGTATTGTGGTTTGTTTGTAGCGAAACGGGAGAGCATGGCATTTATGAAAGATTTCATAAGGACGGGTTAATTAAAGTTGTTCTTCAAAATTCAATTCTAAACTTTAGCAAGGATTATCTAATAACCGGAATTAACGACATTGAAGGCCTTCTTTACTGGACGGATGACTACAATCCTCCCAGGAAAATAAACATAGATAAGGCTGTAAACCACACTCTTTTTGGAGGGACAGGAGACGATAGATATTCTCAGCTTTTGCAAACAGGAAGTGACCTAGAGAAAGAGCAGTTCATAAACGCTATAAAAGCGCAGCCTATAAACAAGCCCACCTTTGAGTTTCTTACAGACGAGTCTGTTAAAACGAACAACGTTAGAGACGGAAAGTATTTTAAATTTAAATACAGATACGTTTATGATGACGGAGAGAAATCAGCGTGGTCAGCCACAAGTGACTTAACATATACAGATTTAGATTTTCTTGCTGCGTTTTCATCGTCTGAACTTGTTTCATACAACGCCTACAACTACATAAACATATACTACAACTCTGGGCACGAAACCGTAGATAAAGTTCAGATATGTTTTAGTCAGAACGATTCTGACTTTGCTCTTATTTCAGATGTAGATGTTTCCGCATCCACAAACGAAGAAAAGATTTATTCTTTCTACAATGACGGAATATACACTGCTTTAGATATAAATGATTCTATAAAGCCATACGATGACTTGCCTAGGCTCGCTAAGAGCCAGGAGATAGTAGATGGAAATAAATTGGTTTACGGAAACTACCTGTCTGGATATGACAACCACAAGGCAGAGGCTCAGCTTTCGGTAAGTTACGAAGAGGTTCAAAGCTACATAGGTGACCTAGAGGAACCTCCCGCTTTCGGCAACACAGTTTTTTTAAGCGACCTCCTCTCTGGTGAAGACTTGAACTTTTACGATGAGGGTGATTTATCTGGAGCTTTGTTTGCATCGCCAGATAACGGAAACGTCGACCAAAATTTTTCCATAAAACACGCAATAGTAAAAAGAAAGTTCAATCATACGGTTGAATCATTTAAGCAGATAATAGAAAACGCTGGATATGAGGTTGAGGCTGGCTCAAACATAGATATATCATTCTCGTCAGGAAAGAAAAGTCAACCCTATTCGGCTAATATGAGCTCAGGGTGGAACGACAACGAGCACAGCGGGTATAGTACACAGCCTGCGTCTGAAAACTGGATTATATCAGTTACTATACCATCCGATTCTTTAGACCCGTATGAATTTCTGTTTAACTATCTCTCTAACTATGATTTGGTGGGCTCTAACGGAATGTACTCTTTTGGAGCTACATCTGGGGTTTGGAGGGACTCTATAGTTCCGGGGTTTTTACTATCGACTCCTTGGAGTACGGTAGCTTATAATTTTCATCAATACGAAAGTCCTTCAGGAGAGTCTTTTAATGGATTAAAGTTTTTTGATAAGATTCATTTTTTATCCGAAAATGAAAGTCCAGACGCTTCAACATTTTTTAATGATGGTTATACTGAGTATGGAGCTTTTCTTGAGATTTCTGATTACCTAGGGGCTAACGAACATGGTGGTTTTTACTGGCACCTTACGGACGGACTTGCCGCTGATATCAATGGAGGCTACTCCAATGTTGACGACACCGGAGAGACAGCAGGTACAATAGGCATATTTTCATTTAAGCTTAGGGTTAGCAACTTCGGAAACGGTGATTCATTTCCTCACAGCAATAAATTCTCCACGTTCAAGGGTGGGGCAAATCATTCTTTCGCGTTAGCCTATCACGACGACTATGGTAGGCACGGATTGCTCAATGTAATAAATGAAGGGGGTGTGGGAAATTCAATTTATGTTCCTCACCTAAACGAAAGAGAAGATGACTCTTCTTTGAGTAAGTTTATATCTAATATAAACTGGAGTATAACGTCTAGTCCGCCCTCTTGGGCAAAATACTATAGCTGGTACTATTCCGGAAATAGCATAGGATATGACTTTTTGCAGTTTGTTGTGGCGGACTATCCAGGAGGAAACGACTTTCCCCCTGAGAAAACCCCCAACGAAATAAACCTTAGCTTAAAGTCAATATCAGATTATAATAACGGTGCTCCGGAATCTAACATCTCGTATGATTTTTCTCCCGGCGACAGGATTAGAGTGCTAAAATATGCTACCGGAGAATATGTAGAACAAGTAATAGACTTGCCTATATTAAAGGCTAAGGACTACCCGGACGGAAACTATATAATAACTGTTCCTAGGGATTTTAACCTATCGCTTGTTGAAGCTGAAAATGCTGATGACCATCAAAACCTACTTATAGAAATCTACAGGCAAAGAAATAATTTCGCCGAAAAGGATAAGATTTACTATGAGATATCTGAAAAGTATCCAATAATTGAAGTATCCATAGGTGGGGTTGGAGGCCTTACAGGGGTCAATACAGGAGTTAATCTCCTAGCTCATTCTCAACCAACGGGTACGTTTAACAGGGGGGATGTTTATGTTGCTATCAGAAGGTATGAGACTGAAGATGACGAGGTTTATTTTATATCCGAGTCCCCCAGCATATCCGACACATCTTACTCTACGTATAGGGACGGAGGGCGAGCTAACTACTCAGACAACGACCAAGGAGAAACAAGGTATTCGTCTCAGGTAACTCATTCTATGCCGTACGTAAGCGGAACTAAGATAAATGGGCTGTCTGACTTTAATCCAGTGCTTCAGCCTTATAAAGAATACGATAGGGCCAATGGGCCTATTCAAAAGCTATTCTCTCAGGAGAACAGTCTAATTATATTTCAAGAGGACAAAGTTAACAAGTCCATGGTCTCAAGGAATGTTATATTTGACAACCAGGGAGGCGGAACACTTGTTGGAACTACGGCGAATGTTCTTTCAGACGCTATATCCTATCAGGGAGAGTATGGAATTTCCAGAAACCCAGAAAGCTTTGCTGAATTTGGAGGTAGGATATATTTTACTGACGCAAAAAGAGGCTCTGTCCTTAGGCTTTCTAGAGATGGGTTGACTCCTATATCTGATGTAGGTATGTCTAATTACTTCATGGATTTGCTT
>TARA_Y100000385_G_scaffold169962_1_pt1 | contig 20589 bp, 19 predicted proteins | sample TARA_Y100000385 | Tara Oceans TARA_Y100000385 (sample SAMEA2620980) | marine metagenome | biome: marine biome (ENVO:00000447); feature: surface water layer (ENVO:00002042); material: "saline water (ENVO:00002010), including plankton (ENVO:xxxxxxxx)" | depth 5 m
CGAATGATATAGACTTGTAAATCGGTGTTATTCCATATTCATCAGGCGATTTACCAATTGGACTATGCGTAGTTAGAGCAAATTGATGCCAAAATCCAGATTGAATAATTCCTAATTCGAATAGTTGCCGAACCATTTCAAGACTATCGATTGTCTCCTGTTCGGTTTGAGTAGGGTATCCATACATGAGGTAGGAGTGAACCATGATTCCGGCACTTGTCATATTTCTTGTCACACGAGCAACCTGTTCAACAGTGACCCCTTTGTCAATTAGTGTGAGTAAACGATCTGAAGCAACTTCTAGTCCACCCGATACTGCTATACACCCGGAAGCTTTTAAAAGAAAGCAGAGATCTTGAGTGAAGCTCTTCTCGAACCGTATGTTCGTCCACCATGTGACAGTGAGATTACGTTTGATGATTTCTATTGCAAGGGATTTCATCAACGCAGGAGGAGCCGCCTCGTCTACAAAATGGAATCCGTATTCACCTGTTTGAGCAATAATTTCCTCCATTCGATCTACAAGAAGCTTTGCTGCAATAGGCTCATATCTTTTTATGTAATCAAGTGAAATATCACAGAATGTGCATTTGCCCCAATAACACCCATGAGCCATCGTTAGTTTGTTCCATCGACCATCACTCCACAAACTATGCATCGGGTTTGCAATCTGAATTACAGAAATATAGGATGTAAGCGGGAGGTCAGAATAATCTGGAGTACCGATGTCTTCTTGCTTGTAATCGCTCTTTAATGTCGTGTTGAGGTATTCAACCTTATCATCAATAAGTTTGAAGGTGCGTTTAAATTCTTGCGTTTCTTCCTCTTGAATTACATTCTTGTAGACTAACTCAATGGGAAGTTCACCATCATCGAGCGTAATGAAATCGAAGAATTCAAATACCCGTCTATCGGTTAAAGATCGAAGCTCAGTATTTGGAAAACCACCTCCCATAGCTATTTTGATCTCTGGATAATTCTCCTTTATGTATTGAGCACAACGAAATGCGCTGTAAAGATTCCCAGGAAAAGGAACCGAAAAACAAACTAGTTTGGGTTTGATTTTTAATATGTGCTCTTCCAAAAGAAACAGCGTAAACTTATCTATGACAGTGGGGTGTTCGTTTAGTTCTGCATAGAGCTCTTCAAAGTCATTAGCACTTTCTCCAAGTCGTTCTGCGTAACGGCTAAATCCAAAATTGTCATCAATACATTCGATAATGAAATCAGATAGGTCTTCGAGATAGAGCGTAGCGAGATGTTTCGCTTTATCCATGGTTCCCATATTCCCAAAGGCCCAGTCTAAGTTTTCTAGTTCATTAAACCTTGATGCTTGAGGTAAGAAATCATGAGAGCAAATCTGTCTTCCGAGTGTGTTATTCTTACCTTGAAGAAAAGCGATTACAGCATCAATCGTTGAAACGTACTTGGATTTCAGCGCTATTATTCTTTCTGAATTGTCAGAAAATCGGTCTTCATTCTCTTCCGCAAGTTCAAATAAGCTTTCCAATCGATAGGCGGAGAATATTTCCAGAATCACTTCTATTCCCAAGTCTACTTGAAATGAAGTTATCCCTTTTGTGTTGAGAAATCCTTTTAGATAGGAAGTCGCAGGATAGGGCGTGTTCAGTTGCGTAAATGGCGGTGTAATGAGGAGTAGGTCTCGCACGTTTTCGTCTAAAAATGATTCATTGATCCCATGGTGCAAGCATCACCTAATTCTTCGCAGGTCATTGTTTTCATCAGTTTCTTCTTTTCGAGTTAAAGTATTGAAATACAGTAATACTCAAAGATATAATTTTTAGGCCTTTCTATCTTCCTTAAGATTACTTTAACTGATTCATTATTCGTACGTTTATAATCCAGTTAATACAAAATCTAACCAAATGAAAAAATCACTACAAAACATCCTTAAAAAATCGATGTTATTGCTTCCGCTGCTTGCAGGCGCAATAAACCTGAATGCCCAAACCTATACATTCACAAACTGTGGAGTAATTGGAATGGATGGTCCAACTCAAGGAGAAGTTACTACTGAATATGGTGGTACAAGTCTTAACGGATTAGTTACAATAAATACACAAGGAATTCAGGAATGGATTGTGCCAACTACTGGAATGTATAGTATTGAAGCGAGAGGTGCTCAAGGAGGTTATGCTCTCACGAATGTGCTTGCTTACGGAGGTTCTGGAGCAATTTTGAAAGGTGAAGTTATGCTTACTGCCGGTCAAACTATTTTTATTGCTGTTGGTCAATACGGTGGAAGTAGTAACGTGGAATTTGTAGGTAATGGTTCAGATGAAGGCGCCGGTGGTGGTGGCTCATTTGTAGCCGTTGGTGCTACTTTAGCTACATCTACGCCGCTTGTTGTAGCCGGCGGCGGAGCAGGAGGAACTACCTATTACGATAGTTATGGCTTCAATGCTTCGACGTCTAATACTGGTGTTAGCGGTAACACTGGTGGAGCTGGTGGAATTGGTGGCTTAGGCGGAGATAATGGAAGTGCAGGAGGTTCTTATTTCTCATCAGGAGGAGCAGGATTTTCAGGAGATGGACAAGCTGGAATGGGTGGTTTCGGAGGAACTGCCTTTATCAATGGTGCCATTGGAGGAATTGGCGGAAACTCAAATTTAGGTTTCGGTAATTCGAATGATAGAATAGATGGTGGATTTGGTGGCGGTGGATCCGCAAGAGGAAATACGCACTGCGGCGGAGGCGGCGGAGGTGGATATTCTGGCGGTGGCGCTGGAGGATCTGATGCTCCTGGTCGTCATGGTGGAGGAGGCGGTTCCTTCATGGAAGCTACTGCAATCAATGTATCAAGCTCTGATGGATTGTACAATGGGTCTACGACGCATAATGGTTCTATTGTTAACTTGAATAGCTGGAACTCAGGAAATGGAACTATAATAATTACAGCTCTTTGTATTCCTACATCGATTACTCCAGATCTAGCTTTGCTTGCTGCGATTACTGGAGATTGTTCTGCAGCGATGCCAACAGCTCCGACAGCTTCGACGAACTGTGGTGGATCATTCAATGGTGTTCCAGATGTAACTTTCCCGATTTCAACTCAAGGTACTACTGTTGTTACATGGACATATAATGATGGTTCAGGAAATGTAACGACTCAAACTCAGAATGTCATAATTACGGATACTACATCACCGGCTCCAGATAGTGCATCTTTAGTGGATATTGAAAACCAATGTTTGGTAACATCATTAACAGCACCGACTGCAACTGACAATTGTTCAGGTGCGATTACCGGGACTCATGATGCTACTCTGCCAATTACAGCGGGTGGATTAACAGTAGTTACTTGGACATTCGATGATGGTAATGGAAATACTAGCACACAAACGCAAAACGTCATCAACCAAATAGTTGATGTTGGAGTTACTGAGACGGGAGGTGTATTGAGTGCTGATGCGCTTGTTTCAGGATACCAATGGCTAGATTGCGTTAGTAATTACGCAATTATACCAACCGAAGTAAACCAGACCTACGCACCTTCAGTAACAGGAAATTATGCTGTTGAGGTAACTACGAATGGCTGTATAGATACTTCGGCGTGTATTTTGGTCGATTTCTCTGGATTTATTGAATTAGGATCAGATCAATTGACGCTATACCCGAATCCTTCGCATGACGGATCATTCCAAATTGAATTTGATGGGTTGATTGAGTCTATTCAAATTGTAGATATGCTTGGAAGAGAAATCGACTTTGAATTTGACTTAGCTACGAATAAGGTAAATACTGAGTCTATTGAAAATGGAAACTACCTAGTTCTTATTCATACGGACAAAGGAACAGCTACAAGAGAGTTAATCCTTATAAAATAAGGATTGTATACTAATGAAAAGGGCTGTCGATATCGATAGCCCTTTTTTTGGTCTTAGTTATTAATTATGATAGCGACAATGAGCTAGTCAATGTCCTTTGCCAAACGAAAGCCTATTCTCGTGTTACGAGCATTGGGTGTGATATGATAACGGTTATTAACTCGACAGTACTTCTTGTCAAATTCTAATTCACCGCCACGTATGATCTTGGTTGTTCCAGTAGTTGGACCATGTGGGTTTGATACCGAACTTATTACGTAATAGGTACTATCATACCAATCGCTGCACCATTCCCAAACATTTCAGCTCATGTCATACGCTCCAATTTCGTTAGATTCTTTTTGATCTAGAGTATGAGTTTTGTATTCTGAGTTACCTTAATAATATAGTTATTATTAATGCGCGATTCTTTCCATGAAAGGTAGCAAACGATCTGTCGTTCACTCTCCAAGTTACTCATTTGGAATAAGCTAATTCTCTTTCCCTCTTTTTTTCTTCCTTTTCTTGCCGCTCAATATTTGGAGATCACCGACGGTTTCCAAACCAGTTATGCTGGATGTCTCTTCGAAAATTGTTTTGGCATTTTCATCGAGAATCGTCAAGTGTAGATTGGCATCAATGCTTTCAGATATTCTTCTATCCATGGACCCTTTTACTGGAGCCTTTAGTACTCCTGATTGACTACGATAAACCTCAAGATTATAGGTGAGTTCTTTCTCAATAATACTTATTCTTATTGTATCTGAATCTGCTGGTTCTAATTCTAATTTAGCCTTCGTGTATGTCGCAAATCGATGAATGCTATTCTCGTGAAGAAAGAACCCAAGAAAACCCGTAAACGATCCAGAAAGCCAAGGTATATTGGCTATGGATAGCATGAAGGATGTGTTTTCTGAATCAAAACTATTTGATTGTATCCAGACCCAAGCTGAAGGCATCGATTTTCCCCAATCTTTTTCGATGTAGCCTATTCCCTGATCAAAATTGTGCAAAGTATCATTCATTGTCATTGTGCCAGTGAGATTATGGTTGAGACTGACCAATCCATGGTAGCACTGCATAAACGGGACGAACCTATACCAACCCATAATGGCTTCCCTTTTGTTTTTTTTCAACAATCTTACTTGGTTCGACATTTTGACTTTTCCCTTTATCGACGTGGAAGAGTTCTCTAGATTGAGAACTATGTAGTCTTCAGAAAAATAATTGTCTCCGATTCGAATCGAAAATTTGTCTTTTGAAAAATAGAATTCTTCAATTGGAAATGAGAAATAGGACGATTCGGCAGTAGTACCATTGATTACCTGGATAAAGGCGTGTTGTTCTTCTCCATTTTCTGATAGTGAAATACCTGGGATAATGCTAAGGATAGAATTTTGATCATTAGACACCATTTTAAAATACCATCCTTCAAAATAGTTCTCCTTCTTCTTGTTTCCCTGAAACACTTGAGGGTTCTTCCTCTTTTTCTTTCTATAGCCTGGAACGCGCTCATGCTTACTAAAATTGACTTCATTTATTGAATCCTGAGCTATTGCTGGCTTTATGCCGATGCTAAAAAAAATAATCAGAAAGGGAAGTGCTAAAGTCTTACTCATGATATCATAACTAGTTATTGCAATGTAGATCAATTAATAATTCTTTGACGGATGCTATCGGAAAAACTTAAATGAATTATCACTTTAAACGTCATAGCATGACTGTACTCTTTGTTGGAGCATATTGTTTATTCGCCTGTTAAGATTTGCCGAAAGACTGAGGTACTCTTCGAATTCTTCATGAGTCAATAGGCCTGTAATTAATCCGCGTATTTCAACTTTGAATCGATTATCGTTATTAAAAAATCGCTGAATCACTACGCTCTTTTCAGTTCCATTTAGTTCAGAGATCTCTACTTTATTTTGTCGCAGATAATACTCGAAATAGCTTATGATTAAATCGTGTTGCAACTTAATGATAGGGCGCAAGATGGAATTCTGAAATGTTTCTTCTTTGCTCGTGTTTTCCATTAATTCGATACTCGAAATTATTGGACGCATTTGTTTTTTGTGATCTATCATGGGTTAACGCTATTTTAAGAGAAATGGTTGAATTGTCTTTCTGCTAATCTTTAGTGAGTAAATTTGCTAGTGCATTTTTGAGATTAGGGAACAAGAAATTATAGCCTTGAGAAGTTATCTTTTCTGAAGACACCCTACTACCCTTTAACACAATCTCCGACATTTTACCAAAGAGCAATTTCATTACAAAAGAAGGAATCTTTGGAAACCAAAATGGCTTTTTTAATACTTGAGCCAATGATCTCATAAATGTTTTACTCGTATGATGTTCGGGAGCAACTGCATTGTAAACACCCTGCATTTGTTCATCCTCTATCGCCTTGAGATAAATGCCACAGAGATCATCTATGTGAATCCAAGGCATGTATTGATTACCGCTCCCAATGGCCGATCCAACACCTATTTTGGTCGGAGTAGTCATTTTAGCCAACGCACCACCTTGCTGCGCAAGGACAAGCCCTGTTCTAATTCTTATTGATCTAATTCCTCGTTCATCAAAGTCGTTTGTAATTTGCTCCCATTTTTCACAAACGTTTCCCAGAAAGTCATCTTCTGCAGGATCATTTTCCGAAAATATCTTATCCGATGTTAATGCACCATAATAACCGGTTGCTGATGCCGTAATAAATGCTTTCAAGGATGTGTTTTGTTCTTTGACTTTGTTGAAAATCAACCGCCCTGATTTCACGCGACTATCGAGAATGAGTTGCTTTCGTTCTTCGGTCCATCGCTTCTCACCAATGTTTGCACCAGCGAGGTGTACGATAAAGTCAGCTGAAGCAATGGCTTCTTTCTCAATTTCTTCCTTTTCAATATTCCAGGTATAGGATGGTATTTTGCTTTCTTGTTTTCGCGACCTGCTCAATAGTGCAACGTTATATCCCTTTTCTAGCAGTAGCTTGCATAGGTGTCTACCTACTATCCCTGTCCCTCCTGTTATTAAAACCTTAGCCATTCCGTTTTTAAATATTCTGTTTTGTTGCATCTTTGTAAGTTAGAATTTTTCTGTTCCGTGCCTTAGTCGTTGAGATACCCTTTTTCGATGTTACTCTCGACGAATTTGACTCCCAATAATTTCTCCATTATAAGGGACGACCCAGAGCTCATGAACGATTAATGCATCATCTCGTATTCGCTTGGAATGATCATCTTGGTATAGAGCACAACCGCTCCTTTAATATTCTCTCAAAAAGGTGTGCCAAAGCATCCTCAGGAGATGTAGAAATGACAATTGAGAGCATCAACCCATCCAATAAGTCGCTTGTCTTGCGTATCAATAATGAACGTTTTATACGTGATGCATAGATTACAAGTGATCAGGCTGGAGTAAAATTCAGTAAAAATTTTATGAGTCTGATTCCTGGACAGCATCGAATTGAGGTAAAATACTCTGGCGATGTGGCCCCAGATGAATTTGATATCAAATGGTTATAACACTATTAAAAGCTTCTTAAAAGATCTGCTTCGGCTCCTGTTAGCGCGAGACCTAACATGTCGTAAGGCACTACATTTAATATTAAATCAGAACATTCTGTATCAACCACTCCTTTTAAAAATTCTTTTGTGTATTCTTTCTTGTCATTTTTACTCATGTCAGACATATCATCTTCCATTTTTCGAAAAACATTTAATACACATGCAGTAACTTTTTCTTCATCCATTAAATCTTCTAGGTCATCAAGCTCCATCAATGAAAGTGAACTGTTCAGCCCACCTTCCTTTAAACAATTACAGATTGAATCTGCATGGTTAACAGGATCAGAACCACAACTTGCTATCAAAATCAACAAAGCGAAAGAAATCGGTACAAAGACAAAATTTTTCATAGTAAAAATATTTATTTTTAAAAATAAGAAAATTTCTTTTAACGCTGTCAATTCGAATGGTGGCTTATGTTTGTTTCTTTTGATTTTGAATATACTACTATGGTATCTATATTTGTGCCATGAATATTAATGAAGAAATTCAAACTAAGTTCACCAGTCCGCAGAGCAGACATAAATCTCCGATACACATCTAATTTGATCAGTACAAAACAGGAGGTTTTATGTCTCAGTTTGATTTGTCCATGCCACCAGTTTTAATGAGCAAAGGATTTCTTTCGATGGCAATTTTTGCGATTTTATCATAATCGATTAGTTTCAACCCTTTTGCTTTGGAAAGGTAAATTTGTATCGCACCAAATAGGAATGTCTGGAATGAGCATCACAGGGGTTATCAGTTAGGATGTCTAAATTTTTAGTACATTCGAAATCAACATAATCGACGCATTTTTTATAGATCTTTTTACCAAGCTCTTCTTGTAAAATGGAATCACATTTTTTGCGCACGCAATCTGGCAGTTGAGCGATAGAAACCGTCGTTTTGAAGGTGATCAAAAGTAGGATTAGTGTACGACTCATATAATTCTGGTTACTAAATAAGTATTTTCCAAACGATTCCATTCTCGTCTAAATAAATTTTACCCAAATCATGTTCGATCATATACCGTGTGGATATTGCTAGCCTGTATGTCGGCTCGATTTTCTAAGTTACGAATATATTTTATCACTCCTAAAAATGATCAAGCTTGTGACGCTCTAGTTGAACCTTCAATTTTTAATTTATGATGGATCGTATGCCGTATAGTCGGTCAGTCCCTCGGGTCCTTGCGTGTACCAATGTGTTCGATCACGATCTGCCAATGGCCAGTCGTTTTGGAGTCTATCTACGAGGTCAGGATTAGCAATAAAGTCTCTTCCGAATGCAATGAGATCGGCATCACCCTTTTGAATAGTTTGTTCCGCACTCTCTTTTGTGAAATCTCCACAAAGCATCAAATTTCCTGAGTAAAGTGTGCGCAATTTTTTCCACAACTCAAATTTAACGGGTTCAGCATCTCCCATGTGACTTAAATGCAAATAGGATAGGTTGTACTCGTTGAGTTGTTCTGTGAGCATTGAATAGAGTTCGATTAACTCTTCTGGATCTTCTTCAGTGTCGACATAACTAAAAGGCGAAATGCGTAAAGCAACTTTCTCGGAGCCTATTTCTTTGATGGATGCGTCAATTACCTCCAATAGAAAACGCATTCTGTTTTCTCGACTTCCGCCATACTTATCCGATCGCTGATTACTAGATTGATTCAAAAATTGATTGGGCAAGTATCCATGTGCACTGTGTATTTCTATCCCATCGAAACCCGCTTCAATGGCAAGTTTTGCACATGTGGCAAATTCGTGAACAGCTACGTCGATATCCTCTAGTGTCATTTCTTCAGGAATAGGGTAGGGTTGCTTTTCAAAATCATAGGTAGTTGTTTCACCTGGATGCGCTATTGGTGATGGACCTATCACACGCGCTCCATCAGGTAAGTTATTAGAATGTCCAATTCGTCCGGTATGCATTATTTGAAGCACAATTTTCCCTCCGTTATTGTGTACTGAATTTGTTATAACCTTCCATAATTCAACTTGCTTGGGCGTATATAATCCGGGCATGTTAGAGTAGCCAACTCCATTTGGAGAAGGCGAAGTTCCCTCAGCAATGATTAATCCTGAACCTGCTCGTTGTGCATAATAAGTTGCCATAAAATCAACTGGATCATGTTCGCGGTTGGCACGTCTTCTGGTGAGTGGTGCCATGGCAATTCTGGATGTTAGCTTAAGGTCTTTTAATTTGAAAGGTTCGAATAATTTCATAAGGTGAAAGTACGGAAGGTTGGCTTAAAATCTTCATTAATTGATTTGGAATTTTTCAAAGGAAGTCCCGTCATATTTATAGATTCCATCCTGTTCCGACTCAAGCCAAATCATTCCTTGGTAGTCTTTATACATGGATGTGGGAGAGATAGATTTTTCACCATCTTCATTGAAAAACTCCGTGAGTTCTTCTCCATTATTACGCCATAAACCATCTTCTTTAGCGAACATTAATAGATCTCCGTTTCTGTCAGTCTCCATTGAATAGAAGTACAAATCTTCTTTTGCTTTTTTTCTACTCCAATTTTACGTTTATAGTTGATTGCTTGTAAGCCTTCTGTTTCTGTCAGGATTGGTGACACTTCATATCTATAATGCGCATTTGAAATCCAGTAGTGTCCATCCTGATCTTCTCCGATTGAACGTACACCAAAATTGCCTCCCTCGGGCGATTCTACATGCTGACTTTCATACATCCATCGGATTTCTTTTCCATCAAATAAATAGACGCCTAAGTTCGATGTCCCAAACCACAGGTTGTCCTTTTTATCTCGGTATATTACGTTTGCTTCTGAAGTGAAATTGGTTCTAATCGCTGGATTGGACTCTTGCTCGAGTGGTGTTATTGCATCATTGATTTTTCCTTGACTGTTGCAAGATGAGAATGTCATTTGACTCACAAAAGTATCCCAATGATGAGGTATGGTTTTTTCAATTTCATTCTTCCAGATGCTATTTTTTCGAATTACTCTCCTTCTATTTGTTCATAAACTTAGCAAGTAAGCTATGAAAGTGGTGAACGCCTTTTTCTCTTTTTGGTGAGAATCTCCCCGATTTATAAAAGCGGGACTGAAGTCCTTTATGAACACCTTCTACAACAAACTCATCTTCTCTTTCAACTTTATCCAACAAAGCTCCTGCTCCATTGGATAGCTTGCTTTCATCGTAAACATAGGTGATAAAAGAAACTTTGGTTTTGTTATTATTGATGGGTTTAATAATGTTTATTGATAATCCCCAAGGATAAAAATTGAACATCATGTTGGGAAAGATCCAATAATAATAGGCAGCAACATCCTTTCCATAATCTGCATGTCCCTTTGGCAGATCAAAGACCTCTTCACCACCATCTGAATATCCGATTTGTAAATTTACATGATCGTAAACCTCAGTGGTATAACTTCCATAATCTAAAACTTTATTCAAATCCTCATGAACAAATGGAATATGAAAACCTTCTAGGTAATTGTCGCAATACAATGCCCAGTGACAATTTACGATGTATTCTTTGTTTAGTGATTGATCTATTTTAAACTCATTTAATGGCAAGAAACCAACTCTTTCATTCATAATATCAATGACATCCGAAAAGTCGAATTCAGGATCGAGTCCTACGAATAAGTGAGAGCCAAATTTTTTAAGAGGGAATTCATGTAAACTGTCACAAGGCCTTGGAAAATCTTTTGCTTCTTCAAATTCGGGCATGTGCTTGAACTGTCCGTCTAATTCAAAACTTCTTCCATGATACATGCAATTCAATGTTCTAACTTTCCCTGGATTGTGGATTATAATATTCCCTCTATGGGTGCAGACATTAGTGAAACATTTAGTTTCATCTTTCTTGTCCTTGACGATTATTAGTGGCTCTGTTAGAAAATTGTCGAGTAGAACGAGCGGGTGCGCGCTTCCTGCATGAGGAACTAAATTGTCCTCGTCTCCAATCCATTGCCATGATTTTAAGAAAACCTTCTCTTTCAATTCTTCAAAAACGGCTTCGTTTTTGTAAAAATCTGCAGGTAGTGTCTCTGCTTTAGTTATGTCCGGGTTCACATAGAATTCGTTCATAATATCTGAATGATTAATTTTTTAGCAATATATAAAATGGAGTTTATGCAACCACCGTTTGAATGGAATAACGGAGGTGAAAAATTTCGAGTTGGTTACTCCTTTTTAGTTTTACTTCTAAAATTTTATCCATTACCTAAGGCATTTGGTCTCCAATAATTTCATACTTAACAGGTATAATATTCCTAATTGAATCTTTTGGAAACTTGCAACTAAACTCTAAAAGGCTTTCCCCTTCCGAGGGTACCCAATATGTAACCCCGAATAATGCAAAAAAACTTCCGCTACCATCTTTAGAAAAATTTTCGAATTTGGGTTCTCCTACCGCCCTGTCAGAAGTTATTTCCCATTTTCCAATTATGCTTGAATTAGACTGAAGAGAGTATCCTACCAGCGGTTGCACGCCACACGAGATTAAAACTATTGTAAGATCTAACATTCCCTTCATACTCTGATTGAAATTAACCATAACGGTTCAGTATAAGAGCAATTGTGGATTTAATGCGCTTACCTTTCAGGCTACAAGTTACTTTTTTGAACACAAAAGCGGTTTAAGATTACTCCTAAACCGCTATTGCTTTTATACAATGTTGTAAGTAGTTTTAGTCTACTATCGTAATTAAATCATCCTTACTTTTTCTGACCTTTTTCAGATTCACCAACCAGTCATTTTCGACATCTCTATATCCTAAAGGAAGTAAGACACAGCTTTTTAATCCTCTTTCTCCTAGCCCTAGTAATTCATCTACCGCAGTTGTGTCAAAACCTTCCATTAGAGTCGCGTCAACTTCTTCAAAAGCAGCAGCAGTGATAGCTTGCGAAAAGGCAATATATGCTTGTTTCGCAGCATGGTCGAAATTCACTGCAGGATCTCTTTGTGGATAGTTGCTTAACAGCATCTGTCTATAATTCTCCCACCCTTCGCTTTTAAATCCTCTAACTTCATTAACATGGTCAAATATTTTATTGATTCGGTCTTCAGTGTACGTGTCCCAAGCTACAAAAACCAATAAGTGGGAACAATCAGAGACTACCGATTGATTCCATGCAACTGCTTTGATGGATCATGTTGTTTATCGTTTGTTAAGCTGAGACGATAAACCTAAATATTCTTTATATTCCTCAACTGTAAAACAATCCGATTATTAAACCACGAAGATCCGTTTTGAGACGAGTATGAGTCGTGAATTTTTTCTTCAAGATTCGTGTTTTCAGATTCGATAATACTCGCAATTTCAGGACGAATTTGTATTTTTTGATTTACACATTCTAATGTGTTATTTCACTCCAAACCTTTTCGCTATCCAACTTAAATGATCCTAGATATTTTCTTTTCCAAGTATGTGGAGGGACTAATGATAAGAAGTTTTCATCTCTATTGTTCTTTTCATATAAATGGTAGACTTGTCCAATGATTGGCTCAAACTCATATTTTGCGCGGTATAGAATTTCATTAATGTTGTATTCTTTTACAAGGAGCTCGTAATCCTTTTTAATATCTTCGACTTTACTTTTCATGATATGGTTAAAGCGATTTATTCCGCTACTTTTCCACAATGAAAGATTGTTTATGCTGATGCTTGGCGCCCCTATGTTTGTTCCATAAGGTAAGATGTTTGAATTGTATGATTGACTATCCTCATCGAAAACAACATTGTCAGGACGCTTTTTTTGCTTGAAGTCCGGTAGGTTTTCTTTTCTCGAGTAAGGAATATTAACCATTTTTTTTACTGAGGAATATTGGTTCAAACCAGTAATACAAACATCACTTGCTTTTTCTAAATCCAATTGCCCATCTGCCTCTATAAATTCTTTTTGGGTGTCAATCAATTGTAATTCCCCAATTATTAATCTGCATTGACTTTCCTTGATTTCAATATCTTCAATTAATTTCAAACCCATCTTAATTGTGCTTTCTTCTACAAAAGGGGCATGAAAGCTTTCATTGTATTCTTCACCAAGGTTGCAAAATTCGAATTCTGATTGATCAGGTGTAAACTTGATTGATGTGAAATGTGCTTGTTCTAAAAATGATTTGTGCACATGATTAATAGTGTAATAGCCTGTTTCAACAATATTATTGTAGGTATGGCGAGGCACTGTTAATGGTCTCATAATAAAACCAATTCGAGCGGGATCGGAGCTTATGTGAACAATAGAATTGAAAATAGCCAAATTAGTACTTCCATCGTTTCCTTTTGTTCCAATTAAGTGAACTCCTTTATATCCGGACAAGGAGTTGATTAATTTCAACCTGTATCTTGAATCCCAAGAATCGATTTCTTCTTTTTTAATTATCATGATATATGTTCTTCAACGTTATTCATTTCAGAATTCCTTCGGAATAGACTTTCAAAGCTCTTTCTCTTGCCTGTTTATGATCTACAATAGGTATGTCGTTTTCTTTCCAGTTAGGGTTCCATTTTTCTATATATTCAAAGTTTTTATCGAACTTTTTTTGTTGTTCTGAAGGGTTGAATATTCTAAAATATGGAGCGGAATCACACCCCGTTCCAGCAGCCCATTGCCAGTTCCCATTGTTTGCTGATAGATCATAATCTAATAATTTCGAGGCAAAATATGCTTCACCCCATCTCCAGTCAATCAATAAATGTTTGCAAAGAAAACCGGCGGTAACCATTCTAACCCTGTTGTGCATCAGGCCTGTTTTGTTTAACTCAATCATGCCAGCGTCAACAATAGCATATCCAGTTTTTCCTTCGCACCATGCTTTAAATTCTTTAGTATTGTTTCTCCATTGTATTCCGTCATATTTAGATTTGAAATTTGAATCAACCACCTTTGGGAAACTATAGATTATCTGCATAAAGAATTCGCGCCAAATGAGCTCACTTAGAAAGACAGAATCGACATCTAAACGAGAAATAATTTCACGAATGCTGACAGTTCCAAAACGCATATGCGTGCTGAGGTGACTCGTTCCATTCATTGAAGGAAAGTCTCTCATGTCCTCATATTCATCAACTACACTTAGGTCATAATCTGGTACCTCAATTAAAGAGGGTCTAAAACCTAAATGTTTCAGTGAAATAAGTGGAAAGTTGGACTGGTGGAAATGTTTGGTATTAATGAGCGGTGCTTTCTGGGCTAGAAGCTTTGAGAAATGAAACAACCATTTTCTCTTGTAAGGCGTAAAAATAGTGTAAGGTTTACCATCCTCCTTGGCAATTTCGAGCTTTTCAAAAATGACTTGATCTTTCAAACCGTGAAGGTTAATTCCGTTTGAATTCAGTAGCTCATAAACAGCCTTATCTCTAACTCTAGAGTAGGGCTCGTAGTCTTTGTTGATGTAAACATCTGTAATGTGATATTCAACGATTAATTGCTTAAAAAGGTCTAGTGGACTCCCATGCATGCATTTGATTGAAGAGCCATAATTTTCAAGGGATTGATTCATCTTTTGCAAACATTTATGAATAAATGTAACTCTGCTATCATCAGGATCAAGTTCATTAAGAATTTCTGAATCGAAAATAAAAATAGGAAGCACGTTCGTATGATTTGTAAGTGCTGCATTTAAGGCGGTGTTATCAATTAATCGAAGGTCCCTTCTAAACCAGAAGATGGCAATAGAATTAGTCATATTGAAAAGAGTTAGGATTATACAAAATTGATCCAATTAATATTACTGCATTTGTTTTGAGGCAATTATAATATCCAGTTGAGATTCTCGATGTGCAAATATTTTCATCAGATTCCTTTTAACAAATACTTTGAAAGCTATTGATGCGAAAAGTGGAAAGGGCAGTTTGAAGTGCACAATGTCTGTTAGCAACACACCACCATCCTTAGCCTCAAATTTATGCAGATGATGCCACATTTTATAGGGACCAAATAGTTGTACATCGACGAAATAATTCTCTTCTTCAACATGCGTAATTTCACTTACCCAATTCATCTTGAAGACTTTGTTTAATTTAATCGAATAGGTAATTATTTGACCTGCGTATACTTTTTCATCGTCAAGGCTTGTGATTTTGAATTCAAGCTCTTTTGGGGTGATGACTTCTAAGTTTGCCGGGTTAGAGAAAAAGGCCCAAGCAGACGCTATTGGAATAGGTAAAAACTGCTCGTTGTAAATGCGATATGTTCCTGATTGTTTTGAGAATTTCATTCTTATTAGTTTTAATCAAGTTCAATTTTTTCCAATTTCAAAATGAAAGATTCACTCTTCTTGTTTGCAATTAGAAAAGAGAGTTCTTCAATTCTAGAAGCGTTGAAGTTTTCTTGGTCTAGTTTGCGCCCACGAAAGCTTGGATATAGATCCTTTAGATTGATTACAATTGTTTCCCAAGACCCAGAAGTGCTGAATTCAGTTATGTACGAGTAGTAATCAGCCGCATTGGCTTTAACTCTTAGTTGATAATTTTTACCATCTCCTTTTAATCTAATTTTCACTTGTTTTGAATCATTAATGTCTAAGGAGGACGTTTGCAATCGAACAGAAGCGAACCCACCATTATTTTCTGTAGAAACCATTCCTTCGAAGATTCCATGTCCTTCGCTATTTTGTGAGAATGTCGAATTTGAAAGCCCCCCCATAACTCCATCATTAACAATTTTCCAAGAGCTGATGTCGGAAGATGTATCGAAGTCGAATATTATTTTCGTATTATCATCCGTTTTCATAAAAGATGTGATTAAGAATGAGAGAAATACTGTTAGTGCGATTAGTTTAATTTTCATCTTCTATTTGTTTAAAAAGTTGTTCGGCTTCATAAATTAATTCATCTGCTCTTTTCCTATTGATCGTTGACATTTTATGAGATTCCGCTAATTTTGCTTTATACTCCTTTTGGAGTTTTTCTTTCTTTGATTTTCTTCTAAATAATTTCATTCTGTTCATTTTAATTGAATATTCTATTCTATCTGTTTATGAGTTTACTGGCTTATTTTTTTAATCATTCCTTTAAATATTAATCCATGGAAGGGATATACCGCCATCCAGTAAAGCCTACCGGCCATTCCCAAAGGCCTGAAGGTGGCGGTTTGCACTAATTTGTTGTCCGTTATTTTGAATTCCAGCCATGCTTCTCCAGGAAGCTTCATCTCCGCAAAAAGTAACAACCTTCCTTCCTCCTTGTTTGCGTATAGTACCCTCCAAAAGTCCAATGAATCACCAACGGAAATATTTTTTTTACTCGTGCGGCCTCTTCTTAAACCAACCCCGCCAAATAACTTATCTAAAAATCCACGTATTCTCCAAAGCCAATTGCCATAGTACCATCCAGTTTCACCACCAATTTTCCAAATTTTATCTACTGATGAATTGAAGTTCTCAACTTGTCGGGTTCGAGAATCCTTAAAGCATCCAAATACGGGTACAGAGATGAACTCAGAGATGTTCATTTTAATCTCACTACTGGAATGCGAATCTTTCCAGCTAGAAACGACCTCATTGTTCTCTATACTGTCAAAAGCTCTTCTTAAGGATTCTTTATAAGAAATTGGATTGACATCTAAAATTTTATTGATTTCATTGTCTCTACACACAACTTCAACTTTCATGCTTTCCACCAAAGATCTAGCTAGTTTAAAGGACGTAGAGGTTACAAAATAAAGCCAATAAGAAGATAGTCTAGGGGTAAACACCGGAACTGTTATAATTAATCGCTTCAAGTTTCTAACCTCTGCAAAAGCGAGAAGCATTTCTTTATAGGATAGAACATCTTCACAGCCGATGTCGAAGTTTTTATTAAATGTTTTCTCGTTAAGAATACATTTCGTCAGTAGCTTTTGTACATCAGAGATTCCTATAGGTTGACATTTTGTTAAAAGCCATTTGGGTGTAATCATTAAAGGTAGTTTTTCAACTAAATCCCTCATGATTTCAAAGGAAGCGCTTCCTGACCCTACAATTATTCCTGCTCTCAGACATGTTAATGCATAATTGCCTTTTTCCAGTTCCTCTTCCACTGATTTTCGAGAGAGAAGATGTTTAGATAGGTTGGTTTTATTAACGATTCCACTGAGGTAAATGACTTGCTTTACACTCTTATTCGATAAGGAATTGCGAAAATTAATTGCAGATTGCTGTTCTAAGTTTTTGTAGTTGCCTGATAGAGACATGGAGTGAACCAAATAATAGGCGACGTCAATATTATTTGGGATTTCTGCCAATGATGAAACATCTAAAAGATCAATTTCTATTATTGAAATGCTGGACTCTAAAGACTTTGGAGGATTGAACCTTGATTTGTCTCTTACACAACAAACAACATGGTGTCCTTGCTTAACCAGTACGGGCAGGATACGCTTACCAATGTAGCCTGTGGCTCCTGTTAGAAGTATTTTCATGTTGATTTTTTTAGATTGTAATTCAGTAAGCGTCATTGGTATGTAGTACCATACTTTTTAAGCTTTGCCCCTATTATTATTCAGAAACTTGGCCAAAATAACTCGTTATTCGCTTGTCATTCGGCTTTACATTGGAAGAGAAAACATCGAGTAGTTCGCCAGATTCATTCACTAAATATTTTTGAAAGTTCCATTTCACTTTTGAGTCGGTACTCCCATTCAATTCCTTAGATGTTAACCATTTATACAAAGGGTGTTGGTTCGTTCCTTTTACTGCAACCTTTTCAGTAATCAGAAAGGAAACACCATAGTTTTTCTGACAGAATTCAGCGATCTCTTCATTGGATCCAGGCTCTTGACTCATAAATTGATTACAAGGAATACCGATGATTACTAACTCCTCACCATAAACTTCATGAAGCTTTTGAAGTTCAGCATATTGAGGTGTGAATCCACATTTTGAGGCCACGTTAACAAAAAGAATCTTTTTGCCTTGAAACTGAGATAAATCAATTGCGTTATTTTCAATTGACGAGATTTCAATATCATAAATTGACTGTAATGGTGGCTTAACTTCTTTAACCGAAGTTCTGAAGGACATAGTTATCATTCCAAAAACACTTAGTACTGACATTAGAATTATTTTATTTGATAAAGGCATAATTATTGTTTTCAATATTAATCCGGACTAATTTTCGTAATGAGTCAATTCTATTATTAGTTCGTTTTTACGGTTAATTAATTGGTAGGGAGGATCGTAACCCAGAAAGCTGTAGCTATCTTTAAATTCAATGGAGTCTTTCGTTAGTTTGGATTTTAGTATTTTGAATTTCTGTTTCAATACTTTATCCGACGCCCACCCTGAAAATTCTATTACTGCGACAATTTTAGAAGGTTGAACATGAATTGTTACATCCTTTCTATTGGGAGTTGGATATTCTTTTGGATCCATGTCACCTGGCATAAAAAAGCTCATTGTTGGATCTGTTCCCATTTCCATTTGAACTGGTGATGTCATCGCTATTTGCTGTTCTGAACTGTTTCCACCGAAAATATAGGAAGCAATTTTTCGAAATCCACTGCTCGAATTTCTTGAATAAGAACTACTACTTAGTTCTGTAGATGCCACTGTTAATTCTGGATATTTTCGAATTTGGAACCCATCTCCTGTTGCTAAAGTTTCATATTTAATCGAATTAGTCTCAGAACTGGTTTTCGACACTAGAACTTGTGAAATTGTTATGAGTGCAACAAGGATAAAAGCGATCAATAAAATATACCTCATGGTGATTTTTTGTTTAACCTATTTGTATTAATGTTAAACAAATATAGCTATAATGTTTAATGAATCAACAAAAAAGTTAAACAAAACAAAATATAAACACAAAAGGCAGCTACATTATTGAATTATAAAATGAACTAATTGGAAGAGAATAGTGGATGTTACTATAAAATGGTACGCCGAAACTTTCTATTGCGTATAACGTTTTGAAGCTAGGCCATGGTTTTAATGTGGCTTAAGGTAGTTATGCACATTAGTTTGACTTAATAAATTTAACTGCTTTATCAGCAATCCTAAGAATATAAACATTTGGAGGTAAGGATGAAATATCAACCGTTGCCGTTTGCCCATTTATTCTGCCAGATACTACTTCCTTTCCTAAAAGATTAATGATGTTGAACTCATAATCTTCAAGATTTTCACTTTCAATAAAAAGTTGATTGCTGGAGGGATTGGGATAAATAACAAAATTGTTTTCATGCGCAGTAATATCATCTATCGCATTAACTTGATCGTCTTTCTTAAAAACCCATGCCATATTTGTGGATGTATTACTATTTGGGTCGAACCCACCAAAATAAATCGCAGATTCTCCTGGAAAGGGTGAAGCCACATAGCATCTATTGGCAACCAAAGCTGTATCATTTACACCTATCGTTCCATTTATCTCCTCTATAGAGTACTGACCATTTGAATCTCGTTTAGCAAACAATCCACCTTTATAGTAGCCGTTCCATAGTGGGTGACCACCACCCGATATATTAGCCTCAAAACCAACTAGATGCAGTGTGTCGTTACTGATGGGGTCAACATATTTGTAGAACTCGTTATATGCGCCAAGAACATAACTTGCAGTAGATCCTGGCAAGAAACTCTGGATCATAACAGCCAATTTAGTTTCATAAATACGATTAAACCCTCCAACACCATCTGGTTCGAGGCGATAAATAGTTCCTTGAGACTGGCCGTTAGGGCACCACATCAACAGGAAGGCGTCATCGACCCCACTGGGATTATCGATTGTTGTTAAACCTCTAATGCCGCCTACAGCAGAATTAATTGAAGCACCAAGGTCACTAAAATCATGGTCTATTACGTAGCTTGGCGAAACGCCATCAATACGTCTAAAGAGTTTGCTTCCTGACGAAAAATAGAGCGCCCCATTTGCTTCTTCAATTCCTAAGGGTCGAGTACTTAAAGGCCCAAATTCCGCTGTTGATATCCAATCGATTTTTCCTGGGTTCGCGGGATTGTATTTCCCCTTATAAATCCCTTGTGTACCAACAGTAGCAAACACGTATTCTAACCCCGTTTGCTGGTCGACATGCATTTCAATATCTCTAATAGAATAGTTTTCACCTGCAGGAAAGCCCCCTTGTACTATTTCACTTTCTCCCCAGGCGCCATTCAAATCATTTCTTGCAAAACTTGTCACCGAAACGATATTCGTTATATAATTCGGCGAATAGCCAGCGGCAATTAACACTGTATCAGGAGATGTTAAAAGGTTGCCAAATTGATCTTTTGTAAAAATAATTTGTTTCAGAATTTCCGGC
>TARA_Y100000385_G_scaffold291935_1_pt1 | contig 20584 bp, 11 predicted proteins | sample TARA_Y100000385 | Tara Oceans TARA_Y100000385 (sample SAMEA2620980) | marine metagenome | biome: marine biome (ENVO:00000447); feature: surface water layer (ENVO:00002042); material: "saline water (ENVO:00002010), including plankton (ENVO:xxxxxxxx)" | depth 5 m
ATTGTAGGTTTAAGGGAACTTTTTCTATCCAAGCCTATAACAGTCGCACGATGAGGATCACATAAAATAATTTGGGCTCCCATATCAATTAATTTATCTGTAAAAAATAATCTGCTCTCAAACATTTTTTGATGAATCAATACTGAGCCTCGGGCTTGGGTCGCAACTACTAAAATGATACTCAATAAGTCTGGAGTGAATCCGGGCCAAGGGGCATCAGAAATATTCATAATTGAACCATCAATAAAACTTTCTATCTCGTAAGATTTCTGAGCAGGCACATAAATATCGTCTCCTTTTCTCTGAAGCCTTATACCCAATTTTCTAAAAGTGGCAGGAATTATCCCAAGCTTATCGTATGAAACGTCTTTAATAGTCAATTCAGACTGAGTCATTGCAGCTAGACCAATCCAAGAACCAATTTCAATCATATCGGGCAATACGCGATGAACACAAGAACCTAAAGATTGAACTCCATCTATAACAAGAAGATTGGAACCCAATCCGGAAATCCGACCACCCATTTGATTAATCATCTCACAAAGCTGTTGAATATATGGCTCACAGGCAGCATTGTATATTTGTGTTTTCCCTTGAGCCAAGGATGCTGCCATTACAATATTTGCGGTTCCAGTAACAGAAGCTTCCTCTAAAAGCATATGAGCTCCTTTGAGTTCTTCAGCTTTTATTTCAAAAAATCCATTAAGGTCATCATAGTGAAAAGTTGCACCCAGTTTTTCAAAACCAATAAAATGAGTATCCAATCTTCGGCGTCCAATTTTATCTCCTCCAGGCCTAGGGATAGCTGCTTGACCAAATCTAGCAAGCAATGGACCAACGATCATTATAGATCCTCTTAACTTGCCTCCTTTTTCTTTAAAGCTTTCACTTAAAAGATAATTTAGATCAATTTCATCTGCCTGAAAAGTATATGAGCCTTTGGTTAATTTCTCTACCTTCACGCCCAAATCAATCAAAATTTCTATCAACTTATTCACATCAATAATATCGGGTATATTGTGAACTATTACCTTTTCAGGAGTCAAAAGAACCGCACTGATAATCTGAAGAGCTTCATTTTTTGCTCCTTGAGGAGTGATTTCTCCAGAAAGTTTTTTCCCTCCCTTTATTTTGAATGAAGCCATGAATTATTTTCTTCTGACGTGATTTGACCGGCCTCTGTTATTTTGCTTTTTGTAGTTTCGCTGGGGCTTAACACCTGCAAATGAGGATAGTTTAAATGTTTGCTTTACTTCTAATTTGTTGTCAGACATTTGGCTTAAATGCTTAAATATTACTTCATCCTCAACGGTCGCTTTATTCCATGTTAAGTAGCATTTTTTCATGTGGTTTGCTAAGGCATGAACTAACATATCTTTGTATTCTCCTTCTTCTATACTGATGGCTCTTTCGATGATGAGAGGCAATATTTTGCCATAATGGCGAAGTTTTATTTTGTTCTCCGAATAAGGAAGTCTTTCAGGCTTCTTTTCAAAAGACTGCTTGGATGGCTTTTCATAAGGGGAATCTACATCAAGATTAAAATCGGACATAATAAAAAGATGGTCCCAAAGCTTGTGTTTAAAATCTGGAACATCTCTTAGGTGAGGGTTTAAATTCCCCATCACTTCAATGATAGATTTGGCTTGGTGATTTCGCTTTTCAGAATCCTCGATTTCTATGATAGAATGAACCATCTTTTGAACATTTCTTCCGTATTCAGGAATAATTAGTTTAGGTAATGAGGTATTGTATTCCATTCAAAAAAATTTATTTGAGAATATTCAGTTTGGCAAATTTTGCTAGTAAAGTTTTTTCTCCAATTTCCGTAAAGTTAACGCTAATTTTTTTATTAGCTCCGTATCCCTCCAGCTTTGAAATAATACCTAATCCAAAACGATCATGAGACACCTTCATTCCGGTCTCATATTTTTGATCAGAATAAGATCCTGTTGAAGAAATAGGTTGAATTCTCCTGAGATTGTTGGGCACAAAAACAGGGGAACTTTTGGATTTGGGCGCCCCACTTTTTCTTCCGAACTTATTAAATCTTGAAGGTACTTTTGTTTTATAATTAGTTCCCGCAATAAACCCCAATCTAGAGGAAGGATTTTTGGACATATGATTAAAGGTTAAATCCAAGCAGGCCTCGTTTATTTCTTCTATAAATCGACTTGGTTCACAATCAATTAAATTTCCCCACCGATATCGAGTTAGAGCAAAGCTAAGAGTAGCTCTTTTTTCTGCTCGAGTGAGGGCAACATAAAACAACCGTCTTTCCTCTTCTAGATCTTCCCTAGAGCTCATGGACATTTGAGAGGGAAATAAATTCTCTTCTAAACCCACAATATAAACGAAGGGATATTCAAGTCCTTTTGATTGGTGAATTGTCATCAAGGAAACATGATCTTCATCATGACCATTCTTTTTATCTGCATCGGTAATTAGCGCAATTTCTTCAAGATAATAAGCCAAAGAAATATTTCGTTCTTCTTCAGGTTTTTCATTTTCTTCTTTAACGAAATTTTGAATTCCATTTAGCAACTCTTGAACATTTTCATACCGACTAATCCCCTCAGGAGTTTTGTCTGTCTGGTGCTCTCTTAAGATACCAGAATGTTTGGCAATATACATAGCCACCGCATAAGCATCTTTTTGGGCAAACATCCCCTTGAAACTATTTATCAAAATAGAAAAATTATCCACTTTAGCAATACTCCCTGAATTCATACCTGTGATTTCATTCTTGATATTGTCTACTACTCCCCATAATGATTTCCCATCTTGTTGAGCGCAAACTGTCATTCGGTCAATAGAGTTGTTTCCAATACCTCTCTTAGGGTAATTGATAATTCTCCTTAGGGCTTCCTCATCTTTAGAGTTCGAGACCAATTTAAAGTAGGCCAATATATCCTTAATTTCTCTTCTTTGGTAGAAAGAAAGTCCACCGTATATTCGATAAGGAATAGCTCGCTTTCGCAAAGCCTCTTCCATGCTCCTTGATTGAGCATTAGTTCGGTATAAAATTGCGAAATGATTATTTAACGCGTGATCTTGTTGTTTGGTTTCAAAGATACTAGAAGCAACAAGAGAAGCTTCCTCATTGTCGGTCATTGTACGATTAACTTTCACTTTTTCTCCTAAATCATTGGAAGTCCAGACTTTTTTATCTAATTGATCTTTATTATTGCTTATAATGCTATTGGCTGCCTTGACAATATTTTGAGTAGAACGATAATTCTGCTCTAACTTAATAATTCTGGCATCAGAATAATCTTTTTTGAAATTGAGTATATTTCGAATGTTAGCTCCTCGAAAAGAATAAATACTTTGAGCATCATCTCCAACTACACAAATATTTTCATTTAAAGAAGCTAAAGCTTTAACAATTAAATACTGAGAATGATTAGTATCTTGATACTCATCAACCAAAATATAATTGAATCGGTGTTGGTACTTATGAAGTACTTTGGGATGACGAAACATCAACTCATTGGTCTTCAACAAAAGATCGTCAAAATCCATGGCTCCGGACTTAAAACACTCATGAACGTATTTATCATATAAAAGACCCATTTGAGACCTGTGAGCAGCATCATCTTGAGTTTTAAGCTCTGTATTTGAGTTATAGGCCTTGACCGTTACCAAATTATTCTTAAATGAGGATATTCTTGACTGCACTACATTGACTTTATAAATGTCCGTATCCAAAGACATTTCCTTAATTAACCTTCTAAGCAAGGCTTTGGAGTCGTCTGTATCATATATAGTGAAGTTAGAGGGATAACCTATTTTATCTGATTCAAATCTTAATATCTTTGCAAAAACAGAGTGAAATGTTCCCATCCATATATTTTTAGCTTCTGCACCTACAATGTCTTGAATTCGATCTTTCATTTCCTTGGCAGCCTTATTAGTAAAGGTTAATGAAAGAATATGAAATGGATCTATCCCTTGATTAATTAGATGGGCAATACGGCATGTCAAGACTCTTGTTTTTCCAGAACCCGCTCCAGCAATAACCATTAAAGGTCCTTCAGTTTGCTCAACAGCTTGACGTTGTGAGCTGTTTAAGTGTGTTAAATAATCACTCATCACCTATTTTTTCTGATTTTTTATTTAATACCAAAGTTAATTTATTAATATTATGTTTATTCTTTGTGACGAAAATAAGTTCGCGATGATTTCAACTAAAAAAATCAAAATATAGTTCAAAAATCAGTTTTACTAGTTTAATGATATTACAAATAATTATAAATAATAATGGATCAAACTCCTAATAAATTTGTAAACAACTGGATAACAGTATTTTTAAAGAAAATAAATTGAATAAAAAAAATCACAACACTGCAAAAAAAAATTCATCAACTTATAAATAAATTACTTAATTTCATGGATATTTTAAGTAATTAAAGAAACTCCTAGTATATGAATCGTTTTTTACTTGTATTGTGTTGTTTTACTCCTTATTTAATCACATTTGCACAAGATAATTGTGATTCCATTTTAATAGAGACAAATGAAAGAAACAGTTACGAACTTTGTAACGATACGCTAAAAACTGTTATTTCTATTTTAAATGTAGATTCTTTCATTGAAGAAAATTGTGTTTGGGTGAATAATTTAAACACTGATGTGGTTTATGGATATAACTTTTCATTCGAAGCTTATGCAAATGAAAGCGTTGAAATTATTATTTCTTCAATAGACATTAATGGCTGCGCCTCATCAAAATTTATTAATTTTAATATAGGTAATGGTCTTCATTTAGACTCTATTTCTACTAATCTGCCAATCAGCAACCCCTTTTGTCCAGGAGAATACAAACCTTCAGACTTTATATCATCAATAGAAAACACGAATTACGATTATAATTGGATTATATCTAACAATGGCATTATTGACACCCTCCCATCCAATTATTATGCGCATTTTCCTGGCTATGGTTCAATCGATCTTGGACTAAGCGTAACCCATCTTGAACAAGAATGTACTTTAGATTGGGATATCCAAAATGAAATTGAAATACTAGAAAGCCCAAATGTTGCAATCACTGTCATGAACTCGACTTATTGCGGGACATCAGTTGACCCAATTATAACAAATACAGCACTCAACAACCCTACCCTTGGCGAACTTAATTACCAATGGTCATTAGAGTATTATGGTGATATAATCCAAGAATCTATGGAATCCTCATTAAATTTTTTGGATGAAAATAATGGACTATTCCAAGTTTTAGTTCAGGCCAGTAATGAAGCTAATACATGTATAACAAATGACTCTACTTCATTTATTGTAGAGGATTTAAGTCTAAATTTTGATTTTTCTTCTCTGGATAAGTGTAGCGGATTTATTTTTTTACCCATGAACTTCACCTCAGATGAAATTGATACTGATGTAATTTATCAATGGGAAATTAGGGATGACTTAGGCTCATTATTGTTTGTTTCATCATCCGAGTCTCCTGCCTTCCTCATGAACACACCCGGGGTATTTGATCTATATTTAAATATTACTTCTGCAATAGAAAACAGCGACTGCACTTTCACTAATTTAATTGAAGATGCCATTACGATAAAAGCAGTACCCGATTTGATTCTTTCTTCAGGAGACACAATTTTGTGTGACACTCTCTCTACGATTAACATAATTGATAACTCCTATTTAGCTTCTACTTCTGAAATTCAAAGTCTAGAATGGACTCTAACAAGAGGTCTTTCACAGATAGAATCTTCATTTGAGCCAACTTTCGAACATGCTTTTAATGAAGTTGGATTATATTCATTAAGCTTAACTAGTACGGGTGTTAACGAATGTACTTCTTCAGATGAAATTAGTATTTCCGTACATGAGGTCTCTCTTACTTTTGAAAATATTACTCCAAGAGTTGAGTGTTATCTTGATATAATAGCCCCATCAGAATACCTTTCTTCAGATCCTTTGGAATCTGACGTGTCATTTCTATGGAGCCTAACGGAAGTATCTGGAGATACGCCTTATAATAACCTTACAGTATTTGATGACACATGGAACATGAATTATGATGGTGTTTTTGATCTTTCTATACAAGTTAGTGACAATGGATGTCTTTATGAAGAGACATTACAAGAATATATTACAATAAAAATTTTAGATGCATCTATCGTTTCTAATATAAATGATTGTGCAATTCTTCCTACGACTTTGGAAATATTTAGTAACTCTGAAATAGACGAGTCATTAAGTCCAATTTATAATTGGACATTTACTCATTCAAGTGGAGATACATTAAGTAGTTCATTTTTAGAATTCCCAAGTATAGAATTAGATTCGTCCGAAATAATTAATGCTTCACTAACTCTTTTGGCTGATGGTTGCACAAATTCAAAAATTTTAATAGATAGTATAGGTGTAGGTTACAATGTAGCAAAATTGGACACATTTACTCATATTACAAGTAATTGCCTTCCTCACTCCTTTTCAGCAGCAGAAATTAACCTTTTACCTGAAGACACTATTTTTAACTATGAATGGACACTCACCTATCCAAATGGAGTTGATATTGATACATCAAATTTATTTGAAGGAAATTTTCTTTTAAATGAATCCGGACCTTATGACTTTAGTCTTAAAATCTTTGATGAAAACAATTGCAGTGATGAAATTAGTATTCCGAATTTCGTTTTAATGGATAGATATGACTTAGTCATCGGGAAAATTGACAATAATAGTTGCTTTAATAGTATAGATCTACATGTAGATTCTTTAGATAAGTATTTTTACTTTGAAAGCTTTGAAGCAGAACAGAACTATCCTATGACAGAAATAAGCTTCAATTGGTTTATTCAATCTTCAACTAATATCATACAACCTTATACTGAAACGATTGACTCAGCAAAATTTGTACTTTACGAACCAGGAGAATACACTGCTTTCTACACAAAGACTCTCGATGATGGCAACTGTCAGTATACCGAAGGTATTCCCTTCAATGTTGGAGTTAGCGCAAATATTCAGGATATCAATCCAGGATTTTTTAGTCTACAAGGAGACAATGGAGAGAACTCTATTTGTCTAGGAAAAGAATTTCCTATTAATCAAAATTGTTCTCCTGGAATAGGATCTGTATCTACATTTGAATGGACTTCTGACAGTGCTTTTAGCATAGGTGATATTTTAAGTGGCGAAACTACCTTTACAGGTTATAATGAAGGTTTTTTTGATATAAGTTTGTCGGTTATTAATGACTCGTTATGTATGGATACAGTCACAAAAACAATAGAAATATATGACCTGCACCCAGCTTTTAGCTCTCCAAATATTCCAGAAGTTTGTGTAGGAGAACCTGTGAGACTCGATAGTGAAAATAATTATTTCATAGATCAATTTAATTGGGAGGTCTCTCAAGAAAATTATGTTGATAATGATTCTATCTTCACTCCCTTTCCCACTATATCAGCACCATTCAATTACTTTACTTCTGACGAGGTTGCTTTTGATGTTGACTTCGAACTCAGCATTACTTCCATTCACGGTTGCAGCAAGTCCATAAAATTGTATAACATGATTGATATTGTAGGTCCATTACCTAAATTTATTTTAGAAAACGAAGATGGATGTGATTCGATTTCTACAAAAATCATTGACCTTTCTGACTCAAATATGATAGATTCTTTTTCTATTGATTATGGAAATAATGATACTTTAAACTATGCCCTAAATGATACCCATTTCGTTGCATACACCTTTCCTTATCCTACTGAATTACCTGAAGGAGACTCTTGTTATTTTTATAATATAAATTTAGCCGCAGATTATCATTCTTGCATAGATACTTTCAAAGGAGAAGTTAGGGTATATCCAAATCCTATATTAGTTATCCAAACAGACAAAATTAAAGGATGTAATCCCCTAGAGGTAGAATTCGAAAATCTTGATATGTATGCACCTGAAGAAAATTCCCAATTCCTTTGGAATTTTGATTTTGGACCTTCTCAGGTTGAATTAAGTATTTCATCTGATCCAAACCCTAGCCACACTTATAGCATTAAAAAAGAATACAGTGTATTTCACTCTGCTACTACTTCCTATGGTTGCTATTCTGAAGATATATGGGAAAATCTGATTGAGCTATTTGATGATCCCGTTGCAGAATTTGAAGTACTTTCAAATAAATATTGTTTCGGTATGGGAAACGCTATTTACCAAAATAATTCAACTCATGATTCTGATAGTCTAATAAACTCATGGATTTATGAGGATGGAACCATTAATAATACTAACCTGAGCATTACATATGATTCTACTGCATTCTATGACATATATTTACATATATTAGACGCAAATGGTTGTAAAGATAGTATTCAAAAATCAATATTTATTGAAGTTCTTGATACCATTGTAGCACTACCTTTGATGAATTATGTTACCATTGATGACAATGGAATTGAAATCATTTGGGCAGATTCCATTGACGATAATTTTGATAATCTTAACCTTTATAGAGAAACTAATTTTTCATATTGGGAAAATATTTATGAGACCTATGATCCTTTAATAACTGAATTCTTCGACGATAGTTCAAATCCATACCAAGACAATTATTACACACTTGTACAACAAGACTCTTGTGGATACTTTTCCGATAGTACTCAGGCCCACTCTCCAATTCTACTTCAAGCGGAAAGTATCGAATATGAAATTGTAAACTTAACATGGTCAGCATATAAGGGCTGGGATTCGATCAAAAATTATGATATTTATAGAGCTGTAGAAAATAATGACTTCCAATATTTAGATCAAGTTCCAGGAGACTCCCTATCTTACAGTGACTCTAGCTTATGTAATGTAAATTACCGTTACTTCGTGTTAGCCATTAATCCTGAGCAAGAGTTTACTTCTCGATCAAATAAAGTGAGTATCGAGCCTTTATTTATTGATTTCAAAAACCAATTTTATGTAGACTATACAACTGTTTATAAAACAGTCGAAGGAGTAGATGTGATAGTTACCTCCTGGCCAACTGCTATTCCAAGTTCATTAAGTTATTATTATGTAGACCGATGGGACGAATACTTTGGTTGGTTAGAATCGGATACTGTTTATCTAGAGCCTCCATATGTTGACTTTAATGCTAGTGTTCAATCCAATAATTATAGATATCGAATTCAATATAGCGATTTGTGTGGAAATTTAGGACCTATAAGTAAGTATGGTCAAAACATCTTACTTGAGGGTGAAAAATTATATCCTAGCCAAATTAATCTCAAATGGAATCGATATGACCAGTGGGAAAATGGTGTCGAACGATATGATATTCATTTTTTCAATGAGAACACAGAGTCATATCAGTTTATGGAAAGTGTTAATGCTACTACTTATGAACTTAATAATATCGATCCGGGTTCTCACGGAGTTGACTCAAGCTATTGTTATCGTGTAACCGCTATAAATTATAACAATCCTAACTTAAAGAGTTACTCTAACCAACGATGTTTCCTAGCAAATTCTCTCGATTTTACAGCAAATGCATTTTCACCAAATGGTGATGGTATAAATGAGACTTTTAAGATTGAAGACAACCATATTTTATCTTTAAATATTGAAATCTATAACCGGTGGGGAAATCTAGTTTTTACTAGTCAGGAGAGGGACTTTGAATGGGATGGTACAAATCAGTCTAGTGGGCAAGATTGTCCTCAAGGAAACTATATATACCGATATGAGTTAGTTAGTTTCGATGGAACATTTGTGAAGGACCAAAAAAGTATAGTCTTGCTGAGATAATAATGCATATTAAAAGCTTAATCAATCATCTATACCTTTAAACACTTTAGACACCAACTTCTTTGTAGCGCCCGAATTATTGTATATATAACTTCTTGAATGGCTCTTAATTTCTCCAAGTAAATCATGATTAATCATTTGATTAGTTCTAGTGACCATTTCTTTTGCAGCCTTTATCTCTATGGCAACTCCAAGATCTTTTAATTCTTTAGCTTCATTAAACTTGACATTATTGGGACCAATAAAAATAGGTATTCCAAAAGAAGCTGGTTCAAGAATATTATGAATACCCTTACCAAATCCACCTCCAACATAGGCAATATCTGCATAGGCATACATAGAACTTAACAAACCTATATTATCTATGATTAGCACATCTGCATGCAGAACATTCTCAAGATTACATTCACTATAAAGAACTACATTTCCAGAAATAATAGATTGAAGCTGGAGAATATGTGATTGATGAATTTCATGGGGTGCAATCACATATTTAAAATTTAAATTGGAGCATGATATAAAATCTTTTAATAACCACTCCCCAGCAGACCAAGTGCTGCCTGCCAAAAACAACAAAGAATCTCCTTTAAAAGCTTTGACTAATGGAAGTTCTTCTATAGATTTTGAATTATGAATTACCTGATCAAACCGAGTATCTCCTACACTGCTAACTTGATCTATTCCACGACTATTTAAAAGAGTTTTAGACTCCTGGTTTTGAACAAAAAAATGATCTACTTTAGACAACAAATCTAACATCCAAGCACCATAAAATTTAAAGAAATACTGATTGGGCCGGAAAATCGCTGAAATAACAAAATGTGCATGACCTCTTTTCTGTAATTCGTTTAAATAATTAGGCCAAAAGTCATATTTTACAAAAAAAGTATATTTAGGATTTATGAGTTCTACAAATCTAATAGCATTTTTTGGAGTATCTATAGGGAGATAAGAAACACAATCTAACTCTGGATAATCTTTTCGCAACTTATATCCTGAGGGAGAATAAAAAGTAAGTAATAATTTAAATTGAGGAAACTGACTTTTAATTTGATGAATTAAAGGCCTTGCCTGCTCAAACTCTCCAACTGAAGATACGTGAATCCAAATTACTTCGTCCCCTTTGTAAAAGTTGTTTTGAAGATGGCCATAAACATGCCTGCGGCCATGAATCCACAACCTTGCTTTAGTGCTCCTCGAGGCTGCAATCCAAATGGCAAAACCATACAAATATTGAGCTAGTGTGTAGAGTTTAAGAATCAATAATAGTAATATTTGTTATCGGATTTTTTGTACAAAGGAAATGTCCATCCAAATTTTATACCAGTCAATAAATCTATACGTTTGTCTTTATAATTAGATTGGGTATTATAATCATATAATCTAACGTCTTCAGTATAGGCTTGAATGAATTCAATACCCAGAAAAAAATTAATCTTTTGGTTGTCGGAAAAATGACGATATCCAATAAACTGACTAGTAGAAACACCCATACACAATCGGTCATAGCCTTTTAACATTTCATTATTGATCTGAGGGGAATTATTACCAATGTCCTCTATTCTAATTTGGTGGTATAAGAAGCCCAAACCACCTTGAATAAATACACCAGAGTTAGGATTTGGTCCAAATAGCGAAAATATGTTTCCAACAAATATCTGAGTTTGTACTCCTCTTTCCCAAAATCGGATAGATGCAGTATGGCCATCAGAATCAATAATATCAATAGAATCCGCAGTAATGATATCAAGTATATTATCCTCTTTAACATCGGAACCAGAAATTGCCATAATATCAAATCCCCAATAAAAATTTGAAGGTTTTTTCATCTGAAACCCAATCCCTAAAGAGGAACTTGGTCCAAAGCGATCTAACATATCTCCCCCAGGTAAATGAAACCCAGCATGAATATTAATCATAGGAATAGCGACCTCGCTTTCACTGACATTCGCCTGAGCAAATAAGATGCAAGGAATAAGCATTAATGAACATAAAAAACACATTACTTTCATAGGCATTACTATTTTGCTAAATTAAAAATAATTTGTTGCTAAAAGACGAGATAAATAAATAGATCTTTTATCAATGTAAATAAACCAATTACTGAAAAAAAAATTATTTAATATAAAGAAGGTTAATTAATGGGGTGGATAATAATAAATGATGAATAAAATTTTGTATTAAACAAGTAATCAGATACCCCACCAATTCATATTAAATGTGATATCAAATCCTTATTTTTGGTAAAAATTTAACAGATGAACAAAATTCAAGGATATATTCAAGAAAATAAAGATCGATTTTTAGATGAACTGATTGATTTACTAAAAATCCCATCTATCTCGGCTGACCCATCATTCAAACAAGATGTTCTAAGAACTTCAGAAATCGTAAAAAAAAGATTGGAAGAAGCTGGGGCAGATTATGTTGAGATTTGTAAAACACCCGGCTACCCTATTGTCTATGCAGAAAAAATGATCAACCCTTCCTTACCTACAATATTGGTTTATGGGCACTACGATGTTCAGCCTGCTGATCCTATAGAATTATGGACCAGCGGTCCCTTTGAACCAATAATTAAAAAAACCAAATTACATCCAGAGGGAGCTATATTTGCCAGAGGGGCTTGTGATGACAAAGGACAAATGTATATGCACATAAAAGCTTTCGAATTGATGGTGAAGACCAATTCCCTTCCCTGTAATGTGAAATTTATGATCGAAGGAGAGGAAGAAGTAGGCTCAGACTCACTAGATGCTTTTGTGAAAAACCAACGAGAAAAACTGGCTTGTGATGTAATTTTAATTTCTGACACGGGCATGTTAGCTAATGATACTCCCTCAATTACAACTGGCTTAAGAGGTCTTAGTTATGTGGAAGTTGAGGTAACAGGACCCAATAGAGACTTACACTCTGGATTATATGGCGGAGCGGTAGCCAACCCTATCAATGTCTTAGCACAGATGATTGCTTCTCTTCAAGACGATAAAAATAAAATCGCTATTCCCGGGTTTTATGACGATGTGAAAGTTCTAAGCAAAGAAGAAAGAGCCGAAATGGCCAAGGCGCCTTTTAGTTTAGAAGAATACAAAAATGCCCTAAACCTAGGAGACATTCACGGTGAAGAAGGATACCTAACTATGGAAAGAAACTCCATACGCCCCACCCTAGATGTTAACGGAATCTGGGGAGGATACATGGGAAAGGGAGCAAAAACAGTAATTCCCTCCAAAGCTTATGCGAAAATTTCTATGCGATTAGTCCCAGGTCAGGATCCAGAAAAAATCACAAAATTATTCTGCGATCACTTTATGAGTATTGCTCCTAAGTCTGTAAAAGTAAAAATTAAGCCCCATCACGGAGGAATGCCGTATCTATCTCCAACTGATAATATAGGTTTTAAAGCAGCCAGTATGGCAATGAAAACAACTTTTGGGAAAAAACCTGTTCCGGTAAGAAGCGGAGGAAGTATACCTATTGTAGCCTTATTTGAACAAGAATTAAAAGTCAAGTCAATTCTTTTAGGTTTTGGCTTGGATTCAGATGCAATTCACTCTCCAAACGAACACTATGGTGTATTTAACTATTTAAAAGGAATTGAAACAATTCCATATTTTTACAAAAATTTCACAGAACTCAAGAAAGATTCATAGAGAAGCTTAAATATTAAAAAGCAACTAATATAATTATCTTACATTCGTTAAAAAACAAAATGAAAATCACGCTTCCACTTTTTTACGTAGTATTATGTTTTGGATTTATTGAATACATTCATGCAAAATGTGATTATACTGAATTAATAATTGAAACTGAAACCGGGGAATGGGCTGAAGAAATGGCTTGGAACCTTTACAATGAAACTAATACTCTAATGGGTTCATTTCAAGGAATAGATGGATCAGACTATAATGAATACTCTAACAGCTTTTGCCTAGAACCAGGCTGTTATTTTATAGAAGCTCTTGACTCATGGGGAGATGGCTGGAACGATGGAGAAATCACATTATCTTTTGGAAATACCACTTCGACCTTTTCTCTTACTGGAAATTTATTTATTGGATATGAAGAATTTGAATTAGGGCAAAATACTGGTACCTGTGAGATTACAATTTATGGTTGTACTGATATCAATGCCAGTAATTACAACGAATTTGCAACGATTGACAACGGAAGCTGCGTTATATCCTTAGAGTTTTATGTTTCTGGAGAAAAGAACCCTAGAGAGTATATTTTTTATAAACCTGAAAGCGCCAGTTCAAAAGCCCCACTTGTTTTTGTCTCACACGGATATACAGGCTCAGCTAATGGAATCATGAATTATAGTGGTTTTATTGAATTGGCAGAGGAGCAAGGCTTTGCGGTCTGCTTTCCTCAAGGGCAATATGATGGAAACACTGCATACTGGAATGTCGGCTACAACTTTACGCCAAATAATGCCGCAGATGATGTTAAATTTTTTGTAGAATTAGCCGCCCACCTTCAAGAAACCTATGATCTATCACCCGAAAAAACTTTTTCATCAGGTATGTCGAACGGGGCAGAAGTAAGCTATCTTCTAGCATGTGAAGCCTCAGAGACTTTTGCTGCGATTGCAGGGGTAGCAGGAACAATGTTCAATGGTATAATTAACAATTGTTCAGCTACCCAAAATGTATCTATCATGGAAATACATGGAACTCAGGATAATGTTACTTATTATAATGGCGATTCAAATGACACCTTTTGGGGACCATATCCGGGTCAAGAAGAAGTCATAGACTTCTGGGTTCAAAATAATGATTGCCAAATGGTACAATCTGGATACTTACCTAATAATGTCCAAAATGATGGAAGTGAAGTATTTGTTGAAAAATATTCAAGTTCAAGTACCAACACCCATGTTTGGTTCTATAAAGTTGAAGGAGGAGGTCACGATTGGCCTGGATCCGATGGAAATATGGACATAGATTCTGCTGATGAGATTTGGAAGTTTTTTCAATTTTGCATCGATGAAAGCAATCTTGACATATCGGAAAAAAATATAAATACCTCTGAAATAAAATTTAGTATTGATCTACTTGGTAGAGAGGTCAATTGCGAAGCAACTGGGTTTACCATCGATATTTTTGAAAATGGCACTGCCAAAAAAAATATAAGACTCAATAAGTAAGAATCTATGAGAATACTAAGATGGTTTCTCTTTTTACATTCCATTTTTCTAATTGGTCAAGACAAAACGGAAACATTTTCCTTTTCTGACAGTATCGCGCTGGATTCACTTGCATTTCAAAACCAAGAAAATAGCTTTCAAGAAGATGACAATTTAACTCTCCTCGGATTTGATTTATTTGAGTCTAGCACACTAAGTAATTTTGGATCTCCCCTTCTGCCACTATGGTGGAAACCCAAACAAAATATACATCTTCAAATAGGAGATCTCTTAGTACAAAATAATGTTCATAGAAATAATTTTGGACTGTCTTATAGCCATAGTTTTCCTCAGACTAAAATTATCTACTCACAGACTTATTCAGATGGCCAAAAACTAAATTTCATGCACCGAAGAAGGTATAATTACGGTTCTGTAGCTATAGATTATAATAGGCTGGTATCTGAAGGTTATTTATCCTCCGAAAAAGTTATAAATACAAGATTTAAAATCGAAGGAAATTTCTATCATCCTGAAATCCCGTTTTCATCTAAATGGAGAATAAGGACATTTAAAAATGTATCTGAATGGAATGGTGGAATATCGAATGATTCTCTATTCTTATCGGGTACTGAGAGTAATTGGGAACTCCTTCCTACCCACTGGAATCAATTAAAGAGCATTAGTAAACATATAGAAATTAATGGCCATAATGAATATGAAATTAGTGACAATATGTCACTAGTCTATCAAATAAACCTCTCTAGAGATTCAATGCTCTATGATGACTTACAAGATGATTCTCTTTTTTATCCCTCCAGAACCGACTCCACAAGCCAAATTACAAGAGCTTTTAACAATAGTAATCACCTACTTAAGTGGAAACACAAAATCAATTCTGATAAGCTAATGTCTCTGGGGATGGAATATCAAAATCTAAAATACTTTAACCAAAAAAACAGGCAATGTAATATATTTGGAAGTCTAACCTCAGAAAGGCTCAAAAACCAATTCTACTTCGCCTTGGGAAAGGGAGATTTATCACTTATTAGCCTAAACTTAGACTATCGACAAAAAATAAGTATTTTAGGATACTCTAATAAATTTAAAATTGCCTACGAAAGAAATTTACCAAGTTGGATGAACTTGAATACGAATTTTGTTCCTATAGGCGAAGAAGAGATTTACCCAACCTCTTATCCTCAGGTTATTATTGATAAATATGTCCACTGGGAAATAAATATTACAGATAAAACCAAATTACAAAATACCTACCACAATATCGAAGGTTATAATTACTTTAATAAATCGGGAAGATCCTCTATCTCCGAAGAAAAAATTGATATTTTTCAATGTAGAGTTGATCACCATTTTGAAAGAGATACTTGGCACTGGGACGGAACTCTTGGATATCAGTTTGCTTCCAACATAGCGATACCTGTACCTAAACTTATGTTTTGTCAAAAAATGTACTGGCAAGGAGCTCTCTTTGAAGAAGCTAGTATAAGTCAGATAGGAATTAGATTACTATTTAAATCTGCCCATCCAGGGGTCTCATATGCCCCACTACTTGGAGATTTTTATATCAATCAGTTAAATGCAACAAACCATAGTTTGAGGTCAGACTTATTTATCAACTTTCAAATTCAATCCCTTAAAGTTTTCCTTTCTTACGAGCATTTCAATGGATTATGGCAAGGAACGCAATATCTCCTAAAACCCTACCCTATGGCCAAACCCACATTTAGAGTCAGTTTAATTTGGAATTTTTACGACTGATATTATTATTTAGTTCTTGTCAACACTTCATCAATCATGCCATATTCCTTGGCCTCATTTGAAGTCATCCAATAGTCTCTGTCGCTATCTTTCCATACATCTTCGTAGGATTTACCTGAATGATCAGAAATAATCGTGTACAATTCTTTTTTAAGCTTTTGAATTTCTCTGGCAGTGATTTCTATGTCAGAAGCCTGCCCTTGTGCCCCCCCTAGAGGTTGGTGAATCATGATTCGAGAATGCTTCAATGCGGTTCTCTTACCTTCAGCCCCTGCACACAATAAAACTGCGCCCATACTTGCCGCCATTCCGGTACAAATTGTTGCTACATCTGGACTAATATACTGCATCGTATCATAAATACCTAAACCAGCATATACCCCACCACCTGGTGAATTAAGATAAATCTGAATATCTTTCTTAGCATCTACAGATTCCAAAAATAACAATTGCGCTTGAATAATGTTGGCGACATAATCATTGATTGGAACACCTAAAAATATGATTCGATCCATCATCAATCTGGAGAAAACATCCATAGATGCAACATTCATTTGGCGTTCTTCAATAATTGTAGGCGAAATATAATTACCCATCATGGACGAAAAAGAATCTACGGTCGTGCTACTAATCCCTTTTTGGTGAATGGCATATTTTCGAAACTCATCTTTAGAATACATAGATCTATGGTCTTAATCAATTGTTGTTTAGGTAATTTAGAAAAAAGCAACAAACTTTATTTCTATTCTCAAAGATATTATAAAAATTTTAGCGTTGATTTTGTTTAACAAAATCTTTATGGGATATCTCTTTTAAATTCATCTTGAAGTTTTCTTTAAAGAAAACTGTTAGTTTGGAGGCAAAAACTCGGTCGTAAATATTTTTTTCCTCGTCTTTATTCGCAAGCACTTTTTGGGCATATTGATCTATCATAACTTCTTCAGGAACAATTTGACCGTATTGAGCCATTTGTGATTTAATGAGTTTTTTGGTTTCCAGAAGTGCCTCTTCTTTGCTAACACTGAGTTTATTTTCTGTGGCAATCTTATTCTCGATGATCTGCCATTTCAAGGACTTCTTGTAACCTTCGAAATCCTTTTCTATCTCTTCTATAGTGACGGGTTTTTCAGAAATTGACTGCATCCATCTTTTCAAAAAATCTTCTGGTAAATCAAAAGAAGTTTTTTGAATTAAAAAATCAACAGCATCGTTCTGAAATTTTCGGTCTGAGTCAGCTACAAACATTTTTTCTACCTCTTCAGTTACTTTAGCTCTGAATTCTTTTTCATTTTTAACAATACCTTCTCCATAGACCTTATCAAATAATTCTAAATTAAATTCCGCGGAAACCATTCGGCTAATATTATCAATTGTAAAGTTAAAATTTGTGGTTAAATTGGCATAAACATCTTTATCAACATTAATCATCGCTGCAGCATCGGTATCATTATCAAAATCTTTTTTTAGGTCAAGAACTATTACAGATCCTTTCTCTGCACCAATAAATGCAGCTTTCTTTTTCTTATTTGACAAAAAATCTAATGAAACAGAGGCTTGGTTTGAAATTCCGTCTACTTTTTCTGAACCATCCTCTTCTAATTCCTTAAATGTTCCATAAACCAAATCTTTGGCTTCTACTTTATCGGGGCTAGTCATTTTCCCATAACGTTTGGCAATATCGTCTGCATACTTTTCCACCGTTGCTTTGTCAGCTTTTATATGGTAATAATCTAATTTATTTTTTTTGGATAACTCGAGATCAAATACCGGTGACAAACCTAATTCATACTCAAAATTAAAATCTTTTTGCTGATTCCAGTCTAATTGAGTAAGCTCTTTTGGGAGTGGATTTCCGAGTATGTCTAGATTTTCATTAGCAATAAATTTAGAAATTGATTCGGATAGCAATTTATTTATTTCTTCTACCTTCACAGATAAACCATACTTCTTTATGATTACTCCCATGGGTATTTTTCCCTTACGAAATCCAGGCATATCAGCTTTTTTTCTGTAGTCGGACAAAACTGAATCTATACGACCTTGGTAATCCGCTGCTAAAATATTTATTTTCAAAATAGCATTTAAAGAATCTACGTTCTCTTTGTAAATATTCATCTATAATTAGTTAAAGTAGTAATGTCTGAAAATAAGTTTTAAATTTTTTAAACTCTAAAAATTTGGGGAACGAATATACGCATATTAAATCTTTAAAAATAGCATTGATATTTTTTTTCACATGTTAAATACTAATTTGTTAATCAGACGGTAAATATCTTCAATGAACAATTATAAATTGAGTAAAATAAGCAATGAAATGATGGGCAACATTTTGTCAAATGAGCATAAAACTTATCTTTGTAAAGGAAAATTTTACAGAAATGAGAAATACAATTTTTATTTTATTGATTTTAGTTTTTAGTGCCGAACTTAGAGCACAAAAAAAATCTAAATTTAAAACTGTGGATAAAAATTCAAAAATAACGCAAGTAAGATGGAACGGAAATATCAGTTATGGAAATACAAATTTTATTGGTGATTTGAATATAAATACCCAGAGAAAATTTCTTCCAAACATAGCTTTATCTTTAAAATTAAATAAAGAATTTAGTACAAAAAATAGCCTTCAATTTGGTCTAATTACAGGGAGAAATAGTGGCGAAAACACACCAAATCTAAACACACCATTTTTTAAATTTAGGAGTCAATTCACCCAGGCATACATCGCTTACAGAAAAGCCTTAACTGCTCCTAGCTTAAAAAATATTCAAATTCACTTAATCAGTGGTGTAGGATACCATTATGGAGAGATTGAATTTACCAGCGAATTCGGAGAAGTTACTTCCAAAACTCCGGCTAATATTTGGTCAATTGTTTTCCCCATTGGGCTCGAAATGAGTTATTACATCAAAGAAGATTGGGGAGTTATTCTAAGTTTTACCGACCAAATGTTTGGACGAGATAATATTGACTTATACGAAGATTCTAGCAATGGCCTTGATCATCAATTGATATTGAATTTGGGCTTTTGCTTTAAATTTAAATAAGATTTTAAATTAAAAGAACTATTTTGGGTACTCAATTCGATTATTAATTTCGTCGTCAAATTAATTAATGCTTCTAAAAGAAAACAATGCTTCTAAACGAATTTATAAATGAAAAACCAGAAGTTCATGGAGAGGATCCCCAAGCCACACTCAACATTTTAAAAGCAGTAGAAAAAGCTTCCATCGGTATTTACCAAAAAATAAATATGGCCGGTCTATTAGATATATTGGGAGCTGAAGGGAGTGAAAATATTCAAGGAGAAAAAGTTCAAAAGCTAGATCTGATCGCTAATCAACATTTTATTGAAGAACTAGAATCTTGCGGATATATTGCTGCGATTGCAAGTGAAGAAAATGAAGAGATTATCTCCTTAAATGATAAAGGAGAATATCTATTTGCAACTGATCCCCTTGATGGGTCCTCCAATATTGACGTCAATATCTCCGTAGGAACTATCTTCTCTATCTTTAAACGAACGAAAAAGGGAGCCGTAAAAAAAGAAGAATTTTATCGGTTCGGACATGAACAAATCATGGCTGGATACGTACTATACGGATCCTCGTCGGTTTTAGTATATACCTGTGGTAATGGAGTTCATTCATTTACTCTTGACCCCGTTCCAGGTATATTCAAACTCACAAACCCCTCTATCATCTCCCCAGAGAACGGTACTATCTTCTCAATCAATGAAGGGAATTATCACACATTAGAAAAAGGAGTTAAAAATTATATTGCATTTTGTAAAGAACTAAATTCAGATGGTAAAAGAACCCATACAGCTAGATTTATGGGCTCTCTGGTCGCAGACTTCCATAGAAATATGCTTAAGGGAGGTATCTTTATTTATCCAGCTACAGCAGATGC